>Ga0115005_10003109_pt1 | contig 13206 bp, 12 predicted proteins | sample ArcOceMetagenome_FD_87163 | JGI IMG/M metagenome (GOLD analysis project Ga0115005, IMG submission 87163) | Marine eukaryotic phytoplankton communities from Arctic Ocean - Arctic Ocean - Greenland ARC118M Metagenome | ecosystem: Environmental > Aquatic > Marine > Oceanic | place: Arctic Ocean... | reverse complement strand
TTCACCATTAAGCATTAACCATTCTTCCTCACCATCATGATGCCATCCCGAATTGGTAGCAACACATTTTCCACGCGCTCATCTGCCTGCACTTTTTTGTTAAACTCATCCAAGGCACGAGTGTCAATATTCTTTTTTTCTTCCACCACTTTTCCATCCCACAAAACATTGTCGACCAGTAAGAATCCACCTGTCTTTAATTTGTCAAAAAGTAAATCATAATATTGTGCATATTCTCTTTTGGCAGCATCCAAAAAGATTAAACCAAATTGCATGTCCAAAGTCGGAATAATTGCTTTGGCATCACCAAGGTGCAATTTGATTTTGTCTTCCAATTCTGCTCGTTTGACAAAATCTCGAATGATATATTCAAATTCTTCATTCGCTTCAATCGTATGTAAAACCCCATCTTCTGGCAATCCCTTCGCAAAACAAATCGCCGCATAACCGGTAAAAGTTCCTATTTCCAAAATTGCTTTTGGCTGAATCATCTGACTCAAAAAAGTAAATAGTTGTCCTTGCACATGACCTGATACCATTTGCGGAGCAAGCGTTTGGAGGTGAGTGGCACGTTCGAGTTCGTAGAGCACTTCTGAGGGAGGGGAAGTGTGCTGCTCGCAGTATTGATTAATTTTTTTTAGGGAAAAATGCATTGGTGTATTTCTTGGTGAAAAAATACAAAAGTAAATAAATTTGAAGTAGGGAGGAATATTCTGTTTTACAAAAAAAAAACTCTAGCCCTAAATTTTGGCTTCAATGCTATTATTCGCATTCCTAAGTAAAAAGTATCAATTATATAGATCAATATTTTACCGTTCCACTTGGACATGAATTAGTAATGAATACTTTTTTGAAAGATCATAAAACAGGATTACTAAAAGAAAAAGTGATAATCGGAATGGAGTTAAGAATAGTGTATCATTTTGACTGATTCAACTCTTTCATTTCAAAACCTTCACCAAATGATTCACTTTATCGGTAAGAATAAAATCAGGGTGTTTTTCAATCGCATCTAAATTATCATTTTTTGAATATGCTCCAAAAAGGTAAACCCGAATTCCTTCCTCATGAGCTTGTTCAATTTGACTTTTTGTAACATTATCATTATTCAAAATAATCCCGTAGGCATTTAAATCATCAGCGAGAAGAATACCATTTTCAAAAGAATTATTAATGACCAACTTATAATTGGGTCGAACTAATTTTAATTTTTCTAAATACTTTTGTTGGAAAAAAGAGAGAAGCACATTGTTTTCTAATTGATGTTTCTCAATCGTTTTTATTACGGCATTAATATAGGTAGAAGCATAACTATCTGAATTATCAGGCTGGTACAATTTAAAATCTAGAAAAAACTGATAGTCTTTTACCTTTTTTAAATGTTCAAATAATTGATCGAGCGACACAATTTTATATTCTGCAAAAAGTGGGTTTTTGTAAGTTGCTTCTTTTAAATCATCCCAATTTTGATCATAAATCAATCCTTCTAAATCAGTTTGCTCTTGTAAAGTTCGATCATGAAAGAGCACTAAAACAGAATCTTTAGTCATCTGAATATCAATCTCCACGCCTTCTGCACCTATATTCAAAGCATTGCTAATCGACTCAAATGAGTTGAAAGGATATTGCGAACTAATCCCCATTCCGGCATGACCGAACGGTGAAATTTTATCACCATTGAGATTACGAACTTGAGAAAGATCAAGATCATTTTTTCCACAGGAGAAGGAAAATAAAATTATTAGAATGATGGAAAGTAACGGTTTCATGGTTTATTTTTTTTGAAAAAAGAATACCCAAAACTGATTTCGCCCCAATGTTGAAATGTTTTGTATCGCTCAAAAATTGGTGTATAACTTATTTGGATAGAGAAAGGTCGGTTGTCTTTTTGATATCGATAACCAATGATACCACTCAAGCTCAATCTACTTCTTCTGACCTTGGAAGCAAAATCAGCAGACGCTTTTACAATACTTGAAATGGTTTGACCAACTCCTAAAACGGCCTGATGACTTTTAAATTTTCGATGATATTGAAGGCTGAGGGGAAAAAGTAAATCAGGATTTATTTCTCGTTCAAAATCTTTGAGCCTGTAAAATGAGAACCCTGCTTTGTAAGAAATGAAAAAGTCATTTTTGGAAAAAAAAGTTCGTTCATAATTCAATGAACCATAACCTCCAATTCCTCCCGCATCTAAGATGATAGAATGTTTGGGAAAAGAGACTTCCTGACTTTTCAAACCCAAAGGTGAAAGGCAAAAAAATATAATTATAAAAGAGGTCATTTTGAGTAGGAACATAAATAAAGTGATTTGGATTAATTTGGGAACAACCTCATTGTCGATTAGGTTGAGTCAAATGTTCTTTTGACAAAGAAAACATTTCGGAAAGCGGACAATTGATAAGCGAGGTTATTTTGGACTCTTCTTTTGATTCATAAATGGATATAAAAAAACTGCTCCCAGGATTATTAAAACACCTAAGTAAAAACCTACTGATAATTTTTCATCCAAAAAAAAGTAAGCAATCAAAATACCATAAACAGGTTCCAAATTATACGTCAAGGTGGAAGTAAAAGCAGATAAATGTTTTAGTGCTCGAAGCGAAAGGACATAGGCAAAGGTCGTACACAATAATGCTAAAAGTAGCAAATAAATCCAATCTAATCCCACCGGCATAAATGCAATGCTCTCATCAAAATGCAACACAAAAGGTAAAATGCAACTGATGAATAACCACCCGCTACTCATTTCCAAAAAAGTAATATCCTTCGGGTCAGCTTCATCAATAATCATCTTATTCCAAACTGAAAATACCGATGCTAAAAATGCAGAAATCAAACCAACAACAATTCCTAACCACATATCTGAACTCACATTTCCAACCACCAATGCCATTCCTGGGATGACTAAAATGCCAAGCAATAAATCCTTTTTTTGAAATTTAGTTTTTAAAACCAAAGGCTCAATAAGTGCGGTAAAAAGTGCGCCCGTTGCCATGCAAACTAAAGTAACGGATGAGTTGCCTGCTAACTTTACCGAACCAAAAAAACATACCCAATGCAAGGCTACGATTGCTCCGATGACCATGTATTGCCACAAGTATCGTTTGGGTATTTTTCTCAGCGATTTTCCAAAATTAATCAGGAAAAATAAACTGACCGAAGTAAATAAAACTCTCCACCAAACAATCGAAATTGCAGGGATAGAGATCAATTTATCATTTCCTAAAATGGCGGTAAAACCAAAAAATAGAACTGCGATATGAAGTTGTAGATATGCTTTTCGTATTGGATTCATTCAACAATATTGGTGATTCGTTGTTGGATATTTTTATATTTGCGCAAGATTAAATAAAAAATTTAGAATAATATTTTTTAATAATAAAAATAATAATAAAATGGAGATTACTGTAGGAACTAAAGCACCTAACTTTACTTTAAGAAACTCTGACAAAGCGGAAGTTTCATTGGGCGATTATCAAGGCAAAAATGTTGTTTTATTATTTTTCCCTTTGGCATTTACAGGTGTTTGTACAACTGAATTGTGTACGATGCGAGATGATATTGCGACTTACGAAGGTTTGGACGCAGAGGTTTTAGCAGTTTCTGTGGATTCATTATTTACGTTAGAACAATTCAAAAAAGCAGAAAATTATAATTTCACCTTGCTTTCTGATTTTAATAAAGATGTATCTCGAGCTTACGGTTCATTGTACGAAGATTTTGTTTTGGACATGAAAGGTGTGTCGAAACGTTCTGCGTTTGTGATTGATAAAGAAGGAATGGTACAGTATGCAGAAGTGTTGGAGTCAGCTGGTGATTTGCCAAATTTTGATGCAGTAAAAGCGGCATTGACTAAGTTGAATTAGGTAGTCTTTTACCACATCTATGCGAACATGTATGGATGAAGTGAAAAAAACTTAACGAACTATTTTATCAAGATCATCGTTTAGGTTTTTGTGTTTTTTATTAAGGTAAAAGTAAAATAATCACTTGTTTTTTCTCATTATAATTTCTTATATTTGAAATGCTTTTTTTTGAATCAAATAATTTAGTCAGATGATAAAATTTCATACTCAAGAAGAGACAGATGTAGATGTACTGGAAGAGGTTTTAGAGGATATTGGAAATCAATCACAGTTGGTTGTTTATAATGATGATCATAATACGTTTGATTGGGTGATTGATTGTTTCGTTGATGTTCTTCGACATAGCCCTGAGCAAGCAGAGCAATGTGCGATGTTGATTCATTTCAAAGGGAAAGCAATTGTAAAAACAGCTACGTTCGATGAGTTAAGGCCTAAAAAAGATGCGTTGATTGATAAGGGACTTTCAGCTGTAATTGAAGAGATTCCAGCGTAAGTTTTTATTTACAAAAAATAGAAATGGGATTCAGCGGTAGACGTTGGATCCCATTTCTATTTCTATTTCTATTTCTATTTGTAGGAAGGAAGGAAGGAAGGAAGGAGTCAGGAGTGAGAGGCTTTTTGTTTTCACCACAGTTTTGTCCCTAATATATTTTGATAGTTGGGAATAACACGAAGCCCCTGACTCCTGACCGAGAGCCGCGACCAACCTTCAACCTGATACCTATTTTTTTTCAAAAAAATACTATGTAAGTCCCTGATTTTCAATAAATTAGCCATTCAAATAAATGTCCTTAGATTTTGTAGAAGTATTTTGAAAAAAAACAATACATTTACAAATCTTTTTTCTCAAAAAATAAAACAACCGTATAGATGAGACTTTTGCTAGGTATTCTGATATTTGGATTGTGGGGATCTTTTGCACGTCATTGGTACGTATGCAAAATCAAAAATAATTGTGAACCACAAGAAGTTGTCGAAGAACCAACTACTCCTGAGCGTCTTAAAAATCTCAACCTTTCTTTTGGTGATGAAAATATTTTGGAAGGATACAATCAGTTTTTTTTCCAGCAAGGTATTCCTCAACCTACTATTGATTCTAGTAATTTAGCATTTATTGATGGAATCGTTTCCTATATGATTGATCATGAGGAGAAGAAATTAAAAATCACAGGCCGATATTTGGAAAGTGAAAAGGATATTACTGTAGGTACTTTGGATAATTTGGGAATCGCACGAGCAAAAGCAATGGAAAATATGTTAATAGATTTAGGAATCCCAGGAGATCGAATTTCTATTGATTATTTGGTGTCGCAAGGTGAAGAATTGACAGAACCTATTATTTTTGAAATCTTAGAAATTTCCGATACCGAATTAGCAGATGTACAATTCACCTTTAATAATATGACTTTCTTGGAATCTAATTTTGAAATAGATTCTGATAAATTTAATCCAAGAGAAGCTTTTTTAAGTTATGCTGATTCGATGAAAACTTATTTGGAATTGAATCCAGACAAAACTCTAAGAGTTATTGGTCATACTGATAATACGGGAAAAGTGGCTCATAATAAAGGTCTTGGTTATCGAAGAGCGGAGAAGGCAAAACTATACATTGTTAGCCAAGTGGGTATTCAAACTGAAATCAAGATTGAAACGAAAGGTGAAAAGGAACCGATGGCAACTAATCAAACGCTTGAGGGACGAGCAAAAAACCGAAGAGTAAACTTAATTATAGAATAACCTGAAATACTCAAAATAATTATGGAAAAATTTAAAACATTTTGGACAGACCTTTTTACTGCGATGAATACGGAAGACAGTATTGCGGTATTGGTTTTTTTAGGCGTGTCTTTTTTGTTGGGACTTTTGTTTGGAGCTTGGTCGAGAGCTGGCAAAATCAAAAGACTGAAACGAGAATTGGAAGAAAAAGAGATAGGGTTAAAATCGCTTCGAACTCAATATGATTTGTTGGTGGAGCAGTTTGAGAAAAAAGAAGATGATTTAAAAATTGCGGACGCTCGTGCTCACGAAATGTCTGAAGATATCACTCGTTTGACGAATGAACGAATGCACTTTCAAATTGAATTAAGATCAGCTCGGGAACAATTGCAAATAGAGAATCTTAACTATGCTAATCAATTAGCTGAAATAGAAGAGGGAGGTGTAATTATAGATCCAAATACAGTTGTCGATACACCATCAGGTGAAAACGGATTGAACGATTCGACTGCCGTGATTGATGAAGTGCAAAATGATCGATTATCTTTGATCGAAGAAAAGTTGGAGAAATTAGCTTTGGAAAATGCCAACTTAAAAGAAGAAATGGGGAATCTTGAACGAACTGGTTTGAGCTCTAATCCTGCCATCATTGGAGGAGGAACAGTTGGAGGTTCTAGAGGAGTTGAGCTTGAAACAGGTGAAGAAGTTTTAGATTTGAGTGAGGTAGAGGTTGATGAAGTTCCAGATACTTTTGATCAAGAAGTATTGGAAGAAGACTATGGAGAAATGTCGCCTCAGGAAAGAGGGGAGCGGGCAAAATCAAAAATGAGTGAGTTGCTTGGCACAAAAATCCCAAGGGCGAATATTTCTGAGAAAGATGATTTGAAAAAAATAGAAGGCATCGGTCCTTTCATTGAAATGAAATTAAACGATGTTGGCATTTATACTTTTGAGCAAGTGAGCATGTTGAATGAGGAATCAATTAGTTTAATTACAGATGCTATTCAGTTTTTTCCAGGAAGAATCGAGAAGGATGATTGGATGGGACAAGCTGCCAGTTACATGGGATAAAAATTATTTTTTCTAAGATACAATTACCAAAGTGAAAGCATAAAACGAAAAACAAAAGGGTTGTTTCTGAAAATGGAGCAACATAACCATGATTTACAAAGCGAGTTGTCGAAAGGCGATTCGCTTTTTTTTGTGACCTCACCCTCGGTTCCTCTCCTTTTGGGAGAGGGGACGAGGGTGAGGCAAATATTCTATAAGGTGAAAGTAAAGCAAAATTTAATTCTAATAATTTTTTTAAACCACAAATTTTTGTCTGTTTAAGATATATTTCCTAACTTCATTGTATTACTTAATTAACAGTAGTCAAAACTATATTTATTTATTTTTTTAACCACGGAATAAAAAATCACCTTTCAAAAATGGACAAAAAATTTGAACAAATATGTCGGTACTGAAACAGGCGATTAGTCCCGCTCATCAGCGGGGCTAATCGCCTGTTTTGTACAACATCCCAACTTGATAATTTATCACACATCAAGCTACCGTTCAAAATATAAGCAACGCTCCTTTAATAAATTTCTGATTTAGGGTGAGTTATTTTGGTTTTAGATTTTCTTAAAAAGAAGGAGTATTGTTAATACTATGACTGATTTTTAAGGAAAAAATAAAATCAAAAGAATTGGCGTAAAACGGGAAATTATTATTGGAGCGTTGCTTACCCTCCTTTTTTTAGGTCTACTTCTATTCCTACAAAACTCAGTTTACCTATGGCTTACGATACGAAGAATATACGGAATGTAGTTCTGCTCGGACATCCAGGGTGCGGTAAAACCACCTTTGCAGAAACCATGCTTTTTGAATCAGGTGCGATCAAACGTAGAGGTACGGTAGAAGATCAAAACACCATATCTGATTACACCTTCATCGAAATGGAAAGAAGGAACTCGATTTTCAGTTCGTTGATGCATGCAAAATGGAGAGATTGTAAAATCAATATTATTGACACACCGGGATTCGATGATTTCATCGGAGAAGTTATTTCAAGTTTGAAAGTAGCTGATACCGCTTTGATGATCTTGAATGCCAAAGGGGGAGTTGAAGTAGGAACAGAACTAATGTGGGAATATATTGAAAAATTTAAAACACCGACCATGTTTGTGGTCAATCAATTAGATCATGACAAAGCCGATTATGACACCACTTTAGAACAAGCTATACAACGATTTGGAAACAAAGTAATTCCAGTTCAATTTCCTTTACATACAGGGATTGGATTGAATTCCATTGTCGATTGTTTACGCATGACGATGTACGTTTTTCCAGATGGTGGAGGCAAACCCGAAAAACAACCGATTCCAGAATTCGTAATGGAAAAAGCGCAAGAAATTCATAATAAATTAGTCGAAGCAGCTGCCGAAAATGAGGAAGGATTGATGGAGAAATTCTTTGAGGAAGGAAATTTAAATGAATCCGATTTGGCAAAAGGATTAACCATCGCTTTGGCGAATCAAAGTATTTATCCAGTCTTCTGTTGTTCCGCTACCCGAAATATGGGAAGTGGTAGAATCATGGGATTCATCAATGATATTGCTCCATCACCTGCCGATCGACCAGCAGCGATGTTGGAAGATGGAGGCACTTTAACCTGTGATCCAAATGGAGAACCTGCTGTTTTTATTTATAAAACCATGTCGGAACCACGAGTGGGAACGGTATCGTATTTTAAAATATACTCAGGTAAATTATCAGGTGGAACAGAGTTGCATAATACTCGCACTCGAAGTGGAGAACGCTTTGGACAATTATATGAAGTGAATGGAAAATCGAGAAATGCGATTGACGGATTGGCGGCAGGTGATATTGGCGTTACCGTAAAATTAAAAGAAGCATTGACGAATGATACTTTGGGAGGAAAAGGAATGACGAAGCGAATCGATCCAATTCATTTTCCAGAGCCTCGAATTCGTACGGCAGTAAATCCACCGAGCAAAGCAGATATGGAAAAATTAGTCAAAGCTTTGCATCAAATAGCTGCGGAAGATCCGACCTTAATTGTAGAGCAATCTGCTACCTTAAAACAAACAATCATTCATGGTCAAGGACAATTGCATTTAGACATCACGAAGTATCGAATCGAAAAAGTGAATAATATTTCGATGGAATTTGTTCGACCAAAAATTTCTTATCGAGAAACCATTACCAAAGAAGCGAGTAACGTTTATCGACATAAAAAACAAAGTGGCGGTTCCGGTCAGTTTGGAGAGGTTCATCTGCGCATTGAACCATATCATGAAGGTATGGCAAATCCAACAGGTTTAAATGTTAGAAAAACAGAAGAAGAAGAGTTGCCTTGGGGTGGAAAATTAGTTTTCCTGTGGTGTATCGTCGGAGGTTCGATAGATGCGAAATATTCCAACGCCATCAAGAAAGGCTTGATGTCGAAAATGGAAGAAGGCCCACTCACCGGTTCCTACTGTCAAGACATTCGAGTGTCTATTTATGATGGAAAAATGCACCCCGTAGATTCTAACGATATGGCATTTATGTTGGCAGCGACGAATGCATTTAAAAATTCATTTAACGAAGCTCAACCACAATTGCTAGAACCAATTTATGAAGTAGAAGTACTTTGTTCAGCTGATGTGTTGGGTGATGTGATGGGTGATCTGCAAACGCGACGTGCCATGATTATGGGAATGGATGCGGAAGGTCATTATCAAAAAATTAAAGCCAAAGTACCGATTGCAGAAATGTATCAGTACTCTTCGACCTTACGATCCATTACCCAAGGCCGAGCAAAATTCACGCGGAAATTTTGTGAATATATGGCGGTGACTCCTGATATTCAGAAAGATTTGGTGAGTGCGTATCAGGCGGAATTGCAAGAGGCGTAACAATGATAGATTGTAAATGTATCGTTGTAAAAAGAAAACGGTACTCGAAATATCGAGTGCCGTTTTAATTTTTTGAAGAGGAGTGAGTAATTATCGCTCCTGCAGAGTCGCCCGGCTCGTGTGTAGTATTCAGCTACCTCCCTATTTATACGCCAACTTAGTCAAACTTTTAAGCTGAAAGTACAATGAGTAATCACTACAAAATCAAGAACCAAGGCAGTCTTTATTTTTGAGCTTAACCGTTGTTGGTTGCGGTTATTGAATTAGATAATCTATTTTTTTGTCCAAAGTCAAATAGTTTTAAAATTAATAACTAAATTAGACTTTGGAAACATAAGTAAGTAATAATATATGTAGATTATATTTTTCACATTCCTGATTAGACTTTACCAAGTAATGAGATAATATTTAATTGAATAATATAATGTTTTAGAAATCTATTCCAAAAATAAAACCCCTGATGAAATTTTTGAAACTGTTTATTTTTATATTCATTTATTTGAACCTTTCGCCTTGCTTGTCAGCTCAATCAATTGATAGTTTAAAGCTAGATCTAGCTAATGCTATTACTGAAAATACACCACTCCAACTTCATTTACTTCGTCAGATTTCTACCTTGTACCAATCCATCAATATGGATAGTTCACAATATTATGCAGAGGTATTATTGTTAAAAGCAGCGGAGTTTGAAAGTGAAATTGATATGGCGAAAGGCTACAATAATTTGGCTAATATCTATAATCTGAAAGGAGAATATAAAAAAGCAATCGAACCAATCGATAAAAGTATAGCACTTTGTCAGGCGCTGAATATTTCCAAAGGTATTTCCTCCGGCCTCTTTTTGAAAGCAAATGTTTTGCAAAACCTACATAATTATGTAGAGGCGGAAATAAAATATTTTGAAAGCCTAGCAATAGCAGAAGCTAATAATGACTCCATGATGATTGGATATATTTTTCAAAATATGGGAATTAATAAGGATTTTCAAGGACGTTACGATGATGCGGTTCAGTATTATTTTGATGCACTAAAAATATTTTCTTCCATTGGAGAGCAACTTGGACTTGCTCAGTTATATACCAATATAGGAACGATTTATCATCATACCGAGCAAAAAGAAAAATGCATAGAGTATTATAAAAAGGCTATTCAGATCAAAAAAGAAATAGGAACTATTAGTGACTTGGCGATAACTTATGAAAATTTGGCAACAACTTATATCGAATATGGAGAGTTAGCTAAAGGAGCATCCACAATTGATTCTGCCTTATATTATAGTAGAATTTCTAACGCTAAGGGATCAATGCCTTATATTTATTTTGCTAAAGGAGATTTATTATCCAAACAGAAGCAGACTGAAGGAGCCTTAGAAATTTATAAAAAAGGAGTTGAACTCTCCAAAGAGTTGGATGATCCTTATCGCATCTCGATTGGAAATCATAATATTGGAAAATCTTATGCAGCATTAGGACAACATCAAAAAGCTTTGTTTTATTACGAAGATGTTTTGCAATATGTGAAAAGTATCGAGAACTTTAAGCTGGAAAAAGATGTGTTGATGCAATATATCGGTTCTTTAAAGAAAACCAATCAACATCAAAAAGCTACCGAATATTACGAGCGAGTTTTGGTGCTCAACGATTCTCTTTTTTCTCAACAAACAATTGAATCTATTAATGAGGTAGAAACAAGATTTCAAACTGAAAAAAAAGAAACGGAAAATAAATTATTAAAGACAGAGAAGGCCATTCAAGCTTCTACCATAAAAATCCAACAAAATACTATAGCTTTTAGCATCCTTGGAATTGGTTTGTTAGCTATGATTGCTTTTCTTTTTTATCGCCAAAGTAATGATCGGAAAAAGACGAATAAATTACTTCAGGGAAAAAATGAAAAGATAGAAACACTACATAAGGAACTGAGTCATCGAGTCAAAAATAATTTAGCTTTTGTCTCAGGACTATTGAGAATGCAAGGGAGGCGATTAGTGAATGCAGAAGCGAAGCAAGCAGTAAAAGAAGGGGAATCTCGCATCGAAGCGATGGCACTTTTGCATCAAAAATTATATACGAAAGAGGTGGAGACTATGATTGATTTGGGAGAATACCTAAGTCTAATTTGTACGAACCTAAAACGTATTTATCCTTTGGAAGGGGAAGTTCCAAAAATTCAATTACAAACAGGAAGTATTAAAATTGATGGAGAAAAATCTGTTCGTATTGGTTTGATTATCAATGAACTAGTAACCAATTCTTTTAAATATGCCTTTGAAAATAAAACTAATCCACAGATAGATATTGCGGTTAATAAAGTAGGGAAGGAATCTTTAAATTTGATTTATCAAGATAATGGAATTGGTCTGCCTGCTGAGTTGGATATTAAAAATTCTAAATCATTAGGATTGAAATTAGTTCATATGTTGACGGAACAATTAAAAGGGACGGTAAAAATGAAAAACAAAGAGGGTGCTTTTTTTCAAATAGATTTTCAAGACTAAAATAGGTTAATTAATTTTCTAATAGTTATTGAGTTATTAGATTATTATCAAGAATGTAGAAATTTGAAGCAATAATTAATAACCACAAGAGTCTTAAAGTATAACTAAAATGGAAGCTTTAAAAATATTGATTATAGAAGATGATGTTTTATTGGGAACAGAACTAGAAGAACAGCTTCTCGAGTTTGGGTATACGATTACAGAGAGAGTACGAGATAGTGAGTCAGCAATTATTGCTTTTCGAAGACGATTACCTGATCTAGTATTGTGTGATATTCAGTTGGAGGATAGCGAGTTGGATGGTATCGATTTAGTCAAAGTATTAAATACGATTGCCAAAGTACCTATCATTTTTTTGACAGCTTTTGGGGATGCTAAAACTGTTGCGAGAGCAAAAGAAGTAAATCCTGCTTATTATTTAATTAAACCCTGCAACTCAAATCAATTACAAATTTCTTTAGATTTTGCAATTGCAAATTTTCTTAATAAGCATGAGGCAGAATTAGAACATTCTCTGAAATCACAGAAAGAAGTTGCTCCTTCCTTTCAGGTAGATGTAGATTATTTTTTCCTAAAAGATGGACATAAATATGTGCGAGTTAAAGTTGAAGATATTCTATGGGTTGAAGCACTTGGAGCGAATGTGAAAATAATTACGGAAAATTCGATTTTTATATTGTCAGCTAATCTGAGTAGCTTTTCAAAACAAATACCACATGATTTTTTGGTTCGAGTTCATCGCTCTTATACGATTAATATTCATAGGATAGAATCCTTTTATGGTAATCGAATTTTTATTCAAAAAAATGATGAGCAGCAAGCAATTCCTATTGGAAAAACCTACCGAGAAAATTTTCAAAAATTATTCATCAAATTGGCTTCTGATTAATAGAATTTATAATTAAGAATATCTAAAAAAGATCATTTTGCTACTTCCAAAATATTTCGGTATCAACTCTAATATCCCTTGATATGGAAAATCCATCCTTTCATAAGTTTTCTCTTTTCGTTGACTCTTTTTTTTTTTTTTTTTTTTTTAAAAATTTTTTTTTTTTCAAACCATTTTTTTTTTTTTTCAAAATATTTTTTTTTAAACATATTTTTTTTTTTCAACATATTTTTTTTTTTTTTCATTTTTTTTTTTTATAGTTATTTGATTTATTAGTTGGTTTTTAACATCTTGTGATATTTGTGGTAACATAGTTAAATGTTTTATCAT
>Ga0115005_10003108_pt1 | contig 13207 bp, 12 predicted proteins | sample ArcOceMetagenome_FD_87163 | JGI IMG/M metagenome (GOLD analysis project Ga0115005, IMG submission 87163) | Marine eukaryotic phytoplankton communities from Arctic Ocean - Arctic Ocean - Greenland ARC118M Metagenome | ecosystem: Environmental > Aquatic > Marine > Oceanic | place: Arctic Ocean... | reverse complement strand
TCCCCTTCAAATACGACTAATTTTCCTTCGGTAACAATTACCGATATGGTGGACTCACAGCATCAAATGGTGACTAAACATTTAGGCATTAATCATCTGTATGCAGTAATAAGGGTTTCTATGGGAGGAATGCAAGCATTTGACTGGTTGGTCGCCTATCCCGATTTTATGGATAAAGTAGTTCCAATCGTTGGCACTCCTAAACAAACGTCATACGACTTAATCGCCCGTCAAACAGCTGCATATATTATCATTGCAGCAGATGCACAAGAAAGAGATCTAAAAGAAGCATTGAGGCTTGCTCATAATATTGAACTGATGCACCTGGCCTATCCAAACCGGATCGCAAACAAAGTTCCAGCAGACAGCACAGCCCTTGTCCTAAGAAAATTAGCTACTTCGCTGGATCCTTACGACTATCTTTGAGGCTTGCAAGCCATAATATCTCAAGACATATACAAAAGTTCAAAACAAAATATAAACACTTTAGCGCTATTATAAAAGCAGATATTTTGGTGATTGTAGCAGCTCAAGATCATGTTGTGCACCCTTCATCCGCTTCTCAGTTGGCCAAAAAACTGGAAGCACCATTGGTCATTTTAATGGAGAATTCTGGAGATACAGCATTTTTTTGTGAGTCTAAAAAAGTCAAGACTGCTGTTACCAACTTTTTGAAAAGAAACTGATTGCAACAATGTATTAAAACAAAGCAGTAGAAAAAAAACAAACACAACACTCCTTTAAAGTACGAATGATATCCTATTAAAAATAAAAAAAATGAATATTTTAAAACAAACAAAACTTATAATAACTGCAATTCTATTACTCTTTTTTAGTAACTCTCTGTTTAGTAAAAAGGTAGCCCCAAAAGACAGAAAAACAAAGCCAGACTATACAATATAATCCAAAATTAAGGGAAGAGATTATCAATTGTACATTTCTTTTCCTAAAAATTATTCGACAAAAGATACCATTACTTATCCCGTTTTGTATGTTTTGGACGGTGAGTTCAACTCCTCTTTTGTAAAGGGAATGAGAAAACAATTTCAATTTGAAAACGAAATAGAAGATGTAATCATAGTAGGAATTGGTTCAGGACTTGATTTTCTTTCTTGGTACAGTAATCGATATAATAACTACACAACAACTGTATCTATTGCTGAAGATGAAAAAAGAAAAAAGAAAAAAAATGGTAAACTCAAAGGAACGTATAAATATGGAGGAGCAGCTAAATTTCTTGAATCCATTAAAACCGAGATCACCCCCATTCCTAAATAAAAATTACAAAACCAATGCTGATAGAGGTATTACTGGACACTCACTTGGTGGCTTGTTTACCGCTTATTGTTTGATAAATTCAGACGGATATTTTACTCGTTTTGGCATCAGTAGTCCTTCATTTTGGTGGGATAATGAAAAGGTATTAAACCAAGCCGTTGCGCAATTCACTGAAAATAAAATTTGGGATTTAACACAAACTAAAGTCTTTATTTCAGTTGGAGATCAGGAAGAGGAAATAGTGCCGATGACGCTTAAGTGCAGCTCATCTCTCGAGAATAAAGGTTATTATAAAAAAAATTGAAGTGGCAAATATTTGATAAAGAATCACATTACTCTGTGATACGCGCTCAACTAAATAAAACTATATCTGCTTCGTATGGTAAAAATAAATGATCAATTAAAATAAAAAAATGATAGCCGAAAATGAATATAAAAGATTTTTGAAACATTAAGGAATAAAGACTTTGGGCTTATTTAAAACCTGGAACTTAACAAAATTTTCGCACTCTATAATTATCGACTCTTGTTGCACTAATCTTTTGTCCTTCATTATAACCAACTAATGATAAAACTCTTTAGAAAAAAACAATACGACCTTATAGATAAAAAAAATACTGGAAAATATTTTAAATATGCTTTTGGCGAAATCGTGCTTGACTTTGTAGGAATTTTAATTGCTCTTTCCATTAATAATTGGAACACAAATAGACGTAACATTCAATTAAAAAAAGTGATTCTTAATGATCTAAAGAAAAGTTAATGTTAGAATTAGATAATTTAGACCATCACACAACAGAACAAAATCTTTGGATAAATAGTGGAACTGAAATTCTTAAAAATAATGACATTAATGATGGCTTTTTAGTAAATCATAAATTACAGGCTGCTATAAGTGATTTAATGCTTAGAAGTTCTTTTCAGCCAAATAAAGATGCCTCAATTTTTTAATTTAGACTTAATTTAGGTTTTGGAGATAATAACAATTCTAATCTATTTGCGCAAACAAGATACGATTATGGTAGTAAAACAGTTGTAGAAAACTCTAATGTGAAAAATAGTATATTTCAAATTTCATTGAGATATCAGTTTAAAGTAATACCGAATCTAAAGAAAAAAGACGCCGTAAAATTAAGGTATCTTTTTACTTTAACGATGTTATACTGATCTAGAGTATCATAAAATCGACAAATGAAATTAAAAAACATTAGAGCCCGCAATTAACATTTTGTATAATTCATTACGAGGTCCATGTGCCCTTGGAAAAATTACTGCGGAATTTTCTAAAGGTTTGGTTTCTTTTATTAATTTAGTCCTTACCAACACAAACAATCATAACGAAAACCGTTAAACAACTTTGAATACACTTTTTATAGCTGAAACCATAAACCCAACTCTAATTAAAATTAAGATAAACCTAATAATTCTAGAAAAAGTATTTATTACTCCTGCAGCTAACATTTTCATTATTAAAAAAGAGCTTCTTAAAACGAAACAAATTATAATTGTAGATTATAAAATTGCTCCAATAATTTATAAAAATATTATTTGATTCCTGATACTCTTGATTGTAAGTAATGGTATTGTTAAAGGACCAGCAATCATTGGCAAAGCCAATGGCCTTAATAAAATACCTGAACGCACTTCTATATAATTCTTTACTTTTTATATTTTCATTCCTTTATGCTTATCATATTCGACTACTTCTGGATAAAATAAGAACTCCTAATGATGTAGAACCTTACACAGTGACTAAATTTTAACCTGTATCCAAGCATGTATTAATTGCAATAATACCTTACTTTAAAAACTTGCGCTCATTAATTTAAATTTTACTAGCCAAATTTGAAGAATGTTTAAAAAACTTCATTAATGCGTCGTAATTACCTCATTAATGAGGTATAAAAACCTCATTAATGAGGTGTATTTCTATTTTATTTTCTGCTAGTTTCGTCAAAATTTATTTTCTGTTGTTTTTTAAAACATAATTACTAGAAGATTCCTTTAAAAGAACATTAAAAATCTGTGTTTAGCTCAAAAAAAAATAGAATAGAAAATTTACTAGTGTAGAGCAATGAGGTTTTGTTGAGGATTTTTAATTAATATAAAGCCTTTAGAAGCAGTAAATTAAAACTATTAGATAGCGTAATAAGTCATAAAACACAAATTTTAAATTTTTTAACTAAACCGAAATCCTGAAAATGTGGGTGGCGTAAACTGAAAAGCCAATAGAGTAAGTAAAATAATTTAAATTTCTAAAATTGCCGATTAGAAATTTAAACATGTAAAATGAGCCAGTAGTCTCTTAGCTCCCAGGTTGGACGTTTTATTTTTAATTGGGGGCTATCTTTTTGTTATGACGTTATTTTAATTAAATTTTAAATATAAATTTATTATAACCTTAAGACTATTAAACAATTTCTAAGCAATACTTTAAAAAGTTAAGATTTTTTAAAAATTTAAATACCAAATAGTTATGAATTTTTAAGAAACAATTATTAAGATTTCATTATGATAAATCCAAAACAACTAATAAAATTTCTACTAGGCCTAAAATCATACAGACTTAAAGCCTCACTTTACAACCAAACAATATACCAAACGTTGGCATTCATTGCCTAAAAAACTGAAAAGGAAAATTATGAAAGAATTAAAATTACATTCTTTTGAACAAAATGACCCTATTCAAACTCTAAAGAAAAGTTACAATTCGTTAAAAAATAAAATTAAAGAAAATAAAAGATTAGGAAACGAATCTACCATCTCATGAGCAAGATATTCATAAAACAAAAATCCAATAACAACTAACTATGAATCAAGAAGAAACTCCAATTATTGATGATGAGCGCTTTAAGAATTGTTTTGTATCCAAAAATGTCAATTACGCAAAAAGAAAAGCGTGTCATCCACGTTTATTATCTGTTAATCACATAGAACTTCATAAGTCTAAAGTAACTCGAAATCCAATTGCCTTCATAGGTTTATGGTTTATAGGAATATATTGGAAAATAAAAAAGAAACTAAAGTCTTTTCAAAATTGGCTATATCCTCGTAAACTTATTATTTATGGCACTGAAAAAAATAGCGAAATAATAGGAAAATTGCTTTTTGGTCAAAAAACGCACGATGATGTGATTCCCATTCATAATATGCATTTAGAATTTTGGGGTAAGACACTTCTTGGAAGCTTTCGTCGTTTTGGTTTTGCTATTTCTAACGAAAACGGAGAATTTAGTATTTCTTTCGATCTTCATGCCTGCCAAAAATGGTATATTACCAGTTTGCGTGTTGAAATTTATCATACAGGAAATCATATCTATAAGGACGGTAAACCATTAAATAAGTACATTCTTTTTCACACAGCTCGAGTAAAAAAAGCAGATTTAATTGGGCTAGAAATGGACTTAGGTAAGCTGCGACTTTTCTATTGGGAATACGATTACAACTCACCGATAACTAGAGTTATTATTAAAGACCATGACAAGGATGCACCGGAGGAATATAGCGCGGGTAGGTTAGAAACCATGGAAAAACAATTTATACCAATAGAATTAATTAAGCTGAAACATTTAGCTGAAATTGCTCTGATAAAAGGTGATATCAATATAAAAAAAATTCAGAAAGATTACCCTCTAAATCTTACACAATGCATGGAGCTAAAAGAGAAAGGTATTACTAGATCAGATAATTGGTTTGGTGAGCGTTTTATGAACGGAATGGCTGCCTGTGACTTTGATAAAGATCCAAATGATTCGGAAAAATACTGGGTGCATTATCATTGGAATTCGTATGATAAAACACAGGATTATGCAATGCCCGATGTGGATATTAAGTTTAAATTAAAAGCAAATGGACTTCCTACACCTGTGGAAATAACCCTTACTGGGCCTTTAAATAAACATGAATTAAACGAGAGACCTAAGCGAGTATTTCTGCCAACAGACGGTGAAAAATGGATGGCGGCAAAAAGATTAGCTAGAGTGAGTTCAGCACTGTACACGGAATGTGTTCATCATTTATGTATTACGCATTATAATGCCGAACAATTTTCAATAGCTGCGCATAGAAACCTCAGGTTAAACCCTTTAACAAATTTGTTATTTCCTCATTTAAAAGAGGCATCCTTAGTAAATCATACGGCAGACCGAATTTTAATAGGTAATGGTTATATTTCCAAAGCTACTGCTTTAACAAAAAAGGGAATTTTACAATTGGCATTGCAAAATATGGGTACGCAAGATTGGAAAAACTGGAAACCAATTCAGCCAATAAGTGAAAAGCATACTTTTGCAAAGACAGCAAATCTTTTTTGGGAAATTATAACATCATATGTAAATGATTATGTCGAGGAAAATCGCACAAAAATAGTTGCACATTGGCATGAAATCTACCGTTTTTCAGAGGATTTAGTTGCGCATAGTAGTCCTTATTTTCTTTGTAATTACCTTACGAATATGATTTTAGATAATAAAGGGAATTATGATGCAAATAAATCAGACTGGTATGAGACCTCTCAAAGAATGGATCAAAGTATTGAGAGACCAATAATCAATGGAGAAAAAAAATCAATGTCTCATATCACAATCACAAAAAACCCAAAAGATGTAAAAGATGAAGATATTGATAATTTAAAACAAGCCTGTTCTTTTATAATGTATCACTCTTCCTTTGGTCATACTTGGTCAAACTCTAAACAATATGATGATATTGGGGAAGTATTATATTGTAGCCTAGGACTTCGGTTTGGAACTTCAGACGAGGGGGCACTAGGTCCAGAATCTGATATGAGTATTGCCCCAGATTTAACCAGAAGTACTCAAATGATGTGGTGGAGTAATATGCTTTCCAAAACGGGCTATGGATTTATAACTAAGAATGAAGATAACGATATCAATCCAAAATTAATTGAAGCATTAAAAGCAAAAGAAAAGGATTTTAATGCTCTTGGATTTAATATTGATACCATTCAATCAAGAACCAATATTTAAAAAATGGATTTAAATTTAAAGACAGAACAAGTAATCACAAAATCGGCAGTAGGAATTGTCCGATTATGGTTTAACCGATTTATACTTTGGTTTTACACAAAGGCCTTTACAATTTTACTGACCATATTTGGAAGTCTAATAGGAAGAAAGAGAATGTCTCATAATAATGGCATTGGAGCTAGGGGAAAAGTAACAATAGTAGACAATCCTAAACTAATCCCACATCCCTTTTTCGAACCAAATAAAACATATCCCTGCAGAATTAGGCATGCAGGTGCATCCTTTAATGATGATGCTATGCGAGTAGTAAGAAGTATGTCTATTAAATTTGCCGATGACCAATTTAAGAGCCCCTTTGATTTAGAATTAAATACGGGAAAAGTTGCTTTGTTTTGGTCTGTTGCAAGTTTTATGCGATTTGCCAAGTATAAAAAAACTAAATATGGAATTCAATATCATAAATATTATAAAAATTACCCTGCAGGAGTTAAAGGTGCTCAATCGGGAATGAGAAGAAACCCTGATTCATTTTCAAATTTAAATTTTTATAGTCAAACCCCACTTTTTTACATAGGAAGCGATGACGTTAATCGCTACGCAAAATATAGAGTTGTCCCTTTTGAAGATGTTGAAGAAACAGGGCTTTTAGACGCTTACGACATGTCTAATCTTAGCGAGAATCAAAGAATATTGCCAGGAGAAAAAAGAACACGTAATTATTTAAAAGAGGAGTATAAGAAAAGAATAGCAAGTGGTATTATAAAATACAAACTCCAAATTCAACTTCATACTGCGGCAGATGATGATGACAATGAACTCTTTAATTGTTGCAAAGAATGGGAAGAAGACAGTCATCCTTGGCTGGAGTTAGCCGTCATTGAAATAGAGAAAACATTAACTTGGGAAGAAAGTTGTATTCTGGCATTTTCTCTTGGTAATCTTCCGGAAAGTTTAGGCGTTATTCCTGCAAAGTCAATCTATGATTATAATTCATTAAATTATATGCGTAAAAATTCTGAATTAGCTCGAAAATCTAGAGTTTGGAGTTTTAACCTATTTGGAGTTCCTTCGGAACTGCCTGATAATGATGATAGAAACCAATAAGTCAAATAGCACTTTATAAAAATGGAAGAAAACTTAATTTATGAAAGTCAAAAAACAAAAGTTTATTATTCGGATACACCTGAATATAATATTCCTGTAGTTATAAAAATTCTAAATGATGAATTTCCAACTACCAAAGAAATAGAACAATTCTACAATGAATATGAAGTTGCCAAAGAAATTAATATAACAGGAATTAGAAAACTTCATAAAAAGCTTAAAATAAAGAATAAGCATGCCTTAGTAATGGAGTATATCAAAGGAATTAGCGCTAGTGAACTCATAAAAAAACAGTTCTTAAGCATTGATTTATTTCTTGATATAGCTATAAAAATTGCTGAAATTATTCAGGAATTACATCAACTTAATTACATTCACCAAGATATTAGTTCACATAATTTAATTATTAATATTGAAACAAAAGAGGTTTACCTTATTGATTTAGAACACTCTAAAAACTTGGATTTAAAAATTCAACATTTGGGAAATCCAGAGAAGCTAGAAGGGAACCTTGCTTATATCTCTCCAGAGCAAACTGGAAGAATGAATAGAGTCATAGATTACAGGACTGATATGTATTCTTTAGGTATTACATTTTACGAAATTATAACTGGCCAGCTTCCTTTTATAAAGTCTGATCCAATGGAGCTTGTTCATGCCCATATAGCTTCAGTACCCAAAAATGTTTCCGCTATTAAACCCGAAATACCAAGTATAATTTCTGACATTATTAGCACAATGATGGCTAAAAATGCAGAAGACAGGTACCAATCTGGCCATGGTTTAATTCATGATTTAAAAGAATGCAAATTTCAATGGGAAGCAAAAAATGAAATACAGCATTTTAGAATTAAAGAAAAAGATAATTCAGGTAAATTTAAAATTCATCAAAAACTTTACGGTAGGGAAAAAGAATTAAATACCTTGATGAGATACTTCTGGAAAGTAACTTCCGGACCTTCAGAATTAATTTTAGTAGGAGGTTATTCAGGAACAGGGAAAACAGCCCTAGTTCATGAAATTCATCAATCGATTACGGAAAAAAGAGGTTATTTTATTGAAGGGAAATTTGATCAGTTTCAAAAAGAAGTTCCCTATTTTGCATTCACACAGGCTTTTGATGGGTTTATTAGTCTGTTACTAACAGAAAATGAAGAAAATCTTTCTAAAGTTCGAGAAAAAATTAAACAGGCTGTTGGTTTTGAGGGTAAAGTATTAACAAAAGTGTTGCCAAGGTTAAAAAACATTATTGGTGAACAACCCGAAGTTCCTTACTTAGGAGGTGCAGAAGCTCAAAACCGTTTTAATTTTATATTCCGAAAATTTATAAAAGCGATTGCAAATGAAAACCATCCCTTAGTAATTTTTGTCGATGACCTCCAATGGGCTGATGTAAGCTCACTTAGTTTGCTTAAATCATTAATGTCTGACAAAGAAAGTATGCATGTTTTAACTCTTTGTGCCTATAGAGACAATGAGGTGAATGAATCGCATCCTTTTATAACAACAATTAAAGAAATTGAAGACACAAATAAGAGAGTTGCAAGGATTCAAATTAAAAACCTCTCAGAAAAAGATGTTCAAGATTTACTGTTAGATTCTATTAAATTAAATGCTAGCGAAATAGCCCCATTATCAAAATTAGTATTTCAAAAAACACTTGGAAATGCATTCTTTGTTGCGCAATTTTTAAAATCGTTATATACATCTGAACTTCTTTATTTTGATTTTAAACGCCTCCATTGGTGTTGGGACATTGATAAAATAATGAATAAAAACATTACTGATAATGTTGTTGAGTTATTAGCAGAGAATATACTTCAACTTAATAAGGAAACACAACATGCTTTAAAAATGGCGGCATGTATTGGAAATACTTTCGATATTGAAACCTTAGTCGTCATTTTAGAAAGTAATGAACAAAAGGTTAAAGAACAATTATGGGAGGCTCTGTCTCAAGATTTCATTGTTCCTATTGATGAAAAATATAAGTTTAGCCATGACCGAGTTCAACAAGCTGTTTATACATTAATCCCGAAAAGTAACCGGGAACAAACACATCTCTCCATTGGAAAATTATTAGAGGCAAACTACGATAATCATGATAATGATTTCCTCTTATTTGATATTACAAACCATCTTAATAAAGGGATAGCCCTATTAAAAAGTAGAGAAGAAAAAATAAGTTTAGCTAAATTAAATGAAAGAGCTGCCAGAAAAGCGATGGCTTCATCTGCCTTTAAAATAGCTTATGGTTACGTAAAAACAGGTGTTTCATTACTCTCTAAAAACGCTTGGACTAGCAATTACGAGCTAAATTTATCTCTTCATCATATGGGAGCAGAAACGGCATACAATATTGCAGACTTCGGTTCTATGTCTAATTATATTGATGATGTGTTATTAGAAGGTAAAACCATCATAGATAAAATTCCTGTTTACGCACTTAGAATCAATGCTTACAAAGCGGCCAACAAATTGGATGAAGCAATTGATAGTGGTTTGGAAGTTTTAAATAAACTTGGAGAAAAAATGCCAAGAAAAGGCCCATTACCGCGAGTAATGATAGACCTTTTAAAAACAAAATATATGCTTTTTGGCAAGAAAAAGGAAGATATTTTGAAACTCCCAGAAATGAAAAATCAGGAGAAAATTGCTGCATTAAGAATTCTAAACGATATAGCATCACCTGTCTATTGGGCTAGACCTGTAATTCTACCATTTGTAATTTTTAGAATGGTACAATTATCTCTTCGATATGGAATCACTGAGATATCTGCTTTTGGATTTGCAACTTATGGTTTATTAATGTGTGGCGTTCTAGGTAATATGTCAGAAGGTTATCGTTTTGGTCAAATAGGTTTGGCACTCAATGAAAAATTTAAGGCAAAAAAATGGTTATCTCAAATATATACACCTATTTATGCTTTAATAAATCATTGGAGTGAACACATTCATAAATCGTTAGAGCCTTTTTTATACTCTTACAGAGTGGGGTTTGAAACAGGAGCCATTGAATATGCATGCATAAATGTTAATATTTACTGCAATCATCTTTATTTAGGAGGAAAGTCATTAGTAAGGACTGAAGAAGAAATGAGAGCTTTTAGTCAAAGTATGCTAGACTATAAACAGGAAACTAATTATAATTATAATGAGGTTTATCGCCAAGCAGTTTTAAATTTATTAGGAAAATCAGAAAATGTACTTGTCTTAAAAGGGACCGCTTTTGACGAAACCAAAATGGCCATTCAAAACACAGAAAGAAATGATAGGTCTGGTGATTTTCATATACATTTTCATAAAATGATATTAAATTATCTATTTGGGTACTACGAAGAAGCTAAAGTGCAGGCGGATAAGACTAGACCTTTACTAGATGCGGTGTTAGCTAAATTTGATGTGGCTGTTTTTCACTTTTACGAAGCACTAACATATATTGCATTAGCTCGAGAAAGTTCGCCTAAAGAGCAAAAAAAATTATTATCAAGACCTAATAAAAATATTAAACAATTTAAAAAATGGGCTAAATTTTGTCCAGATAATCATAAACATAAACTAGATTTATTAGAAGCAGAACGTTTCTGGCTTCTGGGAAATACAACTGCTGCAAAAAAATCATATAACATCGCTATTGCTGGAGCTAAAAAACAAAATTTTCTTAATGAAGAAGCATTAGCAAGTGAACGTGCAGGAATGTTTTATCAAGCACAAGGAATAGATTCTTTAGCAAGTCACTTTATGAAACGTGCATTTCAAATTTACCGTGAATGGGGAGCAGAAGCTAAATTAAAAGATTTACAATCTAGATTTTATAATTTAACCAAAGAAATTAAACAACGTAAAAAATTAGCAACTGATATTTCAAACTCAACGACGATCGAAACAGATATTACTTTAGACTTGCAGACGGTAATAAAAGCGGCAACGGCCATTTCGCAAGAAATTATTCTTGAGAATTTATTGAAGCGGATGATGTTAATTGTAATGGAAAATGCAGGTGCTCAGAAAGGAAGTATTTTATTGTTAGAAGACAACAATTGGATACTTAAAGCAACGGGAACAATTGAGCATAGAAAAGTAGTAGTTTTTGAAGGAAAGCCTTTATATGATTCGATAGAACTACCCATTTCAATTATTCAATATGTGGCACGCGCAAATGAAGTTGTCGTATTAGAGAATGCAGCAGTTATTGGACAATTTAAAGCAGATTCATATATTTTAGAGCAACAGCCAAAATCAATACTGTGCCTTCCCATCATTTACCAAGGTAAAATAACCAGTATTCTATATTTGGAAAATAGCTTATTATCCTCCGTTTTTACAGAAGAGAGAATAGAACTTCTAAATCTTTTATCAGGGCAAATTTCAGTTTCAATTGCCAATGCTCAGGTATATGAAACGTTAGAAGAAAAAGTAAAAAAGAGAACGGAACAATTGAACTTAGAGAAACAAAAATCTGATAATTTATTATTAAATATTTTACCCCCGAACATTGCACAAGAATTGAAATCTACTGGTAAAGCAAAGGCTAGAAAATATGATTCGGTTACGGTCTTATTTTCTGATTTCAAGGGATTTACGAGTTATGCTGAAAATTTGTCTCCAGAGGAATTAGTAAAAAGTGTAGATTTTTATTTTTCAAAATTTGATGCTATTATGGAAACTTATGGATTGGAAAAAATTAAGACTATAGGAGATGCCTATATGTGCGCAGGAGGTTTAAATAACACCAGTACAGACCATGCACATAAAATGGTACTTGCCGCCATAGATATTGCAGCGTTTGTAAAAGAATCTGAACAGAATGTTAATATTAATACAGCTTTTGAAATTCGTATTGGAATAAGCACAGGACCTGTTGTAGCGGGTATCGTAGGTACAAAAAAGTTTGCCTATGATATTTGGGGAGACACCGTTAATATTGCCTCACGGATGGAATCTAATTCAGAACCGGGTAAAATTAATGTGTCTGAGCAAACATATTTGTTATTGAAAAACCAATTTACCTTCGAGTCTAGAGGCCAATTAGAGGTTAAAAATAGAGGTACAATGAACATGTATTTTGTAAAGAATGAAAATCAAAAAGTTTAGCGTAATGTTAATCGATAAAATTAAATAGTTAGCGTAATGGAAAATTCAAAATTAAAGTCAAAAATAACTACGCCTAGATTCAAAAACAAACATACAGATGATCTGGTGGATCATTATTGGGGTAGCATAGGAAATATAACAGCACTTATAAAAGCATCTGAACTAAAAGCTGGAATACTTTTATCTTTTTATGGAATACTTTTGAATTTTATTTACCAGAGCCACAACGAATTAACAGTATCTATTAAAAGTGATAAAGCTTTAATTGCTTTAATAGTCTTTTGGGTAATTTTAACCACAAGCTCAATTTTGTTTTGTGTACGATGTTTTTTACCAAAAATTGAAGGAGATTATAAAAAAAACATGTTTTTCTTTAAAGATATTATTTCAAAGTTCGGCAATATAGATCAATTTTCACACTCCTTTTTTGAAATGAGTACTGATGAAAATCAACTATTTAAACAACTAGGAGAACAAATTTTTATAATTTCTAAAATTGCCGATTGGAAATTTAAAAATGTAAAACGCGCCATTAGTCTCTTAGCTTTTAGCATGGGCGTTTTATTTTTAATTGGGGGCTATCTTTTTGTCATGACGTTATTTTAATTAAATTTTAAATATAAATTTATTGAAACCTCAAGACAGATTAACAGTCTGTAAATAATACTTTAAAAGGTTAGGCTTTTTTAAAAGGTCTTTAAAATGCACACTTTCCACATTTGGTTTCAATTTCAACTTAGTGG
>Ga0115005_10003107_pt1 | contig 13208 bp, 20 predicted proteins | sample ArcOceMetagenome_FD_87163 | JGI IMG/M metagenome (GOLD analysis project Ga0115005, IMG submission 87163) | Marine eukaryotic phytoplankton communities from Arctic Ocean - Arctic Ocean - Greenland ARC118M Metagenome | ecosystem: Environmental > Aquatic > Marine > Oceanic | place: Arctic Ocean... | reverse complement strand
AACTCATTTGAGTTCCAGTCTGTAAAACAGCATAAAATATAAGGGGCTTACCTATATAAGCCTGTGCGCTCTCATTAACTGACCAGCCCCATTGTATGTCTAAAGCTGCACCGCTACTTCCATTTAAAAGCCTTTCATATTGCATGTGCTCAAATGGTACTGTAACATCATAAATCTCTGTAGATGCGTTGTAATTAATACCGCCTGTTCCATCAGTATTTGTTCCGCCTATGTATGGTAAAGAACCCCATGCCCTACCATCTAGCTGTGCAAACTGTTTAGCTAAAAAAGTACCTGTGCCCTCGTACCTGTACATAATTTCTTTGTAAGGTAAAGCAACGTTTACTTGACTTTTTGTTACATCAATGTATTTTGATATATTATAGTTTGTCGGAGCATCTGCGCCACTTATATCTGCTGAGGTATAGTAACTATAATCCACACCTGTTCCGCCCTCTAAAGGCCTTACAACTATTGTACCTGCATCATTTACATAGGCAACTAAATTGAACATCTTAAATAGCCCAGTAAGAAAAGACATAATACTAACATCTGGAATCTGCTCTGCAACTATAAAATCAAAATCAGTAGTAGCACTAAATTGACTAACGGTATAAGTCTCTGTCCATCCTATAGGTTGTTGTTGTCCAGCAGGTCTGTAGAACCCTTCAAAAAACCATGAAACAGAGCTTATTATTATTGGCAAACTGTGCAGAATAGTTACAGTATAAACTCCATTACCGACAAAATACTGTAATGAAATATTAGCTGTTGTACCTGTTCTTGCTGTTGATGTATATATAACATTTCCTGATTCTCTTACTTGTACCTGATATTCGGTTGTATTCCCTGCTTGTGGTGTTATAGTTAATGCGTTGTCAATTATACTGTTTGGGTTCGTTATTATTTGAACAGGAATTATAATAGTGTTATTCTGTTTTACAATGTAATTTACCGTACCATTCCATGATGGCGTTATAGTTGTATATTGAACGACCTGCTGAGGTGCTTGAACGTAGCCACTTTTACGATGTAGCCACATATATAATTTATAGAATACTGGATTACTCGTGCTAAAGAAATCTCTAGAAAACACTATGTTATTTGCATACCCGTTTGCTACAGTATATTTGTCTTCTATTTCTAAGATAATCTCATAGAGCCTTACTGCAAATTTTAACTGATCAAAAACTACACCTTGCTGTAATCCAGAGTTGTAATAAACGTTGTCGTAGTTCGGCGATGACGAATTATAAAACAGCCTTTGAGTATGCGTAATTAAAGGCACGATTAACTTTCCGTTTCCTTGCTGACTCGTTAAGAAAGCTCTTATTGTTTGCTGATTATATGTCTTTGTATAGTCAGAGCTAGAGAACAGTAAAGATCCTAGTTTGTCATCGCCTAAAATATCAGGTAATTCTACTGTGTTTCCAAAGAACGTAATTCGATATGTATGAGCTAAGTTGTTTTTAAGACTAACACCCTCTAGCTTTATTCTACCTGTTTTGTATGGTATAAAATTAAGCTCAATACTGCCGTCTTTTTTAATCCTTGCATCAAACCCGTTTACAATATCATAGTTATAATAATGCTTAAAAATCTTATTATTGTTTTTACTCGCAGGTACAGCGAACGTCTTAGTAAACGACGTAAATATCTTTGCGACGTCTTTCACATTCTGAATAGTCTGAGTAAGAGATACTGATTCGTCTTTAAAAAGCTCTAGCCTTTGACCCTCTATGTATAGCTGTAATTCTTGCATCTATCTTATATTGTTTATGTAGTCAAAAGCGTCCTCAAATTCTATAGTGTATTCAATTAGCCTGTCGTTTAATTTGGTTTTATAAGTCATGCTAGATGTTTTTACAATAACAGGGATCGTTCTATATGTGCTATTATAACCAACTCTTTCTGCTCTAATCCAAACGTATTCGCTTAATAATAACTGTTCAAAAAAACCGTTTGCACCCTCAGGATAATAACCTGAACTTAATGTTCGTGTCTGTTTTGCTTGTGTATTAAATAGCTTTTTAGGTGCATCCGTTACATTGTATTGAGCATATTCATCCTCAGGCGTTTGTAGCGTGTTTGATTGATAGCTTTCGTTTGACCTTCTTACTGCCTTTAACTCTTTTAAGAAAAACCATAAATCTTGTTGTACACCATATCGATTAATAAACATAACCTTTATCGGGTCGTATTTTGTGCACTCAATTCTATTTATAATACAGGTATTACTTTGACTGCTTACCGATGTAGCTGTTGCATTATAGGCTTCAGAAACAACAGACGTACCCGATGTGTTTATATAGCTTACATATCCAGTTGCGTATTCAGGAACATATATCTGCCATCTAGCTTGATTTGGCAATACGTTAGGAGCTATTAAAAACTGAGCCCCTGATATAAAAGGTATCGTTGGGTTTTCTGCCTCTTCATAATATCCAAAAGCTTCAAAGCCCTCATCGGTGTAGCTGACAGGGTTTCCTACTGTAGAGCCAGTTCCGTTAAGCCCTGCCTTGTTAGTTAATATAGTTGCAATAGCAACGGATTGAGGTGTCGAATTAGAAGACCAAGTTATGTCTAAATAATCTCTTGCTAGTTCTGAAATTTCAAAGTTTGACCCTGTAAGAGGATTGGGGTTGTTTCTTATTATCGTATATGTTAAAGTACCCTCGATGTATATTTCACACTCAGTAGATAATACACCTGACGATGGTACGCTAATGAATTTATACTGTGGGTTTCTTAATGCTATATTTGCCATAGTTTATCTTTTTTGTCCTAGTATTATTGCGTTCTCTATGTCTAAAATGAATGACTCAGAAAGCTCAGGACTTAATGTTTTTATTCTTTTGTTATATGGCTTTGTAAAAAAGTAGTTCGGCTTTAATCCCTGTGCGAATATACTTTTCTGTAGTGCAAAACCCATGCTCCTATTACTTCCTTTTGCGTATTGTCCCTTGGCGTTTCTAAACCTTATATTTTTACTCTTTGCCCAATCGGCTAGAATTTGCATTGGAGGCATTTTGTTTGTGTACTTAAATTTGCTCATCGGAGCTTTCTGTATGCCTCCCTTAATTAGAGACGGGTTTGCGCCCTTAACTCCTTCATCGACATATATTCCGTAGTCCTCCATTAGAAAGTCTAAGAGAAAGGCGTTTGCTTCGGTTTCTAAGGTATATTTAACTGACTCGTATAATACGCCAGACCCTTTACCGTCTTTTGTTAGGTTAGACTTCGCTTGTTGTACCACGTACTTTGCGTATTTATTTAAGACCTCTTCTAATTTTTTAAATTCCATTAGCAGATATATATGTCATTGTAAATTAATACCGTAATTGAGGCAGACCATCCTGCTAACTGATTCTCAAATCGATCATAGAAAGGTGTCAATACAGGAACACCCTCTAGCTGATACATATCAGTATATAAAGTGCCCATCCTTAATCTCTGCGTCAGTCTGTTTAGGACTGCTAGTTGTGTATTTAGAATGTCCTGAACATCGTTGTTTCCTGTAAACCTGTCGACCGTTAGATCCTTCGACATATTAACTATGTCACAGGCTAGGATCGTCATATTAAACCTCAGCACTTGCTCCTCGTCTGCTACGCTCTCGATAATGATATGACCTAAAGGAAAGATGTCTTGTTTGTTGAGGTTTACGTCTGTAATATCGCCAGTAGTTACTGTGTTAATATTTACGTCTTTTAGTAACTCTGCTTTTATGGTTTCCGTTAATTGAAAAAAACCTCTAACACCTTGATTTGCCATTATTTAAACTTCTTTTTAATTTGTTTTGCTTCGAGTTCGTTTTTGTCTTTCATAAACGAAAGCATCATAAAGCACTCATGCACATTTAATTTAGTGATATTTTCAAATCGTGTAATGTCCCCTGTAGCGAGTCCATAAATTGATTGATACCAACCCCATTTTTTTGAGAATTGAGATACTGCGTCAAGATCTCTGTTTCCTTGCTGTCCAAAGAGTTCGTCATAGTTTTCGATAATTCTAGACCTAAATTCCAGAAAAAAAAAATCGATGACATTACGGCGTCCATTGGCATATCTAATAATACACCCTCTGTTCCTAGTCGGTACTCTTCTATATTGTATTTGCTTTTTAGCTTCACAATCACAGGTCGATATAAAACGTTCATCGCCTTTTCCATGTTGTCCCAGTCTCCAATAAAAGTATCTAGATCTATGTATTCGCCAAGCGTCATTTCGTCTAGTTCTGGATGGAAACCGTAATCTACCTTGTTTAACTCAAAGCGAGTGATTAGAGCAGGTTTCTCTTCAAACAGCTTAGATAGTATCGAAATTATTTCCTGTGAGTCTGAGAGCTTTAAAAGCATCACGTCCTCTAGCCTGACATTACACAGGATCTCGATCATTTTAGCATTTAGAAATCTGGAGTCTTTTACCGTGTCTTGAATTTTCAGGAATTTTTTATACTGTCTTAGAGTAATGTCCTTTAGTGATGTCGGTATTTTAATATTGATGTTCATATATATATAACGTTTTTTTTGATAAACTTTGTGTTAATGTTCCAATTAAAAAAAAGGCAGTCATTTCTGACTACCCTTATTAGATGTAAGTTTTCCCAACTTATCCTTACATCATATCTGCTTCGAAACAGCCGTTACTGCAGTACGTTCTATCTTCATGCATCGGCTTCTCGCAATGTGAACAGCAATACTCAGGCTGCTCATGTGGATTTAAATAATCGTCCCAACTCATAATTTATATATTAAAGATTAAACTGATTAACGTTCTGCCGATAAAATAGCTTGGTATTACTATCAACATAACTGTCTCGAATTTCTTAAACTGTCTGCCTAATTTGGCTGCTCTCGTATGTTTTCTCATGTTAGTCTATGTTATTTTCTGAATAAAATTCTGCGTGTTCTTTACAGTCCGAACACAAATCTGTATCGTAATAAGGCGGTGCTCCACAGCAGTTACTTTCTCCTGTCATTAGTTTCTAATTAAGATTAAGTCTAATTGATCCGCTACATAGTTGATGTGTTTCTGAGTAGTCTGTGACCAATACCCTAATTGTAGTAAATCGTTTCCGTCTATGGTTGCGACGTGTGTCGTATAGCTCCATACTTGGTTTCCTCTGATCGATAAATTCTGCTTGTACTTTTCTAGTGTTCTCATTTGTTCTATTTATTTATTAGTGATACTCAAAGATAATACCTTTTTAGTTATAATACAAATAATTTCATAACTATTTTAATTGATGGCATAAGTCCCGAATCTAGGCTTGGATAAAATCGAGTATGTAGCATAGCGACAGGGATCGATAATATGATTGTTGTCATCTATAGGCGTATTAAGTAAAGCACCAGTCTTGTCCTCTTTCCATTTATAGTTTCTAAACTCCGATATGGCATTACTGGATGTCGACAGTATATTTATCTTGTATCTTTTTAATAGATCTATTCCTGCATTGACAGAGTCTTTACCTTTTAGGCTTGGGAAAATGTTATGTCCCATGCGTCTAAGCTCCTCAATAAGTCTAGGTTCTGCACTATCGGCGTATATAGGTTTGTTGTCAAGCTCTTCGCTTAACAGGAACTTATGTATATCAGTAGTCGTCATAGCGGTTCGATATAAGTGCTCTTTAACATAAAGGTTAATGTCTTTAGTATAAACTGAAACAAGCGTACTAGGATCATTAGAAAAGCCAAAGTCCATTCCGTATGCTACTAGCTCTGCGTCTTCTGGAATATGTGAAACCTCAGCATATCTAAATACGGTGCTTCGACTCGCAGCCCTTTCGCCTAATCCGTATATCTGCCAGTACTGTTCGTCAGTATCTCTAAGCAGTTCGATCTCTTTTCTTATTGACTCCTCGACAAAGGGATTGTCTAAATACGTTGTTTTAAAAAAGTCGCAGTCATCTCTAGGCAGTACCTTGTCATAGATCCAATGATATTCGTCTGACGGATTAAAGTCAATTACAATCCGATCCTGTGTCCTGAAAACTAGCTGTTGCCAATCCTCCCAGAATAACTCATTGCCTTCATTAATAAAAAGCAGATCTCTTTTCCGTCCTCTAATCTTTTGAGGTTGGTCAAGCGAAATGAACTCCACTAGGTTTCCAAATAGATAATATTCAGAATTAGACTTATTATGGAACTTCTCGCTGTAAAGGTTATGGCTTTCGAGGATCGTCATAAAGTCTCTTAAAACAGTCGCACGTAAACTAGGGAACGATTTACGGCATACAGTAATAACCTTGTTTCTATTATTAGTGCAATACTCGAAAATGATCCACAGTATTATGTTGTATGTTTTTCCTGATCTCGTACCTCCCTGCTCGACTACTATTTTCTTGTCGGAGTTTAATAAGTGATCATATACAATGTTAGTCTTTATCTTTAGTTGATCCAATTATCTCGATTTGAAAGTTAGTAGGCATTCCTTCTGCTCCAGTAATTTCTTGACGTTCTACATATCCTCTGTTTTTACCTTTAGTCTTTAAGTAAAATATTGTAGCTGAGGTATTGTTCGCATCGATTTGATTGTGGAGCTTACTCTCTGCAAAGTCTAAAGCTACGTTTTCAATATCTCGAACCTCTTCGGCAAAGACCTCATCTTCTTTTAGCCATTTATAGTATGTGCTTCTAGGCACGTTCGCCTCCCTACACGCTACGGTTACAACTCCTAAACTTTGTTCTAGTGCTGCTAATAGTGATTCCTTTTTTATGTGTCTACTTTCGTCCATTGTTTTATTTTTTAGTTTCTCCTTTTATTAATATTAATAGTAATAGTGCTGCACAAATTAACGTGATGCTATATGTCATATTATTCGTATTAGTATTGTGATTAAAATTACAACTATTAAAGTTATACAACCATAAGTCATAGCTTTAACGCTGCTTGAATATTGTTTGTCAGACCTTCCTTGCCTCGATCTAAACTGTCTTAGTTTTTTCATCTTGTTTGTGTTTTAGTTTTAGGCGTATTTGATTAGCGGACTCCCACGCCTTATTGTATTCCGCATCAGCGAATAGCTTAGAGAACCCTGTAATGTGTTTTAGCTTTACAAGCTCCTCAACTCCCATCCCTAATTCGTTGCATATCTCTTTATCGCTCCACCCATTTTCTAACATAGTAAATACCATGCTTGACATCCCTGAGATTGAGTGCATACCTCTAGCTCTATTATGGCGAACCGTACTTGCCATTCGGTCGTTTATATCCTTTTCCAATACTACGATCGGCAGATAGCCTTTATTACGCTCTAGGATGTCCGCATTAGTCTTAGCCGTATAATATCTGTGAAACCCGTCAATGATTACATACTTGCCTGTCTCTTCGTCTTGTATCGTTACGATCGGTTGTGTATATCCGTCGTGCTTAATAGAGGTATATAAGAGACCCATTTCTTTTTTAGCTACTGAGTTAGGGTTGTAGTCATTTGGCGACACCTCGTCTATTAAAACCCACCTCGTTCTATTTACTGGCTGTTCTTTTAATGGCGATAAATCATGCAGCAATTCTTTGATCTCTTCTATTACAGAAATTTGATCTCCTGCCTTTATCTCTTTGGTCAATAGGTTTTTTAATGTTGCTTTCATATTAGTCCTTTTACGTATTTATCATACTTGCGATTAATCTCGATGTTTTTGCTGTTCAGTTTTCCGTCTACATATTTCTTTACTGTATTGAAATAAGGATTAGTCAGAAAGTTAGTCAGCTTTGTAAAGTCAAAATCCTGAGATAGAATTGTGTCAATCACTTTCCTGTAAAAAGCGACATAAACCTTATTCGATACCATGTACTTTTTGTTTTTATCTATTTTCTTATGCAGGTTTTTTATAAACTGATCATCACTTGTCAGATTATCTGCTAGATATAATGCGTATTCCTTCCATGACTTAAACATATGCGGTAAATCCTTTGGACACTTAAAGGCATCACTTTTAAGATGTTTGATTGCATTCGTTCCGTCGTGTCTTTCTGCGATCTTGTTCCATGTATCAGGTTCGATCTCCTGTATTAATAATAGATTTTGAATAGCAGTTTCATGATGTAGATTTGAGATCCGCATATTGAGTACACCTACGCCATGAGTAAATAGAGCATCATAGATCCTATTGTAAACGATATTATTGTCAAAGATGTATTTCCAGACATCGCTATAGCTCCAGTCATAAATAGGATAAAAAGTGTAATGCTCTTTCGTCTTGTCTAATATCTTGCCCCATGTAATATCCTTATATGTCAACGAGCTTGTGAGGCTCATCATTCTGTTAGGGCTTTCCTCTGTTCTTACACCCGATATGTAACACGACTTCTCATCAGGAAAATGCACATCGAAGATCCTTTTAAACAGCTCATGAAAACCAAAATCTAAATAGACGTTTTCTTTTATGGATTTATCTGATCGCTCTCTCATGTGTTTAGCCCCGTCCTTCCATATATGAATGTATTTCTCATTAGACGAAACGTTGTTAAACCATTTCATTGGCATTTGAAACCACATCGGTTCTATCCGCTTGTCATCGAATACTGATTCACAATAGTCAGCAGTCCCCTGCCATTCAGCTTCTTGATCAACCCACAAAACTTTTAACGGCAACCTGTTTCTCTCTTCGGCTACTTTTAATGTAAGGTTAAGGCATACAGTACTATCCTTGCCACCAGAAAATCCGACTACTACATTCTCGAAATCGTCAAAGAGTCTGTGTATTCTTTTCTCTGCTTCTACAAGCACATTGTTTTTACTGTATATTTTCATATGTTTACTTTCTTTAGCTTTTCAAATCTCGCAGGATTTATCTCAGATCCTATGTATTTAATCCCTGCCTTACGAACTGCCTTTGCTGTAAATCCAATACCTGCAAACGGATCGAATACTGTTTTAATATCTTTTAAGCCAAGCAATGTTTTAGTGATTAATTCAGACTCATTTTTTGTGTCATACATTTCGATCTCTCTATTAAATACTAGAACTAAAAACGGTCGTTTGTCATACGTTCTTTCGTGTTTAGATATAAACCTATGCCCCTTCTCTTCCATCAACCTGATAACTAGCTCATGCCCTTTAATTCCGTATTCAAGAACAATCAGTTTTTCTGTTGATGCTAGACTCCCTAGCTTATTAATGATGTTCGTGATTGTATTACTGGCTTCTCTGCCTGAATCTCTTTTCATTACAGTTTCAAAGTATTTGACCATTCTTTGTTCCCATGGCGGATCGCACCATATCATATCGTAAGCAGGAAATTCGTTCCAATCCATTATGTCTTTGTTGTAGTTCATTGTTTAGGTTTTAACAGGTTATTTATATAATCTTTATCGAATACCTTTGACTCTCTGTTTTTGCTATTAGCGTGTCCTAGAGAGGATTTAATGTCAGTATTATGCTGTACTATGCTTGGCAAATGAACGTATGCCTTAACGTTATATTTTTTCATTACATGAGCGACGAAAACATCATCGTCTTTAATGCTTTTATCTGACAGATTATTATATTCTTTTTTCATGACTGACTGAAATTGAGGCGAAAACATCGTCGCCTGTAGCCATAAGTAATTCGGAAAAGGAGCAATAACTTTACCCTCTTCATATTGCTTTAGAATTAGCTTTCTGTTAGGAGCGAACAAAGACAGTACATGGAGGTCTTTAGTTCTCATGTGGTTTTCAACTCTAGGCAGATATTTTATAATATTATCAGCAAACATTAGATCGTCCTGTAGGTGTAATCTATAATCGTTTGTCGGATATTTATTTAACATAGCCCCGAAACTAGCCAGACATCCGTCCTTGTTTTTATCTACATAAAATAAGGCAGGTATCTCTGCTGCAACTATCGTTTTTTTAGCCAACTCTAGTCTTTCGTTTATACATTGAACTGTCGTTATCATATTTTTGCTCGATTAATTATTGCCGTAGGATCGTCAAAACCCTTTTCGTCTGTCGCTACCCAATACTTGTAATCGTTTATATTGTAGTATGTATATTCTTTGCTGTAGAACTTCTCTTTGTAACCGTTTTCTTTAATAAAATTCATTGCAGCTAAAAACTGAGCGTCTAAATAGTATTTTCTACATATCCAACTGTGCGGAATATTCGCCATCGATTTTGCAAATGTGAATGTCGTTTCTAATTCTAGAAATAAATGTATCTCTTCTTTTGTCATAGTGCTGATCCTCTTAGTATTACAGTTTCTTTTAAATCTTTAGGCTCAAAAAACTTATTGATGTATTTAATTACTTCTGTATGATCAAAGTCTTTACAGGAATAGATGTCGGCAGAGAAATAATCTAGCTCAGGAAACGCATGAAACGTAAAATGTGACTCCATGAATATAATGCCACCAGTAATCCCTGTACTTTTTAAGTCGATCATGCTTTCGTCTACTACATAAATCAATGGCTTAGAAAGAGGTTTTAAACCGATTAGCCACGTTATATCCATTAGCATAGTCCTTATTAGCTCTGCGTCACATAACGGCTCTCTGCTACATCCGTAGGCGTCTATGATTAAATGTTTTCCGTTTTTCATTATTCGTTTGCTACATTAAACTCATGTCCGCATTCTGGACACATGGTTTCTATGAATTTTCTTTCTGTTCCTTTTTGGAATGTGCTTCCTATTTGATCTGCTCCTTTTTGAACATCAGCATCAGTTACTTCTTTATCCGATTGGCTAGGAAACATTACAGGTTTAAAGTCTGTATTCTCAATTTTATTTTCCCATACTCCCAAACCCCAGTCATTTAGTTTATTCGACTTCCAGTCATTAGCTAATATGTCCCAGTCCCATTCGCCAAAGCTCACGTTGTCTTTAATGATAAACTCTTGGATCTGTTCCTCTGTTAAATTCTCTGCTCGTATTACAGGGATCTCTTTTAATCCAATCTCTTTACAGGCTAGGTATCTCATGTTACCTCCTATGATGGCACCCTCTGAGTTTATAACGATCGGTCTCAGGTTTAACATTTCAGGAAAATCCTTGATACTAATTACTAGCTTTTTAAACGATGCCTCTTTGATGACTCTCGGGTTTGTGGTATTTGAAAAAACCTCTGTTATTTTTACTTTCTCAATCATGTCTTTATTTATTTATTTGTTCTTGTAATTTTTTCTCTAGCCTTTTGCACTTCTTTTCTAGGTAGTCGATCTTGTTGATTTCGTCGTAATCTGAGTATGGCTCAAACACGAAAGAATTTTGTAACTGATCTAAAACAGGATTCTGCTTTTTATAGTCATCATATTTCTTATAGCTGTGCATTACGTTTGCCATGTTTATCTTCTTGCCGTTACGATCATAAAACAAGACTATATTTTTCCATCTCATTTTTAACTTTTCTCGCAATAAATAAGTAAGCAGGGATCTGACCTCAACAACTTTCCGTTCTCTAGTGTCAATAAAGACGTCGATGCCTGAAAGCTCGGTTATCTTGTTTGCGATATTGGTTGGATTTATTTCTTTCATTCAGTTCTTAGTTTTAAAAGATTGTAGCATTCGGTATATTTTTCCTTTGCTTTACTCTTGTATTTTTCTTTAAAAAGTTGATATAGCTTTTTTCTGTATTGAAACTCAGTCTCGCATTCTGCGTAATACTTTTCGCAAAACCTCTTGCCTTTACCTTTAAAGTAATTGACGTTATCTGCTGCGTCCCCTGCGATCATCTGCTCGTAAAAATTATACAAAGCCTGCTCCTCTGAAATGTCGTAGATCTCTCTGTGCTTATAATGATAGTTGTATAATAGGCAAGGGAATTGTTTGTAATCTTTATCGATGCTTACAATCATGACGTTTGATCTGCCGATTTCTCCACTTAGTTTTTTCCAATACTTAGCTACCATGTCATCTGTTTCTACGCCGTAACCGACTATGCTGTCGTATTGACTCTTAACGTAGTCGTGCATTTCAAATAATAATGGCGGTCGTTTGTATTCGCTTCGATTCTCTTTATACTTATTGCCGATAAAGTGCCTAAAATTACCTCTAGATCCGTTAAACGTTATGACCTTTTCGATAGTGTACATCTCCTCTAGGGTGTTTACAATATTCATGTACTGTTCGTCAAACTTATTACGAGCTTCGCATAGATCTGTTTGATGGTAGTCATCTTCTGGTGTCTCTCTTTTCTTACAACAACTAGCATATACTAGACTGTCGGCGTCTACTAGCAAAATCATAAATCGTTTAGTTTATCTAGAGTGCCTTCAAATAATGGTATCTCTTTTGTTTCTGTTTTATCCTCAGGATCTAGCTCTTTTAATTCGTCTTTTATTTTGTCTAAATACCACTCCTGCATTTTAGCGTTTTCCTTTACTACTTGGTTTATGATAAATGGTAGATCCTTAAATAGCTGATCGGTGTTATAGACTACCCATTTCGAATCGTCTGAATCGCCATACCCGATGTGCATTTCGCCGTCTGAGCAATATAAATGATGCGTTTCATGTATATAAGTAAACTGGTTTTTCTCTGCTCTAGCCTCTAGCAAATCGCCTTCTAGCTCTGTGATCTTTTGTTGTAATCGTTCTGTTGATGTCATCTGTTTATTTTAATATTAATGTTTGCGAAGTTTTTTTGCCTCGCTTCTTTTACCTGATAGTTAATAATGATGTCCGTTATCTCAGGATCTTCTGCTCTTAACTCTTCTATTGTGGTTTTTAAACTTAATAGTTCTCTAGCTGTCATTATAGCTCCTCTGTTTCAACTTCTACTAATTCAAATATTCCGTTGTCCCCTGAAAACGTTATACTGCTCCCTGTAAATCTGTCTCCTGTATCTAGTCTAATAGATCCGCCTTCTTGCATCTCTATATCCCAAAATATATCGTTATGCTTTTCCTCTAGCCATACCCAAAGTGTTTCTTTTAGAAATGATTGCTCTAGATCGATATTGATTAAAAAGCCTTTTCTGTCCTGAGATTGAAATAATGTTTTCATGTGTTCTGTTTTTAATTATACGCTAATATAATACAAAAAAGGTTACGATACAAAAAATTCAATAACTATTTTTTATTATTCCATATTACGTTTAGATCAGCTATCCATCTATTGATGAGTTTCGGGTTGCAAGTGCAGGGTTTATAAAACGAATGCTTTTGATATTCTGCGTGTAACTTGCATACCAAATCAAATTCGGCTGCGCTGATAACGTCCTTTGTTCCTTGTCGAAATACTGTCCATTTTTCATGATCTGCTTTTTTAAATTTTACCATCTTTT
>Ga0115005_10003104_pt1 | contig 13210 bp, 9 predicted proteins | sample ArcOceMetagenome_FD_87163 | JGI IMG/M metagenome (GOLD analysis project Ga0115005, IMG submission 87163) | Marine eukaryotic phytoplankton communities from Arctic Ocean - Arctic Ocean - Greenland ARC118M Metagenome | ecosystem: Environmental > Aquatic > Marine > Oceanic | place: Arctic Ocean... | reverse complement strand
GGACAACAAAAATCACCATACTCATATGCTTGGGTGCTTGGGGGGATTCACGAAGATAAATGGGCATACAGAGGCTTCCTGTGGGACATTATTATATCTGCCAATCTACTTCGCAAAGTGGGATCCACTGCAGATTTTAACATTTTTGTTCGCCTATCGCCCGAGTCCAAGCTTGATGTCCTTCCACCTGAGGATCAAAGGCTGCTTGAAGCAGTAGGGATCAATATCAAACTATTGGACAAACCAAAGAAAGAATCTTTTGCTCAAATTGTTTTCGATAAGTTTCTTACTATCAACATGACAGATTATAGGCGAGTCATTTTCCTAGATGGTGATCTTATTCCTGTGGCGAACTTGGACTACATGTTCCATCTCTCCGACCCAGAACACACAGAAACTCCAACATTGATCAAACCTAACTTGATAACGGCATCCCTTAGGGAGCCGTGTAATACAGGAATATTTATGGTGGAACCATCAGTTGAAGCCTTTGCGAAATACAATGATGCGGTCTCAAAGCACCAAGAAAGGGCAAAGTCTCTCCCGTATCCTCATTTTGACTACAAAGAAGGCTGGGGGAGAAATTTCAAAGAACACAAAGAAAATTGGAAATCAGTCATTAAAAAGGCAAATAAGTGGCACTTCCATGCATCGCATTCTGACCAGGGTTTGATGTACTACTGGGCCAAATTTGTGATGCAGGAAGTCAGTATCGTTATTGGTGACACTGTAGAAAACTGGAAGCCCGGACCTAACGGTGACCCATTGATGGAATCAGAATTGAAAGAAGTATTTGTACCTTTTCAAAGTAGTCCGCCACTTGTTATGCAAGATTCGTGTGACAAGCCATACGAGGACAGAAAACAGGACGATCAAAGGAATTACTGGAGATGCACTCCACCTTACAACAACTATGCTCATTTTATGGGGAAAACGAAGCCATGGAAACAAAAATTCTATATTCGCGATGGCTGGACCAAACTCATAAAAATGAGCTATCGATCAAGAGGAGCGTTGACTTTGTGGTTCAGAGAGTTGTTTGAAATAAGCGAAAAATATGGAATGGGGCTTGACATGTACAATTGGAATGATAAGTATCCAGCGTTGCTGAACACCGACACTCTTGGTCAGCTAGCTAAGTTTACTGATCAAGAAGATATGCTTGGTTTCAATTCCGACGTCGAGTCAGGTGCGCAAAATCGCACAGAAGAAACACCACAAATCGGAGATGCGACGGACAAGTCAATAATTGTCGTACCGTCCAATGAGAGAGATCAGGGCAAGGCCGATGGTAATTTAGTTGGCGAAGCCGATGGCGAAGCCGATGGCGAGCTTGTTGGTGAGACTGACGGTGAGGCCGTTGGTGATTCAGTTGGCAAAGCAGACGGCAAGGCCGATGGAAATTTAAAAAAAACGGTCGTTGCATACGCAGTCTCATTTATCAAATGTGGCGACCATCAAAATAATGCTGCTGGGCTGATTGACGCTTCGCTTGTCCTTCGCCACTCAATTCACAAAATCTCAAGCAGAAATCCAGATTCAGGTTCCAAATACGACTACAAAATGTATGCTATTGTTCACAGTCAGGCACAAGAGTGCACTCAAGTTCTTGAGAAAAGTGGGTTTGAAGTCGTCATAGTTGACCCTCCATTTGATAAAAGCGAAATCAAAGGCGAATTTCTCAGGACTCATATCCATAAGGAGCGATGTTGCGGACATGATGAATTCATCAAGTTACAAGCCTACAAGCTTCCACAGGATGTTATCGTTCATGTCGATATTGATTTTGCATTTTACAAACCCATGGATTATCTGTTTGATGCCATTTTATATGAGAAGGATACTCCCATCGGCCAAGCCGCAAGGAAGACTTTACAGTTGGAGCGACCGGGTGACGCTCTCCCCGACAAAATCGGTGCATTTCTGACCCGAGATTGGCCTCAAGTCGTTCCTGGCAAGTGGCCAGCTGGATATCAAGCCGGTTTTCTGGTTGCAAGAAGAGATCCCTCCGTTGCAGATGAAATGATAGAGGTAATCAAGGAGGGAAATTACACTGAAGGGTGGGGATACGGATATGGATGGGGAAACAAAGGATATGGGGGTTGGGTTGGAGCAATGGCGATGCAAGGACTAGTAGCCTATTATTATGATCACGTCCGTCCTAATAATGCTGTTGAATTGAATCACTGCAAGTTCAACCATATGGGAATGGATGTTCGGCACAGAGGGAAATGTCGCAATGGTTCGGATATATGCGAGGATTGTATGAAGACAAAAATGGAAGATGTGTATAGTATGCATTATACGATGTGTAGGAAGCCGTGGCTTTGTCAAGCAATTGGAGCGCGCGGTGGTAAAAAGCCTGGCGGAGGCAGAGGAAGTGCTCTCAATACCGACTCAGTGAATGTGGATCATTGTCTTGAAATGGCTCAGCAGTGGCATAACATTCGATCCGACTTGGAAGCCTCTTTGCTGAAATTGACCAATGACGAATCCATCAAAAAAGGAGCATCAGGTACATACAAACCTGATGTATTCCAAGGCCACTGCGACGGAGATGGAGACGAACATTATTTGAAGATCGCTGGCAGTGAGGAGAGTTTGGGAAGAATTCAAGAGCTTTACCTGCATTAGACAACTGCAATTGTGCAAAATAATTACAGTAAAAAATGAAAATACTCGTGCGACTAGCTAGCTAGAGGGTACTCATACAGCTCTTAACCTCTAAACAATTTTGACATCGTTTGATTTATTGATAGTGAAGTCATACCAATCATATAGGGATAATGATATATTGTATCTTTCCCCACTCTTCTCACCACAAAGCTAAAAATCTGAATGTGCCAATGTGCCTGGTGCCTGGTGCCTGCTGACGAAAGAGAAGTTTCAAGGCACGCAGGCAATATCATAGCCAAAGGAGCCTCCAAACAACAATCAATCTGGCAAAAAGCCGTCACACTTCAAACATTCCATTGCCATAATGGAGGAGACACTTAAGCAGGGCATTAGCAGTATAACTGTTGAAACGAGACGTGACGGCACTTCAGTTGGTAAGTTGAGTAGCTCTGTTTCTTCGTCCAATGAACTAGTTTCTCAAAATACGTGCAGCATCTGAATTATTCGCACAGTATCCGTGTCGGTTACACCTGACATCTGTCCCTAGTCACGAGGGTGAGGAGGGACCATCGCCGTCTAAAGCTCTCACGTGTTACGTCCTTGGATATGGTGGAGGGTTGATCTCTGGAGACGTAATTGAACTTAACATTGCAGTGAAGGAAAATGCAAAATTGGTAGTAACTTCCCAATCAACTTCAAAGGCATTCAAAGCCGTTTCAGGAAGAAATGCAACAATTGTCAAGACTAAAGCTAAAGTTTGCAAAGGCGGACTGCTTTTCCTTGTCCCGCAACCTATGCAATGTTTTGGTAATTCGGTATTGACTCAAGACACCCAGATTATAATGGAGGGAGGAATCGAATCTGGAAAGGAAGAGGATTATCCGTCTCTCTTGTTAGTTGATTGGTATACGGGTGGTAGAGAAAACTTGGATGGTGGGCTGTGGCAACTTGACACTTTTCATACCACAACAACTGTATCATACAGTCACCATAACCTTTTCCCAAGAGAAGAAGATGTTGATGATAAAAGCGATGAAAACTCAACAGCAAGTTGTGAACTAGTCTTTCGAGATGCGACCAGACTTTCAGGCGGAAAGATTCTTAGGCGGCATATGAGAGACTATAATATTGTTTGCATGGTAGTTTTAATAGGTCCCAAGGTAAAAGAAGTAGCATCAACATTCATGAAACAATATTCATCGAGACACACATATGACGATGGACAGGACCAGTCATTTGGCAAGAATCCTTCGAAGAATATGGACTACAACAAAGGAGAGGGTTTGAACCGAAGTGGAGAAGGTCTTCTTGTTTCTTGTGGAACATTTCAAACCGGCAAAGAAAATAGATATCAAGAGGGCGTAGTAGTACGGATTGCCGCTGCAACACTGGAAATTGCAGGTAATGATATATTTGCATTCAAGGCTTCTATTGAATGTTTCTTTGCATTATTCTCATCGTTTATCATGCACGCTAGCGAACTTTTTGTCCGAGCACATTGGAACCCTTGACGGGCAGCTTGATGATGATCCATTCATGGAAATCCTTGCTTCTCGGCAAGGTGCAAGCGGTACAATGAAGAAAGGAGTCATCGAACAGCCGCCGCTGACTGAAATAAGAGAGGCATCTTTTGACTTGATTTCAAAATCATACATCATGAACTCCGCTCCCGAAAACGGTATATTTTCCTCTCCGTTCAACGCCGATGGATTGCAATCGCTGACTTGTAGTAGGTCAAAGGCTGTGAAACATGTTAACCCGCTGACTTTGTACCAACTTATTGACTCCTGTGTCCCAAGTGGTGGGTTTGCTCATAGCAACACTCTTGAAGCTGCACATCAACTACACCTATTGGACACCTCTAAATTCTCATGGGCAGATTCCCTATACAGTCATATATGGGACGTTTTGCTCAACACTGCAACATCCACTGTTCCCTTCCTAATTGCATCTTGTCACCTTTTTCGCACTCGCTACCACTCTAGCAGCAATAATCTTGCTGAGAGTTCAAACGAATCGCCACTGCCTAAGGACAATGCCATCATCGAACAATGGGTTTTACTCGACAACCTCCTTCGCAGCACTACCACTTCCCACGTAGCCAGTAGATCTTCAACAACTCAAGGATCTGGAATGTTACGCGCTTTTTCTATCGCATTTCCTCATATATCTCCCGTCGTCAAGGCTCTCAAACGAACCACTCTAAAAGTGCACTCTTCTCTAGCTGATTGCACAGGCCATAATGCAACTTGTTTTGGTGCAGTTTGTGGCTTATTGGGGATCGACGAGGAGACATGTTGTAGCATGTTTTTGTATACAACCGCAAGGGACATGGTAAATGCAGCAGTCAGGATGAATTTGATTGGGCCGTTGGAAGGAGGAAGGTTGACACACGATTTGTGCTTTGCAGTGGAAAAGTTGGTGACCGAAGAACTGCTTAATCGCTTTGAACGTGAAGAGACAAAGGAAAGTAATTGCGACAGTGAAACTGAAGAAAATAGGAAAGACAACGGTGGTCCGGAAGTGCTAGACGTAGCCTTTGCTCATCAGGTCTGTCCACTGATCGAGATTCTAGCCAATGCTCATGATCGTCTCTACACCAGATTATTCAACTCTTAGGTACACAGCTAGATAGTAGCTATACTAGCCTATCAGACGCCAAAACTCTCTCCATCAAAAACTCAAAGCAGCTTAAGAATTGTTTTTTATCAATAACGTATCTAAACGAATGGTTTATCGTGTATCTAATCTAGGGCGGGGTTTGACTCGAAATTCTTGACAGCGAAACTTGATCCACACCCACATGCACTTTCGCTCTGAGGATTGGCTACAATTGCAAAACTACTGCGAATCATCTCCCTTACAAAATCAACTGTACTTCCTCTGAGCAAGTCAAGAGATGACTTGTCAATGATAACTCTTGCCTTTAGTTCTGTATCGGTATCTTTGAAAGTAGAACAGTTAATAGTGATATCGTCATCTGGATCAATCACTCCTTCATCCTCATCGTGAGATTGCTCATTTTCTAGTTCGAACTTGTATTGGAAACCAGAACAGCCACCTGCGTCAACGTAGACTCTGAGGAATATATCCTGTGGATTGGAAGAGTTTCTCAATTTGGCGAGATGGATAATTTGTTCGACTGCAGATGATGTAATGAGAATAGAGTAGTCATTTTGCTTTACGTCCTGTTCTAACGAAGATGCAGCTGCCTCGAATTCCAGGTTTGATTCATTGATGATTGGACTGGCAATTGGTGTAGATGCGGATGATTTAGTGACCGTCACGAGGGATCTTTGAATAGGGAAATATGACGGGCGACGGTAGTTTGCTTGTTGCAGCGATCGTTGCAGTGAAACTCTTTGGCCAATTCTACTTTGAGAAAGAAACCTTCCAGCCAATGGCCCAAATACGCGCTTTGTAGACATTTTAGATGTGGTATTTATTGAATATGCAATCAACTTTCCGCAACTCCAAGAATACCTGATGAGTAGTGTGAAACAATTGTGCAACACGAGCCAAACAGCTGTTCTTTGCAGTGAGTGGTGAGTGTTCCGTCGTCGTGTGTCGTGCTGTTGTAGCGAATTCTTTGTGGCTTCGTGGGCTTTCTTCGTAACGGATTGATAACGGTTCCGATCATGTTTTCTTCGCTTTTCTTCAGAGAAGATGAAGCATAAAGCATAAAGCATGAAGCATGAAGCATGAAGCATGACTACCACTCGTAACTCGTACTTCGTACTGTATCTTAGTTGGATAATGTTTATATATTAATGAAAACTATCTTCGTCGGCAGTTCATGTTTATGAAGATGTTTCAGTGGAGATTGTTACAGTACCCCTACAAGATAGAGTAGTACAGTAATAGCTAGAGACGAATATTTGAGCATTTTATAATTCAAAACGTTTCATTTCGCATAAACATACTCTTTGATACCCACAACACGCACCCAATCAGATCTCTGGGGGTTTTATCCATATATCATAGAGCAGTCAATGCCAATTTCAGGAAATGTTCTGTTGACGCTGTAATTATTATTTAAACTATAGTTCTAACGGAGGGTGCATCATTCCAAAGCTGCTCAAATGTTCCAGTTGTCATCAAATCTGATCCGTCATCCAATTCGAGAATGTGGTGACATTTCACATCTCGAAATGGATCGCCTTTTTTGATATTGCGCGTGTTGGGCGTTGCACTGTTGCTGGAATCTGCGAATGTATCTTCTGTAAGAGATGCCTTATTAGAACCGAGTATCGAAGTTTCGTCAAAATGCTCGTCCATCTCAAGGTAAGCAGGTGGGGAACACATACTTGGAGATTGAACATTATACGTAGATCTACAGCTTGATAGAATTGGTCGTAACTTCGTATGGTAGATGTAAATGGAGATGAACGCGCATGACATAGACAGAATTATGCTCAAGTATCGCCTTGTTCGCCCTCCCTCGGTTTCTACAGGTGACTTTGCCTCGGATCTCAAATTAGGAGCGCCACCATCTTTACTAGGATAGTATACCTTGACTTGTTGTGTAGACGATAACAGGCCATCGTCGGAGTTTTGAAGTGCGTCGAGAAACATCGTCCCTTGAAGATCTTCTGCGATTCGTGCATCAAGTTCTTTTGTATCAGGCAGCTGCAAGTCTTGTTGAAGAGCAAAAGAGACAGAACCACTGACTTTCTTGGTAAGAATGTATTCTTCAGCATTTCCTTCCTCTACATTTGTGCTTGGCTCTACAAGGATGTCACAGTGAAAAAACGTTGCATAGTCAGTGGCAAACATATCTACGCAGAAAGAGTGTAGCAGCATCTGAAGAACTTTGTCTTCTTCGTATGTTGAGAGACGGCGTGTGATTGATAAGTTGAGTGACAGGATCAACTCTGAAAAAGGAATTGATTCTGTCACGGGTGTTGGTCTTGGGGATGCTGGAGAGAGAAATCTTGTTGGAATCGTTGACGGCCGTAAGGATGCCTTGTAAAAATTGCTAGGCTTTCCCGATTCTTTTGTCTGTGTAGGATGAACACTGTGAGGTGTCGAAGGAGATGAAGAAAGATTATACCCATTGGTATCTATAACTGGAAATTTAGAGCTGACTGGCATATATCCGTTGGTAGGAGATAATCGTGATGGAAACGAGCTTGGAGAGGCAAAGGAAGCCGTGGTAGGTGATTCAACACCTACTATAGTACTTGTAGGCAAAATTGAGATCTGAGTCCCAGTAGGAGACGTTGGAACCTGAAATGAAGGAGGTCTTGTTGGAATCACTGATGGTCTCAGGGATGCACTGTCAAACTTGCTAGGCTTTGACGTTTCTATTGTCGATGTAGGATGCGCACTCTGAGATGACGAAGGAGATGAAGAAAGATTATATCCACTGGTATCTAAAGATGGAGGCTCAGGGTTGACTGGCATAGATGGATTCGGAGGAATGAATTGTGATGGGCGGGAAGATGGCCACAGGGATGCACTGTCAAACTTACTAGGCTTTGACGTTTCTATTGTCGGTGTAGGATGCACACTCTGAGATGACGAAGGAGGTGAAGAAAGATTATACCCACTGGTATCTAAAGATGGAGGCTCAGAGTTGACTGGCAGAGATGGATTCGGAGGAATGAATTGTGATGGACGGGAACTTGGCTGCGAAAAGGTGGACTTTGGATTATTTTGAGATGATGGTGCTGTTGACGAGTACTTGTTCTTAGTCGTCGGTGAAGAAGAAACATAATACTCCTTGGTCTCCAAAGCTGAAGGTTCGGAGCTTACTAGGAGGGGTGGATTAGCCAAGATGGATTGGGATGGACTGGGACTTGGATGTTCAGACTTGGATTTTGGATTCTTTCGAGATGATGGCGCTTTCGACGAGCGGGTTTTCGGTACCTTAGTCGACGCAGAATGAGTATACCCCTCGGTATCAAAAACTGAAGGTTCGGAGCTAACTGCCATAGATGGAATATCAGAGATTAATTGGGATGGACGGGGACTTGGATTTGCAATGGTGGATGTTGGCGATATTGTCGTCGTTGATGGCCAGGGCAATTGAGAATTGTTGGATGATTTAGCTCCTTTCGCACTTTTGGAAGTTGCTTTCGCACTTTTGGAAGTTGCTTTCGCACTTTTGGTATTCCTTGTAGTCGGTTTTCTTGATAACTTTGGAGAGATTCTACGAGTGAAGTGTAACGACAAAGTTATATCTGCACAGAAGCATAGAAATGCAGATGATGAGCAAAGTAGTGCAAATGATGTCTTCATTTTTGAAATAATGAGTAAATTGAGAATTTCGAAATTGTTGAAGATGATGAGCAGTCCATTTCAGTCCAACAGAAAAAAGAAATTGAGACTTTGTAAAAATGTGTCATATTATGTCATGTTGCATCAAATGTGTCATGTTCCATCACAGGTCGTGTGCCATCTAAGAGTAATCGTGCATGTGATTCATGCATAGTGAAGTACTTCGTTTTGTAACAAAGGTGTATGATATCCTACTTGTTCTTTTAAGTTAAAATATAATACCTATAAATACTCTAAACTTCATGTTTGAAATGTTGGTGTTGGTCGTCGTCACCCATGTTGTCGCCCAAATTACCCACCATGCTACTGTGAATGTGAGCCCCGCGCATATCCATAGCATGATTCATGTCTCCAACGTCAACAGACAAGCTTGACATTGCAACAGGGTCCATGTGAACAGAGGACATGGGCACCCCATTTGAAGTGTGCATATTAGGCAAATCAATATTCAGAGGAGCCTGCGGTTGCATGACAATTGACATTGGCACCTCTGCCATTGCAGCCTGCTGTGCATGTGCAGCTTGGCGTTGAGCCTGTGCTTGCGCAACGGCGGCCTTTTTGTGCGCCCTGAGGGATGCTGCTCTGGACCTCCTCTTGGAATTTCTTGATGCAAGCTCATTGGCACTTAATTTCTTGTATCTCTCCCGCTCGAGAGAAGCACGCCTCAAATTCCTTTCCTTTGCCCGCGGCGCAGCTAGAGAGTGATAGCGAACCCTCTCCCGCTCACGGCGCTTCTTTCTTGACGTCTCAGATTGACGGTGGTACTGCTCTCTGCGCTTGCAATTGTAAACCTCCCGTTGATCCTTGGACATGGAAGCGTATCGTTCTCTATCCTTTTGGCGACGTGAGGCGAGATGCTCTTCGTGTGACATGCCAATATCTAAGTAGCTGTGGCCATCATCGTCGGAGTCATCTACGTCAACAAGAGTGTTTTGGGTTAACTGCGCTATTTCTTGAGTTTGAACGATATCGTCAGCCTCGGGGAGGAGACCTCCGTACGCAGCTGCGGCGGCGGCGGCGGCGGATACGACTTCGGCGGATATGTTGCTAGTAAGAATAGAGTTAGGATCCAAGTCACCATCTTTCATGTGAACATGTCCATTCATTACAGCTTCATAGTGTTCTTGAGAGTGGGGATGAGGATGGTGCTGATGCTGGTGTTGGTGTTGGTGTTGGTGTTGGTGCTGCTGGTGCTGCTGGTGCTGGTGCGGATGCTGGTGCTGGTGCGGATGCTGATGCTGATGCGGATGCATAGGATCATGTTGCATTAGACCTTGATCTTTCTTATCGTCATGATGCTTGGAGACTTTAGTGGGATCTAAAATATCTTGTGAGAGTATGCCAGCAACATCGTCGGTTGCTAATAGGTCATTAGTGTCTATTTGATAATCTGATGTTTCTTCCATATTGTTTTGATGTGTTCGTCTGTTGTCTGTCCTGCAGTGGGTCTGTCTGGTCTGAATTTGAGCCTGGTGGGCGGTGGTCTGTCTGCTGGTTCTGCTACCGGTACTTGACAACCACTAGCTAGTTGAGGTTGTTCTCCGTGCGTGAGTTTGTGCGGTTGTGAGAATTTCTTCCGAAATAAAGGGGGATAGGGGAAGCGTACGTATGACAGGCCATTCTCGCCAGATGTTTTTCTCAAATGCGAGTAATCCTCCGAAAATGGATCATACGTACTACTACCGGCAGTAGATTCAGATAGTCCATATTGGGTAGGGAACTTGATTTTGAACTGATCGTTCAACTTCTTCATTTTACAAAAAAGATACCAATAATTTGAAATTACAACTTTCTTGCCACATTTTAAGAATTTGCAAACGAAGTTATTCTTCATTATTCATTCAACAAACAAAGACGGGTAAGAAGAGCTGACGGAGCGACAACAAGACTGGGAAGGAAACCATACTCCGGGAAGGACAAATTGCATTAGTGGTAACAGCTACCCCTGCGTACACATAGTAGAATTCTATACGATGCAGCTTTGTACTAGTTGTACGAAGCCGGTAGATACGATGAAATATTGAAAGGACATATTGCAGCAATGAAACTAGCTACACGCAGTAGAACTCCATACGGTGAAGTTTTCGGGTGTTACGAAGCCAGTAGATATTTAAAATAAGAAACTCGAATCAAAATATCGATATCCCCTAACAGCAATGATCCTGGAATAATCTTTTTATCATTCAATTTTTTGGCAGGGTGAATGTAAAATCGCAAACGGACCGCGCAATGAATTATTTGGAAAGAGCGAGAGATATCATCATATCAATCACCGATACATAGTTGCAAGCTCGAATCGAAATCATGATTCCTGGTTTTGGAATTAATGTTACTGATATATGTTTGTGTTCTGATTATCTCGACGTAGAAAAGGCGATCTCTTCGCATAGATGGTTACTTGCAATTCACACTCCCATGCTGACAAACGTCTGTGGAAGTGTTCGGAATATCTGTATAGTATCAGCCGCAAATTTATTGGAATTTTAAAAAATATGAATATGCAATTGAGATAATGGAGGGATCCATGGATATGTTGGAGACACCTCACAACCTCGGAATCAAGTTCAATGATTACTTCATTACGGGCAATGCAGAAAGAGGTCATTTGCGACCGTACAGTGTGAAGAATGATAGTGACGGTGTCGAATTTGAAACTTTGAACTTTAACACTATGGGAAACCACTGCTGCAGCGAAATCTTTGTTACACGATCACCATATCAAACCCACTGCAAATGCACATAGATATGGTTCTGAACGTAATATTGGCACTGCTACCTAGATGATTATTTGTTATGGCATGCGAGAAAACCACAATATTTCGGATTTTACATTAGGAACAAATTCGTAATACATACCAACTGCATAAAAAAATCACAACAGGGCACTCTGGTGTGGCCCTCTTCATTCCAACGCGTTTTGTGATGTTTTGAATTTCATCGCTGGAACATATGTTTATGTATGATATGTCCAATGTACTAAACGTTGATTTCTCAGTCCAGAAAGAGTAGAACAGTACCTACCAGGTTTGGTATGTAGTTAAAGGAATATGTACCGGTAGTAACAGAACGGAGCGAAACAAAATCAATACAACGCAGTGCATCATGTTTCAATGCGTTGAAAAATACAAAAGCTTTCACACAAGTACACGTAGCCAATCTCATTTATGAATTCAAACTTTGTAGTGCCATCACTTTTAACTTGCAATTTCCATGTCCAATTCCTCAGATGATAGAACTATCCTCACTTCTAATGATGTTATAAAATCAAACAGAATGCTTGGAGGAGGAGCGTGTCGGGTCTGCGTGAAAGGAACATATATTGATGGAAACAGGAAATAACAAGAGGCAGCTTGCAAAAGGTTCAAGCCAGAATTGAGGTCAGTTGAGCACCTTATTTTGCAAGCGATTTCAAGATAGCAGATGCAGCAATTGGCATGGCTGAAAAAGTGGAATGAAATGTGTGACGTCGATGAAAGGATCCTAGTTACAAAAGGGCATATTATTCCTTTTAGTGGAGCCTTTGATGCGGGATTTTAGGAAATTCACATCCAACACGGGATGGATTGTGATGGATATTGGACAATGAAGGCATTCACTCACCGTACATATCATGAGTCGGGAAGTCGTTACATCGTTTGTGATTTACAAGGACGATATCGATGTAATCGTTTCAACAAGAAGTCAGGGTTTGAATTGGTTGATCCAGAAATTTGCTCACGCAATAGAGCCTTTGGTCCAACAGATCATTTCGGAAAGAGAATTGAAACTTTCTTTGGAAATCATCAGTGCAATCAGTTTTGTGACGTTGGAGGGAGGTGGTACAGGCCGAATGGGGTGAAGAAGTGGTATCCAGAAAGTAGCGCGACCTCCATGTTTTCATCTGCTATGACATGCTTTATGCCGAAGGTTTTCAACACACTATTAGCCCATGGGGCAAATGTGTGTGTTCCGTTGCAGCTTATGGTGGGCATATCTCCATCCTCCAATGGTTGAGTGATCCGTGTGCTGCTGCTGCTGCCGCTGCTGCTGCTGAAGGTGGACATTTCACTATCCTCCGATGGCTGAGAAAAATGGATGTTCATGGGATGAAGCGACGTGCGCCTCGGCAAGTTATAGCGGCCATCTCTCCATCCTCAGATGGTTGGGAGAAAATGATGTTCGTATGACGAACGTGTTTGCACCAATCCAACTTGGGATGGGCATTTCTCCATTCTACAATGGTAGAGAGAGAATGGTTGTCCGTTGGACGTAAGGACTTGTGCCGCTGCAGCTTAGAGTGGTACGAGAAAGAACGGCACGAACGTAAATTATT
>Ga0115005_10003102_pt1 | contig 13211 bp, 15 predicted proteins | sample ArcOceMetagenome_FD_87163 | JGI IMG/M metagenome (GOLD analysis project Ga0115005, IMG submission 87163) | Marine eukaryotic phytoplankton communities from Arctic Ocean - Arctic Ocean - Greenland ARC118M Metagenome | ecosystem: Environmental > Aquatic > Marine > Oceanic | place: Arctic Ocean... | reverse complement strand
CGTGTACGTGTACGTGTACGTGTACGTGTACGTGTACGTGTACGTGTACGTGTACGTTACATGTTATATAAATAGTAATCCTACGGTATATGTTGCTGAAGAATCCTCAACCTTCATTTTCAAGACAGCAGCAGTACACCTAGCATCACAGAAAAAGTACAACAATGCCCCATTCTCCTTGCATTTTCCTTGTACCCGCACCAATCCAATGTATATTCACTTACAATCTCCATGACAGGCGTTTGTGTAAAAAGCCCCAAGACTGGTCCAGATTTCAGCAATTTCAACACTTGATTCAATCATTTTTGATGATTTTCATCCGCTCGTTTACAAAATCACAAGGGAAAGCGACAGCCTGCACACGAAGTTTGAAAGAGGATGAATATGAACCTCGACTCCCTGGCATAAGGGATTGCAACAGATTCTCCATGTTGGCTCGGATGGCCGCCTGCTCATCCCTCGCACTAACACCTTCCACTTGAAGACTTCCATCGATTCTGACGACTTTGGAAAAGAAAAGTCCTAGACCTAAATGTTCATCACTCAACGATGGCCTGCCGGCATACATGGGTCCGAACGGGTGATGGATTGGAATACCAGAGAGAAAGACCTGTACGTCGCTGGCGAGGTCGTTCACGGAGATTAGTGAATTCTCATATCCAGTAGTGTTGCCGTCAAAATCGTTCACGGCGAAAATAAAAAAATCGCCTTCGGATCTTTCTACTGCTGTGTCGATTAGTTTGTCCAGTGTGAAATAGAAGGACCCAGAGGGGTGTCTGAATTCAACGGTTTGGAACAACTCTCTAGCCTTGGAGTAACGTTTCTGTACCAATTTGAGTTTGCGATTTTCCACGAGAGCTTGCTGGAAAAACCCGCCAGCTGTGGTGGCAATGGACTTACGAAGGTAATCTGATGGTTGAGGTTCTTCAACCGGTTTTAAATATACATTTTCACGATCCTTTTGTTCTTGTGTAAAACAAACTGAACGCGTGTTTTGTAATTCATATGTCAAGCGGAGATTGATTGCTTTAAACGTGACAGTAGCATTGGCAATGTCTGTCATGGGAGTCTTTGCATGACCACCACCTTTACCATTGTTACCATTAAAAATCCGATCCATGGAATCACTTATCCACTGCTGGACAAATTTCCCACTGTAAATGAGATCAATACCTGCAGGGCCCACATTGTTAATCTCCCCTGTGAGGCATACTTGATGGGAAAGGGGAAGGACAAGGATAAATTTTTCACCAGGTTTAATCAAAATAGTGGGCGCAATTTTATTGTTGAGAAAAGAAAAGGATCCAACGAGCAAATTTGAGCGCGACATGTGAAGGGTCGGAATTGAAATTGTATCTGAAGTGGTACCGTGACTTTCGGCGTCCTGTTTCACGATTTTGGTCTCCCCATCGAGGCCGAGCAGCGGGCAGGGTTTGAATTTTTCGCCGCCAACGTCAATATTAATCTTCCAGATGGAGCCCAGATCTTTATCATGGACCTTGGTTCCTTGGTCCAACCTGAGCTTGATCATTTTGTAATGAAGATTTAGCTCGAACGTCTGGAGCAAAGCATGGACAGGCTGGAGGCGTTTGTTCTCGGCGCGTAACTTATCATTTTCGGCGGATATCTCTTTTAGGAGAGTGCCTTGAAAGACGTCAAATGCTTGATTAGGTAGAGATGCCATGATATGATGCTATGATATTGCTGTTGATGTTGATGGAGTTGCTCGGTTTCTTCGTGGTAAGTTAAACAGTGGTCAATCCTTTGAGGTGTGTTGTTCCAATGTGTTCTGTGTGTTGTTGTAAAAGATTTGTTTTAGTTGATTTTGAATTGACAGACTCTAGGGGGCGGCAATTGCACCCCTAGACTCACATCACGTCACTGTAAGGCCTTGAGGAGCCATTAGATTTATTCGGATATATTTTCGTTGACGGAGGGGGTGCAACTTAAAATGAAGCAATCCCCCCCCTAATTTTTTGCTGCCCGAAATAAATCCCCCCTAAATTTCAAAGTTGGGTGAGGCAATATTTACGACAAAACAGACCCGGTGGCACAGAATGATTTCAAAATTGAAAAAATAACGACATCGAAACGACGATCGACGATCCAATGGCATTGACAATTGACACAGAATAGAACGATCAACGAACAGAGATAGATTTACATCAACAGATCAGCGATAATCGATTCTGCTCTCAAGACAGATTTGTCCTATCCACCACATTAGTGATAGAAGTCAAATTCCATTCAAATCCAACAATGAGCAGACAAGCACCCGATGCGCCCCTGGGTAAGAACGACAATACAATGCAATGAACTTTCATTTTGGAAGGTTTTGACTTGCATGATCAATCATTCGAAAGGTTGAGGTTCAGCGAGTTCGTAAGCAGAGTTTGAAATAAAGGTCGCCAGCTACCTGCAGTGCCATACCTGTACCTGTACCTGTACACCCGGCATTCAAACTGATAACTTGCTGATAATAAAACACTCGACCGACCCAAACTTCAAACTCTCAATTGACTTTCTATTTATTGGTTGTTTGTTGTTTTCTCACACCCTCTTTCAAATATATTTCCAAACGAAAGGAATGATGGACGGGGCATACTTCACCAGCCGCAAAGAAATCCTCGACTTCTTCAACAGCCTCCTCAGCATGAACCTCTCCAAAATCGAACAGACCGCCTCCGGAGCAGTCGCGTGCCAGCTCATGGACTACATGTTCCCTGGGAGCATCCCCATGAAACGCATCAACTGGGAGGCCAAATCGGACTTTCAATTCATTGAGAATTACAAATTGCTCCAGGCGGCGTTCACCAAGAAGAAGGTGCAAAAGATGGTGGATGTGGATCGGCTTATTAGGGGCAAGTATCAGGATAATCTAGAGCACTGCCAGTGGCTCAAGGCTTTTTTTGAGCATGCTTCTTCGGATTCGAGGGAGGATTATGATGCTCTTGCCAGGAGGCAGATGGGCAAGGGTGGCAAGAATTTGGATGCGATGTTCCTTCCACGTGGGATGAATATGAAGGCAGGCGGACGCGGACGCGTGGCTTCCTCCTCGGCGCCCACGTCCACGGGGGCTGGCTCTAGCTCTACTCGCTCTCGTTCTTCCGTCAAATCTCATTCTCGTGCCTCGAGTGTGACATCAAAATCGAGATCCATGGCTGGAAAATCTACATCGAAACCTACAACACCGCTGAGAGACAAAAATTCTAGGCCATCAGCCAAGCAGACAATTTCAGGCGCTGCAGCTAAAAAAGTCCAACAATTAGAAAGTGAGAATCAAGAGTTGGCGGAACGAAACAGCGAGCTAAAGAAAAAGAATGCCGAAGCTGAGCTTATTCTTGAAAATATCGAAAAAGAGCGGGATTTTTATTTCGAGAAACTTCGTGGCATCGAAGTCATGCTCCAGGTGCACGAGGAGGAGGGCGAGGCGAGCGACGCTGAAGCTCTCATTCAGAGAACTTTCAAGGTGCTCTATGCAAAGATTGAAGATAATATTCTTGTGACTGATGACGGGGAGCTTCTCGAAGATATCGCTAATGGTGGGGAGTCGGGAGAGGATCTTTTGAATATTTCCATGCTCAGCACTACTGATCCAGTCGAGGACCTACAGGATCTTGATGATGACGAAAGTTTGCCCATTCAGATCGAACCCATGAGTACTGAAATTTAAAAGTTCTACCAGATTTTTAAAAACTGGGACGAAGAGAGAGGGATGAATATACCGGTAGTACACTACAATATTTTAAGTGCGTAGTCTACGTGTACTGCGAGAAACTGTTCTTTCAACCAATGATATTAATAATGCAGTTGAATGAAGTCTGTGACACGAACAAAATCATTTCAAAGAGACCAGTCCTTATAATAATAACGAATTTCTTTGAAAACCATTCTCTTGTCACCTTATTTTGGGATGTTCAATCAAGTGTACGAGTAGTCATGTCAACAGCTCGCAGGAGATATCCAACACCCATCCTTTCTTTCTCATGTCACTTTTGACGACACACAGCGTTCCAAGCATGCCACATTATCTCTTCTTACATACATGCTGGTAATCCTCTAGCATCGATGACGGTTATGGTGCCCATCAAGCAAGGCCCCTACCCTATCATACCTACCAAAAGGAACTAATAACTTTCAATTATAATAATTTCTCGAACATTTCCAAATTTCGCGCGGATGCGCGCTCCCTCACTTCACTCCTCACCTCTGCTGAATGCCAAGATACCGTGATACCGTTTCAACAACTCCAACCTAAGATCATTATTATAGACAGTCAACTTGCCTTGCGTTACGTGTACTTCAACGTACAAAACAAAAATAAATAACCAATGGACGGACAACTATCGTCGTCACGTCAATACGAAAGTGGAGGCGGTGATGGAGGAGGAAACGGAAACGGATACCAACGAAATCAAGACCGCAGGGACAGCAGAGGAAATTCACGGGGAAGAGGAGGAGGATATCAAGGTCGTGGTGGTGGTCGGAGGGGGAGAGGAGGCGGAGGCGGATACCGTCGTGACAGCCGCGATCGCGATGACAGGTTAGTTTTGTTATTTTAAAAGTTTGATTCTTTGATGCGGGTATTCGTGCCTCTTCTGCCCTCATTTTGTGTGTGTTTGTTTGAATTTCCATTCATCACATATCATACCATTCATCTCATCTCATCCCAAACCCCAATGTCAATTTATGTCCAATTTTAAAAGACGCCATCAACCCTACCGCCGTGGAGGAGGAGGTGGTGGTGGACGGGGCAGAGGCCGCCACCCAGGAAATCGCTTCGAAAACTCCAACACCAAAAGCGTCGATCCCCAAACTGCAGTGCTCAAACAGCTCACGGCCATGATTGCCAAAATGGGCGACTTGGAATCATGCGCCGACAGCGCTTCTGGCATGGGATTGCTCGGGGGTAGTGGTGGTGGTGACAGTAACATTAACAGTAGAGGGATCGTCCAGGCGGTGGCGCGCAACATTCAAGATTTGGTGGTGGTACTGTGTAGCGCGCAGAATGCACCCATGTTTCTCAAATTCGATGCTCCCAAGATTGGAGGAGATCAGCAGAATCAGAATCAGGATAGAGAAGCATTGGCATTGACCACCACGGGAGGAGACAGTCCCATCAAAGCGGAGGATGAAGCTGGGGCATTGGCCACTCTCGTCACTTCTTGTGCGGCTACGCTTCCGCTTCAAAGCCCGAGTTATGTGGGTTTGACGCTGGGGATTGAAGAGCATGCGCCTGGTGCTGGGGACGACACAGCTGGAGTTAGTTACAAGGGTTTTGCGCAGCGTTGTATTTCCATGGCTAGTAGGAGGTTGGGGGATGATTTAGATAAGGTCTGTGGTGTAGTTTCGCTTGTGAAAAAGGAACATAATTCCACGGAAGGAGACCAGCAGAAGAAACTGGCCACAGATGAATATGTGCAAGCATTCATGAGATCCAAGATGCTTCTTAGATATTTTGCTGTGTTAGCGAGGACTGGTATCATAAGTGCCATGAATGTTGATGTCGGAGGTCTGGATAATGACAATGACGGAAATTCTTCTTTGCTTACTCTTGGGGGTATTCTGCAGGCCTTGACCGATGGAGCTTGTCGTGCAAAGAATTTTCACGACGGAACGAAAGCAGCAAAAACTTCTTGGACAAATGCATCTACTCTTCTTGCTGCATTAGTTTTGTGTACGATTCCATATTCAATGCAGGTCTTGTCCAAGGAAATTGTTGATGATCTCCTATCAAAAATAGATGGCGCTGTGGAAGGGTACGAGTCGCCCTTCAAACCAGGAGTTGGAATATCCTCAATATTGCTAGAAAAGGCACAATTTGAAGATTTTGTGGTTGGGAACGCCGATGATGAAGACGAAGAAAGTGACGATGATGAGGATGATGACGATGCTGGTGAGGGGTCTCCAGTATGCGCAGATACGTTCCAGGATTTGATCCGCACAGTTCGTAAAGTGGTAGAATCATATTACGCGAATGATACTACTCTTCCATCAAGATTTGCATTACTTTCAGATGCACCTTGGTCTTGTCTTGAGGGAAAGGAAGAGGAGTTTGCACCGATGGAGGGTGATACTGAAGAAGAAATACTTCGCAGAAAGAATGCCTCGAAGATATTGTCATATTCCGGAGAAGGATTACTCATCTCTATCGCTAATTGCCAATTATTTCGACTTCTCCGAAATGATGACATGGAAATGGACGGACTTCCTATAACCCTGCACTGTCCAAGTACCGAAGGGATAATCTTTGGCCGTCTATCCATTTTCGACCCGCCGCCTGATGATGACGATGAGGACGAGGAAGATTCAGCTCGTGATCCTAACGTCGATGCATATGTGAAAAACTTCACTCTGGTGGATCGATTCTTTTTATCAGACTCGATAAGAGATTGTCTTATCTGCCATCGAGCAACTGTCTCTGACACAGGTGCTGAACAGGGTAGCGCCAAGGAAGTGGCTGAGCAAATTTGGGCTGTCAGTCATTTATTCTTGACGTCGCAAACTGATAACTCTGATATCAACATGGATGATGCTTCAAAAGGTGTTGAGTGCGGTATCGTCGAGACAATCCTTTCTCTCGTTGTTCAGTGTACTCGTGGTATTGAATCGGCCTCTCCTGCCAGCCATATTTACTTATGTCGTGTACTCATTGAGCTTACAAAAAGTCAACCAACGCGTATCCCACAAAGTCTAGCATTTGCCGTGTCAGATCTTTTTAATGATTTTATCCCATCGTTTTCCCCCATTGCAAAAGAGAATCTGTCTTCATGGTTCGCTTATCACCTGACAAATACAGATTATCAATGGCCGCACTCCTATTGGAGTGCCTGGGCTCCATACGCCGTTGATGGAATGAAAGAAAAACGAAATAGTCGAGGAGAATTTATAACCAGAGCTATCAAGACTATGGCGTCTTTTGTAGGAAGTCCCGAGACCATTGTCGCCGAATGCCTACCAAAAAATAGCAATTTATCGGGTTACATTGTTGGTGGAAAGATTGATTCCAACGTTGAAACCAAGGCATCTTCGTTTTTATCGGCGGTTGAATCGGTTGAAAAAGATATCAAGGAACGCATTTGGAAAAATAATGATGAACCAGAAGATGTACAGGAGTATATGATTGGCGACGAAGTATCAGAAATCATGCAAGGTAGCATGGATGATGACATTGAAAGTTCAACTGCAGAAGATCCGGACAAGATCTGGTGGAGAGCCGGCTTGATTATTCGTGTAATTTTGAGCCCAGCAAGGGAAAATGAACAAAATCTTAGACGAATTGTGCAAGATTGCACAGCCAACATAGCGATGGATGATGATGACCAAGAAGATCTTTTGAACGTAGATATTGTAGCGGATGTCACGGACTTCTTGATGAGGTATAAACCGGTACTTTTGGCATGCTTGGCCAAGGACATCAAGATTCATGATGAAAATCTCGACCTCCGCGGAGTAAGTAAGAAAATTGAAAGCGAAATGGTCTTAATGGGAGAAGAGTATATCTTGAGCCAATGCCAAAAGGTTGCAGGCTTCTCTACCTCCATACTTACATCATGCCTGGAGGTATTGGTAAAACAAAAGATTGTTAGTGCTAAGGGTGTCTTGCAATGGATATTTAGTTCAGAAGACGAAAAGAGGATCGAGGCGCTTGCCTCCCATGGGTGGTGGACTTTTGCATCTCTCGCTGTCCGGCTTGCTATTGACGACTTTGTTTCCGATAGAATTACTCTGATGGAGAGTGATGGTGGGGATATCAGCATGATTATTGATACTGGAGGTGACGGTGAAGGGGGCAACGCCGGGACACCTTCCGCTAGACGCATCAAAAAGGTGACCGATTTTATATCGCCATTGCTTGGGTTTGCATCCGATCGGGTTCATGCGTTGCTCCGCCCTTCGCAGGACGATAAAAACCTTACTCATTTCGAAGCTGATCTAAAGGAAGGTCTGAAGTTTTTGATTCGGTCGATCACTTCTTATACTATTTTAACACTTACGGAGGATGAAACAGTGAAAAAAACAGCCGAGAACCCAGCACTTGAAGTCGAGACTTGGGTTGCAAAATGTTCTTTTGACGAAAAGTTACTCGCTGCTCTTTCGTAAAAATCGTTTCTTGGGAATAGAAGTACATACGTGTAGGGATAATGATAATCTTCAATTCACGGCTACGCTTACGTACATAATCAAAACCTTATTCATTATATCTGAAAATTAACTGTAATTTAATCAATCAAAACAGATCAAAACGCAAGTATTCTATCTCACAATCAGAGACGCATTTCTAAATTATCGCACCTTCATCGCCTGGTACCGGTACACGTAGTTGCAATTGATGACCGTTTTGTAATATAGAGTCGTTGAGTGTTGGCATTGTAATAATATTGTTTTGTCCCACATAATTGACACTGCCATCGAGATCATAGGCACCTCCATTTTGTATATTATTTTCAACTTCGCTTAGTCTTATACCTAGTTCTTGTTTTCGTGCGGCTATTGGATCTAAAATATACATATATCTGCTTCGAAAGCGATGAACCCATCCTTAAATGGAGTTAGTAAAATTGGTTACATGCGCATGGAACATGGAGGCGAGTAGTGTCTTGAGATGCATCATCATATTTTGTGCACGGTTTTCAAACTTACCAGTGCTGCATTTGAACTCAGAAGGTGCTCCATCAACCGTTCCATCACCATACATGTCTTTATGGAACATTACGGCTTTCTCTTTTATAAACGACGCATTACTTGCTGGTAAGCCTGTCGGAATCGAATCGGAAGCCAGTGGGACCAATTGCTTGCGTGTAAGAATCAAACGGACCAAACATAACATACTTTGGGGATCTTGATGATCTTCTTCATTTGAGACGACACCACTTTCAACTCACCTTGGCTGCGTAATGTTTCGTTCCGTACCCGTAGATATTGCACCAGGATCGACTCGAGCTCTGCCATGAATTGACAAAGAAAATGAGCATTCCAGTATGCTAACAAAATTCTTTCTAATGCAGAAAGATGCACTGGCGCTTACCTTCATACGGTCGCTTTCTTACTTTTTTCAAATTTCCCATGGAAGAAAGTTGCGCATCATCATGCTCCATCTTCCCATACCTCTTGAACCACTTATAAATAGTTCCATATGCAATAGAAGTGCCATCCCTCTCATTCTTTTCCTTCAACCAAGATTTCAATTTACACTTCTTTTTGTTATCGTCCATGGAGGTGGACGTGGACCTAGCGCGCTTCTTGTTCCCATTGATATTGAACTTGACACCCCCACTGGCACTGGGATCATCGCTGTCGTCGAGGCACGCCTTTTGATACTCCATGACGAATGCGAGTTTCTCCTTGAGTGAGAATGATTGGCGTGCTCTGATGAGTTTTTGTGAGTTGACCGAGTTGTTGACGCCAATGTTCACATTCACATTCACATCCGCGGCATTGCACTTCTGTTGGACTGGAAGCTCAGGAGGTGGAAGCTCGGCTGCAGGTGGAGATTGGAACGGAAGATTTGTCATTTGTAAATTCACAGGAGGGTCGAAGGCTTGATTGAAATCTCCAGACATTTTCAAAGATGATTGTTGGGTGACAAATGGCAAATAGATTAAATTACTGTATGGGCGGGTGAGGGTTATTCCTTCGTAGTATTATGAACATAGCTTCTTGTATGATACCGGTAGATCATAATCAACAACGATGTGCAGCAGGCAGCAGTACATAATAGTAGCGCATTGCTTGTTGGCTAGCTGTGGCCTGTGTGTGCTAGCTAGCTGTGGCCCTTGCTTTTGCTTTCAAATTCAAAATGTGCTCACTTTGCTTCCCCTCTTCTTTCGTTTTTATTTTCACCGATCAATCGCCTAATAAAACGCAACAAGTAAACAACACAGGGACCACTATCATACCTTTTATTGATACTGTGAAGATGTTGAGACAAGCCGTAAGTCGCTGCTCCCGCCCTGCTCTTCAAGGCACCCAGAGGTAAGTTCCTGAATGCTAGTCTTCCGTGGATTGTCGCTTGTTTCTGTGCTCTTTCTATTTGCAGCAAAAAAGAGGTGGTGTTGATGAACAAGATGTTATCAAGACACCACCCAAGCAGTTCAAGGAATGTTTTTTTTTTGAATAGTTGCAATCATTATTCGCATATACTTTGTCAACGCTGGACGCCTTCAACAAAATGACGGAATGCATCATGCCTTGCAAGAGAACCTAACATTCGCAAACACACGAATTCTCAACAGGCGTGGTATGGCTGGAGGACCCTACCCGGCAAATTTAGGAGTCAAGAAGAACAAATTTATCGAGGAATGGAATGGACGGCGTGAGATTACAGAGAAATCTTTTCGTGCTAGTGGAAAGACAATCCCGTGGATTTTTGGTTTGACTGTTATCTTCCCTTTTGGAGTTTATGCTATCACCAAGGATGAGCTTGAGAAAACTGGCGGAAGAAGGTACGCGGACATGGTTTAACTAGCTACAATGACTGTAGGTGGCGGAATAAAAGCAATGGTTGTAGCGTGGAATAAACTCAGGAATAATATTATTCACAGTCGATGAGGATTTGGAAATGAAGAAAACGGTTTCTTTCCACATAAAACTACGTGTACACTATCTCCGTAAAATGTAAAATCAATTTATGAATGAATCTTCCAATTAAAAAACATCTTTCCAACATCTCTCTATACGCTTTCAAGATAAATACATTGTTTATAAGCTACAATTATATATAATAATGCAGAGAAGCTAACTAGACCGGTACGAAAGTACATACAATCTCTTCTGAAGCTTTGATGGGTTGATTGATGGGTTGGATGGGAGAGGGGTGATGTTTCGGTAGTGCCGTTTTGACCCCCAACGATCTTGGGACGTTCAAGAAAACGGACGACGGATTGACGGAAGATTCCATTGCAATATTGCTATGTTTTAGCACAACTGTTCTCGCAAGCAAAAAAGGAGGAAAAAACACGTACTCAACAATGTAATGCAGCACCTACACCTACAACTACAAATAGTATAACACACACAAACATAAACCCACACATACAACAAATAAAATGAAATTGATTCAAATATCATCGGCAGCAGCAATGTGCATCGCATCGGCATCGGCATTTGCTTTCCCATCAACACCATCATCGTCCACCACCGCTTTGAACATGATGTCCTCCAACAACAACAACGATAGAAGAGCATTCCTATCAAATATATCTGCTGCATTTGGTGTAGTTGCAGTCACTACCATTTCGCCAATGAGTGCCAATGCCATTCCAGGAGTTGCTTTGTCAGAGTTTGAGTCCATTTTGAAAACCTCAGGTGTGTGCGTCCATGGTTGTTTCCAAATTGTATAATTAGCTCATTTCTGTCGTCCTATTCTTCAAAATGTTGTAAAACATGCATTTGCAAAACTGAACTGACCCCATACACGTACCGACACACTTCACAGCCAAATCAGTCAAAGGAGTAGAACTAAGTGGTCCAAAACAAGAAACAGCCATAGTCACCCTCATTGATGGAACCCAATTCGTAATTTCTGACCTAATCGAATCCCCAACGGACCCTCGCTCCCCCCTGAAATTAATCTCAACGTGTCGTTCCTACAAAGTTCCTGTCAAAGCATCTGGACTTGAAGAAGCTGTTTTGTCGCTATCTAGTTCCGGTTCGAAGAAGAAGAGAGTTTATATGAATAAGAGAGTTCAGATAGCCGCGGAGAAGGAGAGGGAGAAGAAGGAGAGAATGGATCAAGATGAGGTTGAAAGACTTGCAGAGTTGGAACAAATGGGTATGTGAGGTTAAATATGAAAGTTCACAGACCAAATAATTCCAAACTAAAAGAACAGTGTTTTTCACATTGCTTTTTCATGTGTGCATTTCTTGCGTACACTATGAATACTGAATTTTCCTTTTACGTGTTTATATATGTTACTTAGTTCATTTGTCGTCCGTATTCGCCTTCATCTTGACAACATCCACAACCGCCTTGAAACTAAAAGGCTCATTCGCTGCCAAATCAGCCAACACCTTTCGATTCAACAAGATTTTCTGATCACCGAAGGCCCCGCTATCCACGTTCTGCATCCCATTGATAAACCTCGAATAGCTGATACCATGCTGCCTCGCACCAGCATTCACCCTCTCAATCCACAACTTTCTGAAATTGCGCTTTTTGACTTTACGATCGCGGTAGCTGTACTGCAATCCTTTTTCGACGCGACGGATGGCAGCGCGGAATGTGTTTTTCGCGCGACCGCGGTATCCTTTTGCCATTTTGATGACTCGTTTGTGTTTTTTGGATGCAAAACTGCGTCTTTGGGTTATTGTAGTGGGGGATGATGGGAGGAAGGTGGGATTGTATTTGTTGTGGAGTTCTAATCCCTGTCCCCTTGATTTTGGTAGGATACTTTGGAATGAGATGGAGGCAACGTTCAAGCTTCTGGATGCGAGGGAGCTCATGGGCCTAAAGATTGCTTTTGTTGGACTCTTTAGTGAGAATTTAGGGTGAATTGATGCTAACGGACACGATGAAGAGGCAACGGTGGCGATGGGTTTGTCTACATTCATGGTCCTATCGCTGCTTTGCACTTGAGCAGTGGTAGCACCACTAAATGCCGCTGCTGTTATTGAAGAAGAAATGGTGCAGCGACGTGCCAAGGCCGTTGTAAGGGCATTGATCGATATCATCAGTCCTAGTGTTTGTATTGGAAGGAGCTAGCTTGAGGTAATGACTTTCTGTTTGTATTATCGTTATCAGTATGTGCAACTGTGACAACTGTATGTACGGTGCGGTATGCGGTTTGTTGAAAAATGAGGACCTCCCGTTTTTCCACATTTCTGACAGTCTGAATTCCCAATCCTTCATGATGAGTGCTTCGGCTGGTTGCGCTCGCTGCGCGCACACTCACTCTTTAATCTCAGTCAGGTTAGGAAGTAAGTGGAGGAAGGTGATAAATCCTAAAAAAGAATTTGCTCACAATTTGATTGCAAGCATACTGTACACGTAGTAGCAATAGTAACAATCATTCTATTATTGTTATTGTCGGGGGCGAAGCATCGCATGACTGACAGAAAATTCCTTCTTCCTTTGTATTGATTGTAACGTAAATTTTAAAATAACTCATTAATAAAACTGTTTTGTACTGTAGCTACACTATAATAATAATAATAATAATACACAAAGATTACTGATTAGCTACACTATAAGGTAGGGTAGGGTAGGGAAT
>Ga0115005_10003101_pt1 | contig 13212 bp, 9 predicted proteins | sample ArcOceMetagenome_FD_87163 | JGI IMG/M metagenome (GOLD analysis project Ga0115005, IMG submission 87163) | Marine eukaryotic phytoplankton communities from Arctic Ocean - Arctic Ocean - Greenland ARC118M Metagenome | ecosystem: Environmental > Aquatic > Marine > Oceanic | place: Arctic Ocean... | reverse complement strand
TCGATGGCCTGGACAGTGGTGGGCTGCACGCCGGCGTCGAGCGCGACGATGAGCAGCACGATATCAGTCGCTACCGTACCGCGGTGCCGCATCGCCGAGAAGAACTCGTGCCCAGGCGTGTCGATGAAGGTCGCTGCCTGGCTCGAGCCGCCGTCGACCTGGAAGGCCGAGATAGTCTGCGTGATGCCGCCCGCCTCGGCCGCAGCGAGCGTGCTGCCGCGGAACGCGTCGAGCATCGACGTCTTGCCGTGGTCGACATGTCCCATCAGCGTGACCACCGGCGGACGTACCGGAAGCTTGGCCAGCTGCTCGGGAGGCAGCAGCGGCCTACGCCTCACGTCCCTCGCCTCGCTCTCAAACTGCAGCGCGACGCCGCTCTCGAGACCGATCAGCTCGATAACATCGGCCGATAGCACGCTATCCTTGCGGACGCGTTCGTCGGACAGTGCGTTGGCGTGCTCCAGCAGCTCCAATAGCGGCATCTTCACGTCCCGCGCGAGCCGCTCGGCCGTGCATCCATCTGGGACGAAGACGCGCTTTGCGGTGCTGCTACTGGCACGTGTTCGCACGCACGGGCAGGTGGGCGCCTGCCGCGCCACGAGCCGCGCCGGAGCAGCGCCGGAGCCGAGGCGGGCTGCGAGGAGCCGACGCATGTGCATGTCGTCTCCGCCGGCGCGGTCTGGTTGACCCGTGGTTATCGCCCCCCCCCCCCCCCCCCCCCCCCTCCTCGGGTCCGTGGAGAGTGGGGGGGTGGCGCGCGAAGGGGAGGAACGGGGGGGGGGGGGGGGGCGGGGGGGTGGGGTGCGCCCGGGGTTTGCCCCCCCCCCCCCCCACTCCGTTTGCTGTCGAACTGAAAGGTAGGTAGGTGGCACGTCAACGAGGGTCAACCGGTGCAGGGAGACAGCTCGGCGGTCACATGACGAACCGTTTCGGCAACATGGGAGGTCCCGACTCGCGTGCTACCTGTACGGCCGGCAATGGGCGAGGTCCCGACTCGCGTGCTGCCTGCACGACCGTCGACACACCCAGCGCTGCACGAGCAGGGCGCCAAGGTAGCCGTCACTAACGTGGACGAAAGCCTCACGCGTGAGCAGGTCGAATCGCACTTTGCGAGCTACGGGAGAGTGCTTGATGTCTACCGGCAGGCCCAGCACGCTGTCGTGCACTTGCAGTTCGCGTCGGCAGAGGTCGCGCTGCGTGTCGTGTCGCGCACGCACGTGATCAATGGGCGTAAGGTGGTCGTCGAGAGAGAGCTCACCGAGAGCCCGGCGGAGGAGGGCTGGCGTATCTATGTGGTGTGCTCCAAGTACATCCAGGAGGTGCAGCTAAGCCGCTTCTTTGAGGAGCACGGCGAGGTCGTCAAGACCAAGATGCTGCGTGACGGGCGAGGCGACGCAGCTGGTTTTAAATGGTATCTGCCCACGGTGACCACGGCACCCCATCGGCCCGCCGGTTTGCTGAGGGCCCACGGTGCGGCCACCCACCCAGGAGCGCGGCTTGGGCCGCTCAGGAGCCTCAGGGGGGGCTTGCAGCCCTCTCAAAGCGTCCTCAAGATGAGGGTCTCCCGCTTCCGACCAACAGGCAACTCGCGCGGCTGTGCCTTCGTCACCTTCCGCGAGCGTACCTCCGCGGAGCTCGCTGTGCAACGGTGCCACGGGGTAGACCTCAAGGGGCGCGTGCTCAAGGTGATGATGGCCGACCGGCGCAAGCCCTCGGACCCGCCGCCGTCGGATGGCGCCAGTGCGGCGGAGGCTGCGGCGCCGGGCGCCGCCGCCGCACCGGCCGTGGTGGTTGCAGCGGGACAGCCGGCTGCCGCCGCTGGCGCGACCGCTGACGAGCCCGCGGCGGCGGCGGCGCGACTGCCACCGGTTCTGGAGGTGGCGGAGGGTGGCGATGCGCCTCGCATGTGGGGGCTAGAGGCGCTACTGGCTCGGGTGGGCGCGGCAGGGCGGGTGGGTGCGGCCGAGGCAGCGCGGGGCGGCGAGGCGTGGCGCGGCGAGGCGGTGCAGCGGGTGGCCGAGGCGAGCGAGGTCATGCGGGAGGCGGGGACGGAGCGCGCGGGGCGGCAGCTGCGCGCGGCCGAGTCGCTGCTGCGCACGCTCGACGCCGGCGCATCGGAGGACCCCGAGCTTGCGCTGCACGTGGCCTTCCGTGGCGCGTTGCGCTCGGAGCGGCGCGCGGCGTGCCGCAAGCTCGAGCTGACGATAGATGCCGAGCTCGCGGCCGTGGATGCGCAGCTTGCGGCGCTCGATGCGCTCGGTGCGCCGCCCACGGACACGGAGGAAGAGCCCGCCTCGACGGCAGAAGCCCTGCTTGCCTCGGCGCACGACGCGGTGGCGGCCGCGGAGGAGGCGCACGTTCGCGCCGCCGCCGCCCACGGCGACTCGCTGCGCGCCGAGCTGGCGCGGCGGAGCGCGCACGCCCAGGGGCTGACGGGCAGCGCGGCGGCGGCGGCGCGGCGTGCGCTGCTGCGCGAGGCGGGGCGGCAGGCGGCACTGCTCGTGGCAGTGCAGATGGGCGAGCCCGCCGAGGTGCGCGTCGGTAGGGGGGGGGAGCTGCTGCGCCACCAGCCGCTCTTTGCCCTCACCTCACCCTCGCCCACCTCTTGCCTATCTCGCCCCTCGCCCCCTCGCCCCGCACCCCTCCCTCACCCCCCACCCCTCCCTCACCCCTCGCCCCCCTCGCCCCAGGTGGGTGTGGCTCTGCTAGAGCAGCGGCAGGCCGCCCTCTCCGTGCTTCGAGAGCACCTCGCGCCCCGCAGCGCCACCGCACCCGCGCCGCCGTCCGCCGCCGAGCTGCTGCACCTGGGCGGCTGCACTGCGCGGCCGCTGCTGCAGAAGCAGGCGGCGATGGACCTGCTGCTCCAGACCAACGAGCATCAGCTCGCGCACTGCCGCGCGCAGCTCGCGCGAGAGGAGCGGCAGGAGCGGCTGGGCCGGCGGCGGGCGGCCGCGCAGATTGCCGACGCAAAGATCGTGGGGCCGTGGCCGTCGCTTCTGCTCGCGGGGCCACGCGGGACCGTGGGGGTGGCGCCCGCTACACCGGGCGGTGTGGCCGCGGTGCCCATGCTGTGGGGCCTGTCATGAGAGCTGCGAGGTGAGAGCTGCGCACTCTTGTGACGGTTGCGGCGCAAGCGAAGGCGGCAGCCACGCTCTCGCGATCGCGCTCCCCGCAATTGCTCTAAATTTCTCAGTGTAATATTATATATATATATATAAAGTAGACGTCCTGTCTACTGATCACGCACACGTGTCATAAACGATGTATACCCGAGTCTTCCCGCGACACACACGCCTCAAGCGCGCCCCGCACTCTGTGGCTCAGTCTCTGTGCACCTGCCCACGGTGCCCGCGAGCGCGACCGTGTCGGGTGTGTCGCGTGCTGTGCAGCGCCGTGACCCGTGTGCTCTGCACCTTTCACCACGCTGTGCCAGTCCGCAGCTGTTATATAGTTTCGCCCGCCCCCCCACACACGCCCCAGCTGCTGTGTGCGGACCTCTCTGCGCTCTGCGGACGGCTGCGCTCTCTGCGCCCCGCGCGCGCGCCGCGCCCGCCCCGCGCCCCGCCGCGCGCCGCGCGCCGCGCCCTGCGCTCCGACGCTCGCTGTCGCTCGCGCCGGGTCTCGAGCATGCTGCATGGACGGCAAAACACGAACACCCAACACCAACAGCACGCAAAACAGATAATGCAACAGGAACGGTATATTTTATAGGATTTGACTTTAAGTCTCCGCGCGGCGGGGCCGCGGGAGCGAGGCGAGAGCACTAACTAACGGTACTGCCGTCTCCGTATTGCTTAAAGTGTATAAATATACTCCACCCTTAGCCTGACTATTCGTCGCCCGCCCGCCGCAACGGGCGACTTCAATGTACGCGGACACCAGATATAGTTGGTCACCAAGCTTCACGCCATGGAGCTACCACGTGTGCAACGGAGGCAGACCCGAGGCGTGGCGCGCCAGATTGAGGGTATTCTTGAGCAGCATTGCAATCGTCATCGGCCCGACGCCGCCCGGCACGGGCGTGATAGCGCTGGCGTGCTCCTTCGCTGACGCGAAGTCCACGTCGCCACACAGCTTGTACCCCTTGGCCGTCTCGGGCGCCGGCTTCGAGTTCATGCCGACGTCGATGACGACCGCGCCAGGTTTGATCCAATCTCCAAGCACCATCTCCGCGGAGCCGATGGCGGCGACCACGATGTCAGCGCGTCGGACGTGCTCGGAGAGGTTTTTCGTCCTCGAGTGGCAGACGGTCACCGTTCCGTTCAAGGACTGGAGCAGGTGCGCTACCGGCATGCCGACGATGTTCGAGCGGCCGATCACGACGCAATCCTTGCCGCTGATTTCGATGTTGGAGCGCTTCAGCAGCTCGATGCATCCAGCCGGGGTGCAGGGCAGTGCCAGGGGCGGCTTTCCGCCCTTCAGGCACATATTACCGATGTTGTCCGCCGAGAATCCATCGGCGTCCTTCTCAACAAGGATCGCCTCGAGCACCGTTGCCTCGTTGATGTGCTTCGGCAGCGGCAGCTGCACGAGGATGCCGTGCACCTCTGGGTCCGCGTTCAAGTCGCTCACACACTGGAGCAGCTCAGCCTCTGAGACGCTCTCGTCGAACGACTTGTCCACCGAGTGGAAGGCCACCTCCGCTGCAGCCTTCTTCTTCATGCGCACGTACGTCGCCGAGTCGGTGCGGGCGCCGACCAAGACCACCGCCAGCCCAGGTGTGACGCCGTGCTGCTCCTTCAGCTCAGTGGCGTGCAGCTTGATCTCAGCACGAATTTCCGCTGAAATAGCTTTGCCGTCGATGATCGTGGCCATCGTGCAACGTATTGGCGTGTCGCTCCTTCGGCGTGTCGCTCGTTCCAGCGCGACTGGACTTGGGGGGGGCAGAGACACGTAAGCCGCAAATAATACAAGAGAAGATAACCCAACACTCGTATCTCTCTCTTATCAGATAAGATAAGATAAGATCAGATAATAAGATCTGATCTATCTTATCTGATCTCTTATCTGAATCTGGGCCCCTGAATCTGTCTGTCACTCTGTCTGCCTGTCTTTGATAGAGATAAGATAAGATCTTATCTTATCTCTACCAACGACAGGCAGACAGACAGATAAGAGATAAGAGCACAGATAATATGATTATATGGTCTATCTCCAATTCTTATATCGACAAGATGAGAAGATGTACCTACCTGGCGTCGAAGTAACCGAGTTCCGCGCGGCTTGGCGAGAGAAGGGGCGACACTGGGAGGGAAGGTGCGCCGGCGTACTCCAATCGCTTGCCGCCGCGCCGTGAGGATATGCGCCGGTGGAGGCACGCACACCCCACAACCCACGTGACGAGCCCGATGGCCAGCGCCCAGCTCAGAGGTAGCAAGCACCAAAAGGGGACCATGCCTGCCACCAGGGACGGGTCGGGTCGGCAAGACACCGTGATGGCAAGCAGAGAGAGGGCAGATATCGATCCATCCAGGCAGGGGGCTGCGGCGTGCCGGTTGACGATAGCATGGCGCGGCAGCGTGGCAGCCAGCCGGCAGCATCCGGAATCAGCTCGACCGCTGCGCCCTTGAGCGCGATCTCATGCAACAAGCTGCGCAGCCGCAAGCAACCATCAGAGACTTACAATTGGTGGTGGGGACGGGTGGCGGGCAGCATTGGGGCAGCATGTCTGCTGAGGCGTGTGCCTGCGTAGCGGCGGGGTGGCGGGGCGGCGGGGCGGTGTGCCTGCCCAGCGCCCATTCCACCTTGGCCCCGCGCAGCGTGTGCGCGATGGCGAGCTGCTTCGAGGCGCGCGGGAAGCCGTACTCGTGCTGCAGGAGGCCCGAGATGTATAGGCCCGAGAAGCAGCCGAAGCGCACCTGAGATGCATAGCGGTTGCAGCCTGGGTACACAGGGTTGCAGCCTGGGCACATACAAGCTGCAGCCTGGGTGCACAGCGTTGCAGCCTGGGTGCGTAGGGTTGCAGGGGGTGAGCAGCCAAGGCGCACGTGCAGCCAGTCGGAGGCGTTCCACTCGGCGCGCGTCTGCAGCCACGGCACGGCGCACGCCGTGTGCGCGGCGGCGGCGAAGTCGTCGGCACTGAGGAAGACGGTGCCGCTGTGCGAGGCGAGCCGCAGCAGCCGCGCGACGTAGAAGTAGTTGCCCGCGCCGTAGTAGGTGCCGAGGAAGGGCTTGGTCAGCTTGCCGCACCGGCCGGGCGGACACTCGTCCTCCTGGGGTGGCAAGGTGCATTCGGTGCACCGCATGGTGCACCGCATGGTGCACCGCATGGGCATGGTGCACCGCATGGTGCATGGTGCACTGCATGGGCATGGTGCACTGCATGGTGCAACAAAACACTATCTGGTGCATCGCATGGCGCATTACCTGGTGCACCAAGACGCCAATGACCTCCTGGCACTCTGCCGCGTCTCCCGTGCCGAAGAAGTTCACCTGGGTGAACTGCGCCGCCCCCTGCCCCATGCCGCCGCCCGCCCCATGCACCTCGCGTTCGAAGCGGAACGCAAAGGTGTCGCCAGCATGCAGGCACGGGTGCGGCAGCGCGCGGCTCTCATTGTCCCCCGCCCCCATCCCCCCCCGCTGGCCTGCGTGCCGCTCCCGTACCCGTGCCGCGGTAGCTGCGCGCCGCACGAGCAGTCGGCACGAGCGCCAGAAGGCCTCGTCACGCCTGGTTATGGGCAGGGTTGGGGTTAGGGTTAGGGTTAGGGTTAGGGCAAGGTTAGGGTTGGGGGTAGGGTTAGGGTTGGGGTCAGGGGTCAGGGATAGGGTTGGGGTTAGGGATAGGGTTGAGGCTAGGGTTAGGGCTAGGGTCAGGGTTAGGCCTCGTCGCACCCGAAGCGAAGGTGCGAGCGGAGCACGAGACGCACGTGACTGCTCGCTAGTGCGAGCACGTGCGCGGCACCCTCCTCAGACGTGGTGCTGCCCGGCTGCAGAGCATGCGCGAGCTGCGCGGACGCGCCGCCGAGGTCGAGCCACGCGACCGTGTCGCTGTGCGCTGTGGTGCCGCGGCCGAACCGGCCAAGCAGCGCGTTGGCCGATAGCCAGCCGAAGAGCGCCTCCTCCTCGCCGCTGATCACGCGCGCCTCGACGAAGGAAAAGGGGCAGCGCGTGCGGTTGGCGAGGCCGCTACCCACAGCCTTGAGCAGCAGCTCAGCTTGAAGCACCGGAAGCAGCCGCAGGCCCGCAGTGGCCTTGACGTACAGAAGTGCTGAGGCCGCCCTGCTCGTGGCAAGTGAGGTGCGAGTAAGCTGTGGCGTATGGGCCGCGTGGGTTGACACATGATGGTGACGGCAGGGTGCACCTGTCTTCCGGCAACCACTGCCGAGCCTCTGTGACTAGCGAGAGGACTTGCGCCACCGCTTGGTCGGGTGAGTGCACGAACTGGGAGAGGCCCGGCCTGCGCCGCAGGGTTGAATCTAAGCCATCGCTGTCGCGCTCTAGCACATCTGAGATCTTGGGCAGAGTGCCCCAGCCAACCGGTTTCCAGCAATAGATACGCAGCCGTGTGCCGCTCGACCCCGCGTCGATGACCAGCCCATACTGACCGGAGGTGCCACACACGTTCGCCACGTGGAGCCTCCGTGCCTGCTGCTGCGTTTGCATTTGCGTCACGAAAATAGAGCCGTGTGCTCTGTGTGCCACTCACCTCGCGCGCGTCGGCAGCGCCCCGGGAGGTAGTTACGCGGACGAGAGACGAACATAAGATAATAAGATAAGATAGATATAGATAGATAGATATCTTATCTTATCTTATCTTATCTATCTATCTCTCTTATCTTCTCTCTTTTTCTTATCTTAAGATAATATAAGATAAGAGAGAATGATAAGAACGTCGTGAAACCCAACAATCTTATCTTATCTCCAAAATGACTGCACCCGCGAATTAGACATAGTCACAACGACTGAGAACGCACTCCTTCTGATCAACGGGCACGGTGCTCCCCGGTCTGCCCGCGTCCGCCTCTGCGCCCTACTGCTGCGCGCGGCCCGCCTCCATGAGCTTGGCCATACGGTGCTTGGCCATCAGGCCCAGGGCTGCCTTCTTGAGCTTCCTGGTGGCGTTGTACTTCTTCATGGCAGCCTGCGCCCCCGACAGGTCAGCGGTGGGCGCGGAGCCCGACACCCAAGGCAAGGCCATGACCTGCGCCGACGTGCCACCGGGTGAGCAGTGTGGTGGTGGTGGCGCAAAGGGGGCACAGTGTCTACGGGCAGCGCGGCGCCGCCGTGCCTCGGAGGCTCGCGCGCGAGCCGCGCGGGGTGGGTGGTGGGGTGGGGTGCGCCTGCGCGGCTGTGAGGCGCTTGGCGGGGTCGATGGTGAGGAGGCCCTGCACGAGTTGCTTGGCCTCATTCGAGACGTTGTCCCACCATGGTGAGGGGAAGTCGTACCTGTGGCATGGGGACGCCGTGGCATGTGGAGACGTGCACCGTGGCATGGGGAGACGGACTTGTGCCAGCATGGCGACGGCACGTTGAACCGGCCACCCACAAGGCCGCCCAAAAGGGCGGCGCCAGCGAGGGGTGTGGGGTCACGGGGGAGGGGTCGGGCAGGGGAGTGCACCTGGCGTGCAGGATCTGCTCGAAGAGCGCGGGCAGCTCCTCCTCGTAAAAGGGCGGGAAGCCGCACAGCAGGATGTAGAGGATGACGCCCGTCGACCACATGTCGACCGCGCCCGAGTCGTAGCCCTTGTTCTTGAGTACCTCGGGCGCGACGTAGCCCTGGTTGGGGTTAGGAGTAGGGGTAGGGGTAGGGGTTGGGGTAGGGTTGGGGGTAGGGCTAGGGTTGGGGGTAGGGCTAGGGTTGGGGGTAGGGCTAGGGGTGGTGGTAGACGGTGCTCATGAGCGTCACCGGCGTGCCGCAGGCCGTCTTCATCATCTCCTTGCTGGAGATGACGCGCGCCAGCCCGAAGTCGGCCACCTTGATCGGCGAGTCCTCGTCGCTGGTCGAGTACCTGCGGGGCGCGAGGCGACGCGCTAGGGCGAAGCTGGCGCGGCGCGCTCGGGCGGCGCGGCGGTCTCGGAGCCCGGCACTCGGCCACAGCGGTGGGGGTGGTGAGGCGGTGCACTGCGGCGGGGGTGAGGCGCACAGGATGTTCTCCGGCTTCAGGTCGCGGTGCACGATCTTCTTCGCGTGCATGTAGTTGAGCGCGTCGCACAGCTGTAGGAGGACTCCGGCGGCGTCCGCCTCGGTGTAGCTCCCCTTGGAGACGATTCGGTCGAAGAGCTCGCCGCCCGTGACGAGCTCCATCACAAGCATCATCTTCTTCGGCTCGTCGAAGATCTCGAACAACTGGCCAGTGCCGGGCTCGGGTTCAGGCTTGGGGTCGGGGCAGGGCTAGGGCGCAGGGCTGGTGTGGCAGCGGGGGGGCGGGGTTCTCGCGGCATGGACAGACCTTGATGACGTTGGCGTGCTTCAGCTGCCCCATCACGTCAATCTCCCGGGTGATGTCGTTCATGTCCTCGACCTTGGCTTTGTCGATAATCTTGACCGCCACCTCGTTACCCATGCCCTCGGGGATGTCCGCCGCCTTCAACCCACTCTTGAGGGTCGCCTTCTTCACAACGGCAAAGTTCCCGCTGCCCAGCTCCTTCTTCTCGATGACATACTTCTTGTCGATGGCCGCCTTCGAGAAGATGCCCATGATGCTCCTGGCGTTTGGAAAGCAGAGTTTGTGGGCCGGGAGTCGAGCAGGGGTGGCGTGGGGGCGCTGCGTCGATCGCACCGATTGGCCTTCAATGGAACGAAAGCAAAACGAACGACGCAAATGTTTACCGAGACCAATCTCTCTCCCGCGTGGGACCCACCTCTTTCTTCTCTGAGTGAGAAGGCATCGGTGGCGCCTTTCTCAGTCAAGTGCCTCCGCTGTGCGCTGTCTGTGGCTTTTGGTCGTTTTTGCGTTTCCATCCATTTTTCTCCGTTGATCTCTCCTGGATCTATCTCTGTCTCAGTGTCTCTCAGCGGTCTCAGGTCTGCGCGCACCTCCCCGAGACTTTAGAAGTGCCGCTGCCTGGAGAGTGGAGTCTGCTGTCACGTGTCAGCGCGCCTGGTCAGCGCGTGAAAGTTTGATTCGGTGAGCGTTTCCAGCGTTTGTGGAAAGTTTGATCTTTGATGTGAACTCTAGCGTATTAGACCAGGGCTTACCCAGAGGGGGGTACTACCTACTACAGTACGCGTACTGTCCTGCGAATGACCATTGACTCTTGTGTGTTTGCGCAAGTTCAGGGCGGCCGTTTGGAGGCGCATGTCCACCACTTTGTACGAGCGGATCGGCCTCGCCAAGGACGCGTCCGAGACCGAGATCAAGAAGGCGTACCGCAAGCTCGCTCTCCAGCACCACCCTGACAAGGGCGGTGACCCCGAGAAGTTCAAGGAGATATCTGAGGCTTACGCTGTGCTGAGCGACCCCGAGAAGCGTCGCGTCTACGACGCCACGGGCGAGCTGGACCTCACCGACTTCGACATGGAAGAGTTCATGGGCTCGGGCGTGCTCGAGCAGTTTTTTCAGGAGATGATGATCGAGAGCGGCATGGGCGAAGAGATGAAGGAGCTCTACGGCGACGACGTGGACATGAACGAGCTGCAGCAGTCGTTCGAGTCCTTCTTCAAGGCGTCGATGGGCATGTCCGACGGCCCGGTGCTCATGCCAGACGGCAGCACGATGCCGGCGAACATGGTGCCCAGTATGTCGGAGCTAGGCGCGCTCGACGGCGACGACGAGGACGACGAGGAGGCGATGATGGCGATGATGGCGATGATGCAGGGCATGGGCGGGCCGCCGGGAGCAGGTGGCAGGCCGCCCGCCCGCCGGCTAACCGGCTCGCAGCGCGCGCCGGCGGGTGGTGGCGCCGCCGGCAGAAAAAAGGGCAAGGGCGGCAAAAAGGGCGGCGCCAAGGGCGGGCCGGCGCGCTCGCCGCTCGACATGCTGGACGACGACGACGACGAGGCGGCGCTGGAGGAGATGATCATGGCCGCCGCCATGCGAGGCGGCATGGGCGGCGGGGCGGGCGGCATGGGCGGCATGGGCGGCGGGCGGGGCGGCAAGCCTAAGAAGAAGGCGGCGGAACCAAACGCTAGGCGCGAGCCTCCGCCCCCAATGCCTGCGGCGGCGGCGGCGGCGGTCGACCCTTCTGCTGCGCCGGACGTGCAGTGGTTCCAGGCGGCCAAGGTCGGCGACCTGGGCAGCCTCAAGCGGCTGCACGCCGCCGACGCCGCGCTACTCGGCAAGGCGGGCCGCGGGATTGGGCACACCGCGTTGCACTGGGCCGCCGCCGCCGGCCACCTGGCGTGCTCCACCTGGCTACTCGAGCAGGGCACACCCGTGGACGTGCGCAACGCCGGCGAGTCGACGCCGCTCCACTCGGCGGCCGGCAGCGGCCAGCTCGAGGTGGTGCAGGAGCTGCTGCGCCGCGGGGCCGACGCCAAGGCCCAGGACGACTCCGGCGTGACGCCCGACGACCTCGCTCAGTCGAGGGGCCACGCGACGGTCGCGGAAGCGGTACGCGGGGGCGGCAGCAGCGACGCCGCCGGCGCCGTAGCGGCTGGCCCAGCCGAGGGGGCGAGCACGCCCGCTGGCAGCGCGACCTACGCCTACTGACGTGCTGAGGGCAGGCGATTGGGGTGATGGCGGTTTGGCAGGCTGCGGAGAGCGGGAAACACACGAGCGCATATCAAGGCGGTTCACCAGGACGTAGCGTAAGAGTACTAGTAACGCGTACTTACATGCGCACTTACGAGGTAAGATCTTATCTATCTTACGAGGTAATAGAGGTTTTCTGCGCGGCGTGTTCCGCCATGACACCCCAGACTCGCGTTGGCACAACGCCGCGTCGCAGGCCGTTGCTGGAGAGGTTATCCTCGGTTGAGGCGCCTCACACAGTGCTGCACCGCCCGCTCCAATGGACGCGAGCCTGCTGACGCCCGAGCTGCACAGCAAGCTGTGCAAGAAGGTCGCACAGCTCACAAAGGTTATCTACCACCTGAACACGCGCAATGAGGACTCCGAGGGGCGTCTGCAACTGCTCCAGGACGACTACGAGGCTGAGATCGAGAACCTCCTGCAAGATGCCTCGGCGAAGGTCGCTGCTGCGAGCGAGGAGGGCGGTGGCAAGGCCGCCGCCGCGGCGATTGCAGAGAAGGTCGCGGCGCTCGAGAAGTCATATGCCGCGGAGAAGAAGAAGTCGCTCGAGCAGCTGGAGAGCTACAAGGCGGAGCTGAAGGCGGCGAGCGAGAGTAAGCAGGCTGACGCGGCACGTGCGCTCAAGGAGACGCAGGGCGAGATGCAGGGCCGTATCACCGAGCTCGAAGCCGCGATCAAGCAGGCGCAGGACGGCAAGGCGAACGACAGGCAGGAGCTCGAGATGGTGGTCCAGATGCACAATCAGAAGTACAACGATATGATGGCGCAGCAGCTCGCCGAGCAAGACAAGCTGTCGGCGGCGCTGAGGGAGGCGGAGGAGGCGCTGAGCGCGCAGCAGGCGGCGGCGGAGGCGGAGCGTGCGCAGATGCTTCGCGAGCAGGAGGCGGCGTCGGCCGGGGAGGAGCGGTCGAGGGAGCTGGCCGCCATTCAAGCGGCGCAAGCCAAGGAGCTGCAGGAGCTGCAGGCGAGGCTCGAGGAGGAGGCGGCGGCGAGGAGGGCCTCGGAGGAGGCGCTCGCGGCGTCCAAGGAGGAGGCGACGCGCCTCGCCACCGAGGTGGAGTTGCTGCAGAAGCAGCTCGCGGCGGAGGGCGGCCGCGCGACCGAGCTGCGCTCGCAGCTCGCGGCGGCGGAAGCGGCGCTCGAGCAGCGCGCCGCCTCGCTGGTGGCGGCGGAGCAGGCGGCGGCGCGGCGAGAGGCGGAGCTCGGCGCACAGCTGCAGGAGCAGGAGAGGCTCCTCGCCGAGCTGCGGGCGCAGGCGGGGGGGTCGTCGTCGGCGCTCGACGAGGCGCGCGCCGCGCAGGCGGCGCTGCGCGCGGAGCTGGAGGCGGCGCGCGCCGAGGCGGCGGCGGCGGCGGCGGAGGCGCGCGCGGCGGCGCAGGGGGCGGCGCAGGCGCAGGAGGAGGCGCTGCGGCGCGAGGTCGAGGCGCACGCCGCGACGCGCCAGGAGCTCGAGGCGCTGCGGCTGGGCTCGGGCGCGGCGGGGGAGGCGCTGGAGGCGGCGCGGAAGGCGGCGGCGGACGCGGCGGACGCGGCACGCTGGGCGGCGGCCGAGGCGGAGCAGCAAGCGGCGGCGCAGCGC
>Ga0115005_10003100_pt1 | contig 13217 bp, 6 predicted proteins | sample ArcOceMetagenome_FD_87163 | JGI IMG/M metagenome (GOLD analysis project Ga0115005, IMG submission 87163) | Marine eukaryotic phytoplankton communities from Arctic Ocean - Arctic Ocean - Greenland ARC118M Metagenome | ecosystem: Environmental > Aquatic > Marine > Oceanic | place: Arctic Ocean... | reverse complement strand
GGGGGGGTGGGCGGGGGGCCCGCGCACCGCAGTGGAGGCGCAGGCACGCCCGCGCGCACTCTTCCGGCCTGGCTGGCGGCGGCGGTGGCGGCGGCGGCGGCGGCGGCGGCGCAGGTGGCACGGGCGGCATACGTGGGTGCCAGCCGTCGTGAGGGTTTGCAGCTGGCAGAGGCGCCCGGAAGCCAGAAGACCACGGAGGCTGCTGCCCGGTGGGGAGCAGCGCAAACGCACTCGCGCCGCCCACGGCAACAAACAAGGCGAGGCAGCAGCAAGCGCAGCCGGCGCCCCCAGTGCTGGTAGCGGCGGCAGGCGCCTCGGTAGGCGCGGCCGCTCTGCTCCCCGGTGCATCGCTCCGCGCTGCCGAGGTGAGCAGAGGCCTGACCGCGCCCTCCTGCCCCCCTGCGTCTTGCTCCAGCGGTACACCAGGGCGGCGCTGCGGCGTCACGGCTGCGGGATCAGGTAGGTGGGTAGGCGGCGGCAGCCCAGTCGCGGGCGTCGAGAGCTGCGGCGTCGAGAGCTGAGCTACCTCGGGGTCAACATCGCTGCACTTGATGGCTGGCCGCGGGACCCACGCGTGTCCATCGAACCAATGCCACGTTGACAGGCTGAGTGACGGCAGTCGAAGCGGGTCTCGCAGCTCCAGGAAGCCAGACTGCGAACCAAGCGCCCCTTCCGGCTGCACCAACCTGCAGGCGGAGGCGTCACTGTGTGGCCCGCGGCGGGTGTGCCGTGTGGCTTGTGTGTGGGGGACTACGGGGCACACCAGCACTCGCCCATGAAGACGAGCCACTTATTCGGTTGCCTCGTGTGCCGCCACGCCAGTTCACCACCTGCAGTCGTCTCCAGGCTGTAGGTGCCCATGTGGCCCGCAGGGCCGGCGTCACTAGAAGGCTCTTCCTCCAGCCTGAGCGCTCGAGGCAGTCTCGGATGCAGCCGCAAAATCTTCGCCAGTGCGTCGGCACTGCGTGATCGAGGAGTCAGGGATGACCGCAAGTCCGGGGTTCTGTCGGCCATGGGCTCCCGTAGAGCCTCGTGCCAAAGATGTTTGGCAAGTTTGAGTAATGGGGGGAACTAACGGCATGGTCGCCTCAAAGCGCGAAACAATCCACCACCTTTCAACCGAAGGAGACACAAAATGCCTCCCCCCGCCCGCCAAGAACACGCCTCCTCTGTGCAGTGGTTCCTACCGAGCGGCCACACACGGTGCAAATGCCGGTGAGCTCGGTCCCGTTGTGGGCCGGGTCCGGTCCTAAGTTGCGCACTGGGCTCTTGCTGCTTTTGACGAGCCACGGAGCTACGGGGCACCGGGAAGCTCCGTGGGCTCCGTGGGGAGACACATGGATGCAGCACGCTATTGACCTGAGGCCGGAAATCAGGCAAGCCCACGAGCTTCGTGATTCAGTGGAGCACGGGGTGAGCCCCACAGGCGTGGTGAGCGAGCTCGTGGAGGCGTTCCCTGACCCGACCGGCCACAGTCGCACGCGCCAGCGGCGCAGGCTCGGCGTAGCAGCTCCGGCCCTGTGCCCCACGAAGAATGCCGCTGGAGAGGTCATCAGGGACAGCAGCCCCTTCGGCGACATCTTGGACACCGACGAGAGCGGGTCGGGTCAAATCAGCCTCTACGATACCCAAGCGGGGTACGCATCCTCTCTTTTCTGCCAATGGCACATCAGGCCCGCGACGGGATCCGGGCAGATGTCACTGATCTTTGACAAGTTTGATGTGCCGATCGGCTACGACTCGCTTAAGGTATACCAACTGAAGTGCCTCGACGAGGAGTGCACGAAGCGCAACAGGGTTCAAATGCTCTCGTTCCCTACGGGATTCGCCGATGCGGGAAGGCTGCCGCCGCTCGTGTCTCTACAGGAACCCTTTGGTAAGCCGGTGCACATGACGATCCGCTTCACGTCAAGATACGCAAGCGGGTCGTCGGGCTTCATCGCTTCGTGCCGCCCGCATGTCACAGCACCCCACGCCGATGGGCTCCGGCGTCACGGGGGGTGGAGGCGCCGAGGGGGGTGCAGCGGTTTGCGGATTCGGTCGTGTGGAGTGGAGGGGGAGGGGAGGACGGGAGTGCGATGCGTGGGGAGGGGCCAAGCTTGCGGCGTCTTTGGGCCACCCGCTGCCTGCATGTTGCATGTGCTTTGCCTGGCTGCCTTCGGCCATGGCACCTGTTGCCGGGCGGGGTGAATGTTTGCAAACTGAGCGTGCTCTACACGCGCAGGTACACCTCATCGATGTTTGACATGATGGACGCGTCGCCGATCCTGATGCCGCATACGCTCGCAACCGATTTCTACGTGAAAGGTGCCGGTTTCGACGTCACGTCGACGCTCTGCTGCAAGTTCAGAGGCCTGGAGGACGGTGTCAACGATTGGTTGATGGCCTACATCTATGCCAACCCTCCGGATGGGTAAGTCATTTGGCCGCCCCCCGAACTTGCATCGCACATTCCGAGCCTCCACGCATCGAGCGGCGCCGCACCCCTGTACTGCCACTGCCGCTAGCTCACACCCTTTACCCCTCATCGTTCCGAACCCAGTTCAACCAACTCGTCCATCGACTGCAAAGCGGTGCTTGGCGACCCCACCAAGTACCAAACTGATATCAGCTTCCTCCGTGATGCGACTGAAACTGATCTGCCAGCGGGTAAGTACGAGCTGACCATCGCGAGAACTTCCTACAAAGAAGATGCCATCACCCCGAATACAGCACAGATCTTCGTGTACGCACCGCCTGCCTACGGCAACGTCACGCCCAGCTATGCGGACTACGGCGACAACGTGACGCTCCCGCTGGTCGGTCTGGATCCGTGGGACACGCTGGACTCGGCAGAGAGAACGCGGTTCCTCACGAAGGGCCTCAGCAACGTCATGCTGCGCTTCGTCTCTCCGTTTCAGAGCGCAGGCTCGGAGACGACCAGCCTCATCAAAGTGGCCATCGATGTGCCGGCCACCGTTGTCGCCAATAACGAGACTCTGCCGCTCGACCTGATCTTCTACGTGCCGATGCCCATCGTTGGTGGTGCTCTGCTAACCAACGCCTCGCAGGCGCGGCTGCTCCTGTTCCCTCCAGGGGCCTCCTGCTAGCCCTCCTGTGCCTCTGGCCGCCTCCACCCGTGCCGCCTCCACCCGTGCCGCCTGCGCGCAGATCCACGTCGCACTCAACGGGCAGCAGTACGCGGACACCGGCACCTTCTTCCGCTTCAACGAGTATTGCAGTGGGCAGACTCTCCTCACGGAACCGCGGGGCGTCTTCTACGATCACCCGGTCTCCAGCCAAGGGAGCGGCCCGCCGCGGCCGTACTCGTTCTGCCAGTGGATCATTACCGTCGACATCGCAGATATCATCGCTGACCCCCAGCCGAGCGACGCTCTCAGCCTCGCACTGCAGGTAGTTCGAGCATGCCCTCCCTAAACCCACAGCCACCGCAGCACGCCTGCCGCCGCTGCACGTCTGCCCTGCCGCACTGCCGCGCGTCGTGCCGTTGCACGTGCCATCGCCACCATCTTGCTGTCGCACCACGCGCTCACGTGCTGTGCCCCGGCCGCAGATCGAGCCCGGGTCACTGCTCCAGAACGTGGGCTTCGACTCACTGACCATCTACAACAGTACCATCAAATCCGCCGCGACCTTGGTCAGGAAATGGCCGGTCGACATCGCCGATGCGGAAGCCGTGCCTGCCGCCTTTGAGTCGAGCAGCAACACAATGCTCATCGAGTTCCAGACCGGAGGCTACAGCGGCAGCGCCGACTCCTACCAAGGTTTTTCGGCAAGGTGCCGAGCTCCCTTGCTCACGCCTACCCTCCCTTCAGCTCCCACCCCATGCGCGCCTCGTGCAAACCACGCGCTCGCCGAACCCAACTGCGGCGATGCCCTTGCAGCGTGCTTCTCGTCTGTCGCTCACGGGCCCGCCTTCGTACTCGCTCGCAGGTACGTGGCCACAGCTACTGGCACCATGTCCACGCTGCAGCTAACGCCTACCGCGGCGTCCGACAACAGCTCGGAGCTGCTCACGATCACCGTGAGCATCAGCCCGATGCTGCAGGGTAGGATTGACGCTGCAGAGGCAGGCGGCAGGCACGCGTACGAATGCAAGTTTGTGTCCAACTCGCTCGCTGGGGTCGAGGCATGCGACGCGCCGCTTGGCGAAGGGGTGGCCACGGTGGCCGCAACAAAGCAGGGCGCCAACGCATTTACGTGCCCCTTGCCCACGTGGGGTCAGGCTGGAACCAACGAGACGGTGGGAGTGGTGCTGACGCGGAATCCAGCCGTGGGCACCGACGAGACCATGCCGTGCACTCGGGGCGACCCGCTTCAGCTCCTCTTCTATGCCAATCCGATGGCGACAAAACTGACGCCATCAGAGGGTGGGGTGGGCACCACCATCATAGTCAACTGCACCGGTATGCTTGACCCGACTGATGCTTCGCTCAGCGAATTCGGCCTGGTTAGCCAATGCCGCTTCGAGCGAAGCACCCTCGTCGACGCCGAGTGGGTTTCCAACACCGAGATCAAGTGCGTGGCCCCGGTGCCGACGGCAGCGGGCCCGAACCCCGTAGCCTTCGTGGAGGTGACGAACAACGGCTACGACTGGACGCCGCCGCTCGACTTCACCTACAAGACCTACTGCGGCCAATCCGTCACGTTCACGCAGTCGGTGGGATCGATTAAAGATCACTCTGGAGCGTTTTCCTCGTTGCCCAACTCGCTATGTGACTTCAGGATCGAGCCGCTCGAGGAGAATGCAGAGGGCGCCATGGTTCTTGCGCCGGGCGGCGTGCAGCTCTCCTTCGACACGCTGGACATTGGCCCCCAGGACGCGGTCAAGGTCTACCGCACCACCGCAACGGGTGAGCTCGAGCTGCTCATAGATGCGGGCGCCTACTTCAACGAGTTCCGAACCACCCCGCCCCCATCGATGCTCAAGAGTCGCAAAGCAGGCACTGACTTTCACGGCCTGCCCGCGGTGATCACGTACCGCACGGGGCCCATCACGTTCACATCTGGCATCAGCGTCAGCTACGTCTCTCTCTCGGGTTATAGGGGAGCGAATGGGGAGATGATCTACTGTCCCCTGCCGAGCCTCAACTGCCCGGCCGTGATCACGAACACTGGCTTCAGCGTGAACGAGGCATCGATCAGCGCCAGCCGGCTGCAGGTCGGGGCGCTGGCCTCGTCCTCCGTGCAAGTGGGCGGCATGGCGATGCACTACATCGAGGTGGCCGCCCCCGCCGACAACGAAGACAACGATGACTACCGCATCATCGAGGTCGAGGTCCACCTCGTCAACCCATCGTCGTCTGTCACAGTGCTGGTCATGGAACAGCCCTATCTCGTCTACAGCACGGACTTCGCGACAGACCCGGAAACGGGCGATTGCCTCGACACCACGCTCGGCGCGCAGTTGGACGTTTGCCCCAATGGAGACTTGGACCTGGACAGAGAGCAGGCAAACACTGTGGCGGAGGGCTACGTCAGCGGCGGCAAGGTCCGCCTCGCCTACTGTGTGATGCCGCGGGAGAATCGAATCACTGACCATCTTCGGCTGGCTGTCGCGGTGTATGGCGACTCTGCGGCGGGTGAGGAGGCCGCTGATAGCGTGATCGCGTACAAAATCGAGTTTCGCGACCTCCCGATGCCAAAGCTCGAGGCCAACCTCGACTTCATGGCCTACGATGGCTCCCTCGTCTCAGAAGACAATGGCGGCGCAATCGGCTGGATGGTCGCAGATGACAAGAAGATCATGCAGGTAATGGCCAGTCGGGTAGGAGCGAACCTAGGCAGCCTGCTCATCCAGCGCGGTGCATGCCCGACCCGAAGCGACCACCTCTACAGCATGCAGCCGAACAGCGTGGGGTCCTATGGTGTTTCGGTCGCCGACTGCAACAGCACGTCTGCGGGTTGCAAAACGTCTACCGCAAACGGTGTAGACGTGCTGTGGTTTGTGGGCCTGCTCTCTACTGCTGGGCAACAAGTGGTTGCTGGACTGAACCAGTCCCTGACCTCCAGGGTGAAGATAGACGCGGCGAATGATGGCCATGGCTTCTCCGCGCTGTGCAGTGACGCAGACACACTAGACGTCTACACCGACACCACCTGTGGCGGTGTTCAGTGCACCCACTTGCTGACGCCTAGCCAGACCCACCACTTCGTTGCGAGGGACGTCGATCCGCTTCGGGTCCTCAAGGTCGACGCGTGCGTAACGGTAGACCAAAGTGATGGCGCTTTGTGCTTGCCAGAGAACGAGCTTGGGGCAGACCATCAGCTCGCAATCTCTATCTCCCCAATGCAGGCGGGCTCCGCAGGGTGCTTGGACGCCGACGCTGCTGGTCCGGGTTGGCCGGACGCGACGTTCGCCGATGCCAGCCCGCGCGGCGGCAGTGTCGACGGTGCCACCCAGTGGCCGTTCCAGGGGCACTACCGGCTGAGTAGATGCACGGGTGGATTCGATGGCAACTGGCTCGTGTCGGTCACGGCGCGAATCGGCAGCTCTAGTGCCTTTGTCCCCTACAAGCTGTCAATCTACTACCAGGTTGCCCCGTCGACCATCGACCTTTCCAACACGCCCGAGATCGAGGTCACAACGTACGCCGGCGACTGGAGCTACTTCGTCGTGCAGGGCGTGAGCTCCGACAACGAGCTCACTGTCAGGCTCTCCATGCCGATTGGCCAGATCAAGCAAGGCGGGGCCGTCGACCAAGCAGCAGTCGAGCTGTACCTGAGTGACATACAGTGCCCCGACCCAGAGCTTCAGGATCCGGCCAACTATACTGCAGTGACGTATCCCGTCCTGTCCACAGCGGGAGAACCGGAGCAGCGGCTGATGGTGACCCGCACGCTCGACCCGCCCGAGAACTGCTCGGCCTCGGCGGAGGCCACGACGAAGACACTGTACGTCGGCGTGAAAGGAGCGAGCAGTACTTTGCTCAAGCCAGACGGCAGTAAGTTTAGGCTCACGCTGAGCTCGAGCTCGTTGAAGATGATGGCCGGTGAAGCGCGTACCGTTGCAGTGCAGGGAGGCGGCTACGTTGTCTTGGAGGTCGAGGTCCAAACCGTCTACGGCCTCAACGTGCAGGCGCAGGTGTCGGAAGCGGCAGGGACAATCACCACCGACTCACTCAACCTGATCATGATGCCAAAGGTGGACCGCGACGAAGTCACGTGCGGCGCGCCCATTCTTATGAATAAGCTGACGGACCCCGCGGCGGTCGCTGGCGCCACGCAACCGGGGCAGAGTGCGCTGCCGCTCGTTCTGTCGCGTGGCACGGTCGACAACGACGGCGTCATGACGCTAGCCCTCAGTGTCGTTGAGAGTCCGGCCTGCGCGAACAAGGTCGCCGTGGAAGGCGAGTATGAGACTTGGTACATTGCGCTCCGCGTACCTGATGACGGCCCAACACTCGTGTACGCCAACCTACTTGTCACAGAGTCGCCCAAGGAGTTCTTGGCTACCGACACCAAGGTGGGCAACCTGCTCAAGGCCCAGTGGGCCCACTTCGAGGTCAAGACGGTAGGCGAGGGCACGATCTCGCTCAACGTCGACACCACCTGCTTCGGCACTTGCCTCGAAACTGAAGCGTGGAAAGCTTCGCTCATGCTTGTGGCCAAGAGTGACACAGCCACGGGCTGCCCCAACGACGAGCCCACCGATACCGGCAACCTGCAGAGTGCGACGGGGGACAAGGCTGTCTTCATCCCAGCCACCAACAGCTTGCGATTCTCCATCAACCTGTGCACGAGCGCCGGTAGCACGTATCGCATCGGCATCCGCGGCATGGGGGGGGTGGACGCCGCCGGGGTCCCTTTTGGAGACTACCCTGCGCCCTACGAGGGCGGCGGAACGGACTACCGGATTTCATCGTCCTCAGTGCCGCAGGCCAACATGGCCACGTTCACCGTGGGCCAGGTGCTCTCAATTTCCATGTCCAACGGCGAGTGGCAGTACCACTATCTCGAGATGCCCGACCCCACCTGCGCCAGTAGGGCGGAGGGCTGCCTGAAAGGGGTCAACACCAAGGGCCAGGCGGAAAACTGCATCATCGTGAATGACGAGAACGTGGAGGTCGTGCGCGACGAGTGCAAAAACAATGCCAACTTCCCGGCCGATGTCACGCTGACCACGAGGGGCGTGGGCGGTGCCGTTAAAGATGGCGTGCAAATGTACGCCGCAGTCGGCGATTGTGGCAGCATAAACAATGAAGACAACCGGGTCCCGAGGGTAGATGGAACGTTTGTGCAGGAGTACAAGTCCACACAACTGCTCAATGAGTACCTGTTGTCGCAGGTCAAGGCCATCCGTGACCTCGACCTCGACCCGTTGAAGGTGGCGTGCAACCGTGGGCAGGTGATCTCCTGCGTCCAGTGCGCCAAGCGATCCAACACCGGCACGTGCGACGACCCGTGCTGCTTCTCGCCCAAGATTTACGTCGGTCTCAACGGCCAGCCGGCCATTATCACGGGTACGAGGGCAGACTATGAGCTCGTGCCGTCGCTCCTGTGCCAGGGTGGCTACAAGCAAGCGGGAGGCACGTATGCTGAAGCGTGCGAGGAGTGCGAGCCGGGAAAGTACTCTCCCGGCGGCCAGACAGAGTGCACCAACACCCCGCCCGGATACTACTCCCCGGGCGGCGAGCCGGCACCGATACCTTGTGATCCAGGCTCCTTTTCGGACGTGGAGGCCGCGGAGGTGTGCACGGCATGCGACCTCGGTAAGTTTCAGGCCATTGCCGGCAAGAAAGAGTGCGACGACTGCCCGGAAGGCACGTACAACGTCCGAACAGGCCAGACAGAATGCATTCCCTGCCCCGACACGTTCACCTCGCAGAAAGGCTCGCTGGCGTTGAGGCAGTGCTTCTGCCAGGTGAATTTCTACAAGACGAACATGCAGAATGCGGAGTTCGAGAACGACAAGTGCCTCAAATGCCCTCTCAACTCGGTCTGCCGTGGCGGCTGTGAGAGCCCACCCTCGGCAGGCAAGTGCTCTGACGAGCCTTGGATGCCGGATGTGGACCGTCAAACAAAATTGCAGCTCTACGGCTCTCTGTTGTTCATCCCCAAAGCCATGCCGTACCCCACCGTGGGCTACTATCAACAGCTGGCCCTAGAGTTCACCTCAGGCCCAATGGGCATCTTCGCTTATGATGGCGTGTGCGAGCGCGAGGGGCAAGACGCATGCTGGTGGCCGTTCATTGACCCGTTGACCAAGGAAATGCTCCCCATGGTTTCCTCTGGCCACGTGCTCATCCCCAACAAAAAGGTATACCACAACGGTCAGGAGTTTGACCAACCGTGGTGGCTCAATGACTTCAAGCTTTCGTACCCCATTGCGGCGACGTTTTTCGAGACCCAGCCCGAAGCCCTGGACGAGGGGCTCCTTGGCTTCGGCAAATCGCTCCAGTGTGAAGAGAAGTATTGGACATACGCAGATGGTGTGGCTGGTGTTGGGTGTGACACGTGCTTGACCGGAGCAGGTTTGTATTTCCTCCAGGCGGGCAAGTGCACTGCGTGCCAACAAGGGTTCAGCATCGAGCTGATTATTCTCGGCATCATTTGCTTTATTCTCCTTGGAGCGCTGCTGGTTGTCCTGTCCAAGATTGGTTTCAACTGGGCCGCGATTTCCATCTCTATCAACTTCCTGCAGGTCAGCGCCATCTTTGCAAACTTTTCCATCGAGTGGCCAGAGGAGGTGCTCCAGCTGCTCGCCATGTTCAAGCTCTTCACAATCGATGTGGACGCCGTCAACACTGAGTGTGCCGTAGGACGCGTCTCGTACTTCGAGAAATGGATCATCATGGTGCTCGCCCCGTTTATTGTCGTGGGCATGCTCTCCAGCGTTTCGAGTACGGTGAAGTCGGCCAACTGGATCATGGGCAAGACCCGCTTCCCCGTGTGGACCAAGCGCAAGCTGTGGAGGCTTCTGAAGCCGCCGATCATCGGCAACGACGCGGCTGAAGACGATGAGCTGGCGGTCAAGATCTCCAAGAAGCTCAGAAACGGCCGGCGGAAGGCCTTCTTCAAGGTCCTCTCCATCTTGACCAAGCCCATCCCGCGTGCCCAGCTAGAGACGTTGGAAGACGCGATCTTCAACGCGTTTGTGACATTTCTTTCGGTCTACTACATGACGGGTGTCAAGCGGTCCCTCGAGATCTTCCGATGCATCACCAAGAATCCCGAGCTAATGGACGCGACGAATTGCCCAGACTTTAACGCTGGCGACGACACACTGAGGCTCATCTACACGAAAAAGATTCTCTTTGCAAGCGATGGCGCCGGTGAGGTCGTGTGCTCGCTGTACAACTACACCACGTGCAATTTCGAGCCAAGACCGGGTCCTGGGCCGCCGACGCAGGGACTCTTCAAGTTTTTCCCCTTGCCGCTGATTGGGAAGACGACCATTAACTCCCCGAGCTACACCATTTTGCAGTACATGGCCACGTTCTTCACCATGCTATACGGGGTCTGCATCCCGCTCTTCATCTTTCTCGCGCTCACGCAGGGCAAGCACCAGCTCAATCACTTGAGCTTTGGCCGGCGCTATGGATACCTCTACAAGCGGTATGAAGTGCAGTACTTCTGGTGGGAGTGCACCGTGATGGTCCGCAAGTCGGCGCTCTCCGTCGTCGACATCTTCGTTGGCCTCGAAAACGGCGCCTACCTACCGGGGCAGCAGGCGGTGGCCGGCATGTGCGTCGTGGTGACGTTTCTGCTCCTGCAGGCCGCGTTCACGCCCTACAGCGAGGGGCATCTCGACGCCCTGGAGAGCATACTACTCTTCGTCAACTACAACTTCCTCTTCATGGGGCTGTGCAGCTACGCGATCTACGTCTCGTCTCCCACAGCCGATGACAAGGACATGCAGTGGATCCTCACAATCTGCATGACCTTTATCCTCATCATGGGCCTAATTTTCCTCATACTCTTCCTCTCGCTGGACTTGACGCTGCAGATGGTGCGGTTGTACTTCCGCTACATCGAGGGCGAGGGTAAGTTCGGCAAGAGGCAAGAGCTGGTGCTCCAGGACCTCGATAAGGAAACGCGGCGCCTGCAGGAATTGGGCGGAAGGCTGCTTGCCCCAAATCAGCGCCAGCTCTTCCAGAAATGGCTCAATAATGCTGCCAGCGACGACGAGAAGCTCCTGACCAAGGCCGCCTTCACTTCGCTGATGCACTACCTGAGAATGCACAGCGATCACTCGATGCCGTGGCTGATACAATATTCGGCAAATTTGCCACTGCTGGGTGGGTACATCACGTGGGCCTACAAGAAGCAGCACGAATTCTGGCTGAATGAAAAGAAGAAGAGAAATCAGAAGCTTTCTAACATATCCAAATCCTCGGAGTCGGGTGGTCAGAGCAGCTCAAGACTCTCCGGTGCGGCATCACCAACTCCGGAGTCTTCGAGCCTGAGAGCGACTTCGGCCGGAAGTTTCATCCAGAGAAAGGGAGATTCGATAGCGAAAAAGGTTGGGGGGCTTGGGGCAAAGGTTGGGGGGCTTGGGGCAAAGGTTGGGGGGCTTGGGGCAAGACTCCAGTAACGATGCAGGGGCCCAGTGTCAGATAGGCCGGCTCGTTCTCTTCCATCCTGTCCCGTATTAATACGTATAAATAATAAAAAGTCACACACTTAGATTCTTCTAGAGGAACTATAAGAACACTTTTTAGAAAGCACACCTTCACGCAACAAAGCGCGCGGTACTTTACGGTATAAAGCGCTGGACCTGCAGGAGCCTCGCGCAGCCTCGCTGAGTCGTGAGTGCTGAGAAGCGATCAAAGATAAGCTATCGGAGCGGTGTGTAGTGTTCTGGTCAACACGCGCACGCAACTACAGTACAGCTGCAGATTACAAACGCGCTGCGGCCATCTGTAGCTCCTCCACCCGAGCAATCGCCTGTTGGCGCAGCTCGTCGCCTGGGCCGTGCGTCGCCTCCAGGGCCTGCGCGCACGCCTGCATCGTGGCGAGTGCCGCGCGCACGTCGCCGCACGCCCCGTGGAGGTCGGCGAGAGTGAATCGCTGCAGCGCCAGCAGCGGGTGGCGCGGGCAGTGGGAGAGCGCCGCTTCCAAAAACTGCACCGCGTTCCGGCAGCACTCGCGCGCCTCTGCCACCTCCCCTCTTGCCAGCGCCAGGCCGAGCGCAGTGCCCTCTGCCGAGTACCGCACCAGGCTGCACGGGTGGCAGAGGCGGCGCAGCGAGCTGAGCGCCTCCTGCACCAGCTCGGCCTCGCGCTCGAGGTCCTCCTCCGCCGCGGCCTGCTGCAGTAAGCTGAGCGGCCGCTTGAGCTCCGCCTCGCTGCCCTGACCCGCCCCGCCCGTCATCAGATCATCGACGCTCCGCCCGTCGTGCGAGAGGCCGTCCACGCAGCGGGCGCAGCGACACACGAAGCCGTAGCCCTCCGCAAGCACCCGCTGGCGCACCGCCGTCGGCTGGCACAACTCGACGTACGAGTGGCACAGTTCCGTGCCGGCGGCCACCTCGCAAAGGGTGCGCACCTCCACCCGATTGCCATCGTACGTGAGCACGCAGTTGGGCGCGCAGCTGTGGTTGAGCAGCGCGGTGGTGGGGTAGCACGCGGCGCCGACCACGTGCAGGAGCGAGTCCAGCACGCCAAAGTTGTTTGCCCTGAACGCCGCCAGCAGGCCGGCCGCCCGGGCGGCGGTCACTCCCGGCGGCACCAGCCCAAGCGCCACCGCCTTGCTTCCCAGAGCGAGGTCGGAGCCCAGCGCAGGGCCAGGCGCGAGGTCGTCGAAGCTCTGCGCCACTGGGCCGTTGGGCTCGGCGTGCCGCCGCCAGAGGCACCGCCCTGCAAGCAGCAACTCTGCCACCACAGCCTCTTGCTCGGCCTCTGCCAGCCGTGGCATGGCTGCGCACTCGTGCTTGTGCGATGGCCAGTCGGCGCCCTGGCACGTCGCATTGCAGTACCGAGCGTGTCGGCAGCGAGAGCAGCGCAGCAGCGGCTGACGTTCGGCTGCGGCACGAAAGCAGTGGGCACAGCGCTTCGACCACTGATGCTGCAGGAGACAGGCCGCAAAGGGTGCGCCCGAGAAAGGCGTGGCGAAATGGCCTACGGGCAGGTCGGTAGCTGCAATGGCGCAGCGGCCTCGGCCTTCGCGAACCTCTGTCGATGTCGACATCGGTGCTCTTGCCGACTCTCCGCTCCGCGCTCGGCTCGACGCTCCACTCGTGGCGAGCGCGTGCTGGGGGGACCAGTCACGGAACT
>Ga0115005_10003099_pt1 | contig 13218 bp, 13 predicted proteins | sample ArcOceMetagenome_FD_87163 | JGI IMG/M metagenome (GOLD analysis project Ga0115005, IMG submission 87163) | Marine eukaryotic phytoplankton communities from Arctic Ocean - Arctic Ocean - Greenland ARC118M Metagenome | ecosystem: Environmental > Aquatic > Marine > Oceanic | place: Arctic Ocean... | reverse complement strand
CCATGATTTAAAAGTCGATGAAGTATCGAGCCAACAAGAACTCATGGAGTTCATGGATTCAGGCATTGATTTCTTTTCTAGAATGAATCCCGGAGCGAAACATCTGTATAAGATCGCAAAATCTTGAAATTTCAATTAATTTCACATACAAGCGTTGAACACTTTCCTCAATTATAGTAACAAAATCAACATTCAATACCTATTCAAAGTTAATTCGCCCGATCTCCAAAGATCAATTTTCAACGCATCGAACTCATTCGTCATCATTTCCAACAACTATAGCCACAGCAATCCTCCGATCCTCGCCATTCAAAACATTAAATGTTCCCATAGCATTCATAACATCCATTTGTTCCACCACTATATGCCTTTTCTGCATCGCTTTCTTTATCCGCTTCATTTCCCTAGGAGGTAAAATTTCGTCGCACCCAATGAAAAGAAATTCCACAGAAGGTTTACTCATCAACACCATAGAAAGGCTCTCAAGTGTCACTTCTTTCACAGTTCTTGGTTTCCACAGATAACACCCAAATGGAAAGGCAATGATAGACCCATTCATCAGAATCGTGTTGTTCATTCCTTCATCTTCTGCAGACGGGGGCAACTCCAGCATTCCATGAACGTCTATACCAGTGTTGGGGTAGTAGGAATCCAGAATAATTTTACGTTTTTTTCCAAACGCCAGGGATTCTGCAAGTAAATCCTGCCCTCTGTATATAGAGGAAAAGCATTTTGCGTTTGATAGTTTTCTAGCTTCTAAGAACTTGGTGCGGTTGACAAATATTCTTGATGATCGTCGCAATGGTTGGAGAAAGTTCATCATCGTCAGCGAGAATAATTAATGATGAATAATGAGTACGGTATTATGGTAATGATCTTTTGAACCTTCTCCATCGAAACGGAAATCAAGGAGAGAACGAAAGAAGTAGAAGGGGAAAGAGAAGGACTTACACCCACAACTCAAACTGCTGCCACTTGGATCGGACTCATTTTACTCGTGTCAGCTTCTGTCATCTCATAAATGGCCTTGAGATGTCAATTTCGATCCAGAAACTTCCTAAAGGTGTCACCTGAGAATTTCCATGAAAATGCATGGCTTTATGTACAGTACAGTCAATGAAAATGCATGTTACAGTCAGCACAATGCATTGCAAAAGTTTTGCTTCCACTCATAAAAACGAACCCGACATAAAATAGAAAATACACTGATCAACCATGGCACCAAATAGAAACGACCTCAACTCATCCCTCCATTCCCTCAAGTCGCTCGACTTGAGCGAACAGTTCAAAACGAACTCGAAATATCAGCTTTTGATTCCTCCAGCCGTTTCTGGTGAAGAAGCAAAGATTGCTGTTTCATGTGCTACCATAGAATCAAACATTGTTCAAGCCGTAAAATCCCTTCAAGCCCCTATCACTCAGCCAAGTGAGACCCTCGAAGACGCAGAAAGCTATTGGCATGTGCCTGCAGAAGAAGATATGGACTATTTCTCTCTTGCTCATCTTGAAAAGATGTTAATTAACGATGCCGACCTCCGCATAGAGAAGCAACAAGGTGCCTCTCTGTCTCCAAAAGCTCAAGATTCAAGAACGGTTCCATACTGGGACTGGTCAGAGACTCCTACAAAAGAGGAACCTTTTTCGAAGAGTGCCATGATTGAAATGATCTTAAAGGGAGAATCTATCCGCCAAATGCTGACTTGTGAAAGCATTGGCAAGCACGAAACTCAGCATCGCCGCTCTAAAGAAACTTCCCCACAGATTAAACCGACCCACTGTAATAGTATGTATGATAGCGATTCATACTTTTACTTCCCTTCATACGAAGAGGACAAAGAAGCAATCATCAGCCGTATATTGCTAGAAGAGGGCCGACGACAGGTCCTTCTTACAGACACTATTGTGGAAAATCTCGTTTCACAAAGTGCATTTGAGGAAACGAAAGAAGAGCCAGTAACTAGAAACATTGATGGCGCTCAAAATTCTTATTGGGCCTGGTGATTCATTCCTACGCTAAGCTTTAGCTATGTAAATTTAGAATTTTTCAATCATATTTATCAGCATTTTCAATTTGTAGCCCTTGTGCAACAAGTATTTCTGTTTTAGGTCATTATTATTTGTGTCGCTCGGGTTACAGTAGCTTTCGCGGTCTTTTTGCGGAAAAATAAGGATGGACTCTGATGGACTTGTGAAAAACCCTAAAATAAGCCATTAATGAGAAGAAGCAGAGCCGCGTTCTGACAAACAAGGAGCAGATTTGGTCTGTCTGGTATAACATGAGTGATGGCAGTAGCGGTCGAAAAAGTAGTGGGAGAAGCAGTGTCTTCAGTGATACTGAAACCAGTCGTCGAAATGCAGCATTATACGAACTATGCAGCAGCGATGAAAGTGACTGGGAGGTCATTCGCAGCTGGTTCGCCGCCAATTCTAGCCAAGACGCATGCGATGCAGCTACATTCCGAGGGCGAGATGGGACCACTGTCCTTCACTTGTTATGCCGGAATTATGCGCCGCTGGATATAGTACAACTCTTGATTGATTCTAACCCTGACGCATTAGATTGGGAAGACGAATTTGGCTGGCTTCCATTGCACTACGCCTGCCATCACGGTATCGGTGAGGAAGTTATAAAACTATTAGTTTCTCAAAACATCAGCTCAGTGAATGTGACGGATAAGAAAGGCAGAAACCCGCTGCACTTTGCAGTTGGAAATGTTGGGAAGAAGGCTGGTCTTTTCCAATCAACCGTCTTCTCTTCCCTGGCTCAGAATGGTGCAGTAAACGTTGCTGACAAAAAGGGGATGATGGTGAGTTTCATGCCCTCCTGACAATGAAAATAATGAAGTGTTTCGCTAACAATATAATTTTCTCTATTCTCTTCACTCCAGCCCCTTCATTACGCGTGTGCTTATGGAGCTTCAGTAAACACTCTTGAAATCTTGATCAGTGCACACCCCAAAGCGCTCAATGTGACTGATATCAAGGGTTTCTTGCCATTACACTACGCCCTGAGTAATTGTGACCAGGAAGATTGTGCTGCGGTTGTGAAAACATTGCTGGACCATGATCGAAGCGTGATGACCATTGATTTCGAACATAAGCATCATCCCCTGTACGTTTTAGCTAACCGTGCGAACAGATTGAAAGGTATAAAACTCGTCGAAGGGCAAGCTAATGCTGTCAAGTCGATGAATCTATTCTTGGATTTGGGTCCTATGACTACAACGAGCTTTTTCACTGCATTGCATACATTGCCAAAGTGGTTGCTAGAAAAGGCAGTTGTGCATCCCAAGGTGCAAGAACTGCTCAACGACAAGATATCGAGGCGCTTCCCTACCGCAGTAATGATGATAGATTTCTATGCTATATCTACTGTGCTCATCTCATTTGCGTTTTTAGTTATTGAGGCTATTGACATACGTGCCGATGAGACTTTGGAAGAGAATGGTGTAAAATCTTCAAAAATAAGTAAGTTTGTTTTGGAAGCACGTGTACACGTACACGATGAACAAAAATAAATACTTTGACATTACTGATGTAATCTCACAAAATCATCTCCATGTACAGCACCTCTATATCTTTGTGCAGTCTACTTTGCTCTTCGTGAAATAATACAAGTCCTAAGTTTTATCCATTTAGGTTTATTTTCAGTGTGGTTTCGGAGAGGAACCAATTGGCTCGAGATCGGCCTGATAGTTCTCATCTTATTTTGGGCTGTCGTTTTGAATACTGGTGTGATGCCGCTTGACACATTCAGAACATGTGCGGCGTTGACTACATTTTTCTTTTGGCTAAACTTTCTGAACTTTTTGAAAGGGTTATTGGTGGAATTTGCCGTTTTCGTCAGTGGTGTGTTGCACGTTGTTCAGCGCCTTGGCCCCTTTCTGTTAGCGTTACTCATCATATTGATCGCTTTCATGGTGAGCCAGTTGCTTTTTCTTGTTTTACATGTTTTCCTACTATTATATTGTCGGCCATTCTTATGTAACATTTTCTTTTTCAAAAGCAAATGTTCAACGTAGTCTTTCAAGAAACGGGATACTGCGACGGATATGATGATGAGAAGACGTCCGCTGATACATGTGACCCTGAAAGCGCTGAGCCTTACCGCTTCTGTTCAAACTGGCGAACATTCTTAGCAGTTTACACCATGTTACTTGGAGAGGTGGACGAGGCTGATTTTGAAATAAGCAACTTTGCTACACTTTTATTTGTGGTCTTTATATTTCTGGTGGTCATTTTACTTGCGAACGTACTCATCGCGATTGTAACAGATTCATACACTGTTATCAGGAAAGAGAGAGCTGCTATAGTGTTTTGGACTTCAAGATTAGACTTCATTGTTGAGATGGATGTGATTAGCAGCGGTGTCTTCAAGAATGTTGCTATTGGTGGTGCCAGAAACGAAGAGAATAAAGAAGAGGATGTTCCAAATGCATTGAATACTAGTCCTAATATCCTATGGAAATCAATCACTGATATTTTTGACAAAGATCTCAACCGTGTGGAGGTATGGAGTGTTGCATTTTTGTGCCTCGCAGTCGTACGGATATCGACCATATTTATCATAATACCATTGTGGATTGTTTTGGGTCTGTTCACTGCTGGGTGTGCTTGGCCAGATCAATGGAGAAAAAGGTTGTTGGAACAAAAGATTACAACTCACAGCAATTCGTCACAGATACCTGGACTGAAGACAATAATGGATGACCTTGATGATTTGCAACGAGAAGTTGCAACAAAGCTTGCATCGAATCAAGAAGTGGTAATTCGGTTGAAGGCAGACGTTGTATCTATTCAAACAACAGTGAATGAGGACTTGAAAGAAATTCGCAAAGCCATGAGTACGTTTTTAGAAACACAGAAAGTGTTGTATTCTTGAAATAGTAATAATTCATATTATGTCGACAAAAGTCAAGTGCTTCTATTAATCAAGTCTTCAGCAAGGTCGAATATTGCACTTGCGAGTTTACTGATCCGTTTCGCTTCCGTAGCTGTATGGTCAGGCCGAGCCAAGAGCTGTTTCGTGTTCGATACAAACGATGGCAGTGAGAACCCTGTATTCCGCTTCAGTACAATACTAAAATATGCAGCCAAGAGCTTGGGAATCGAAGAAAACCCGGAGCCGCATCCACGCTGGAAGTTCTTGGACATGGCGTGAGCTGATAACAGCTCCACTACAGACCCATCCAGGTAAGAAATGAATCTGGCTAGACATAGTATATTAAGGTTGGATAATTTATCCACAGTTGGAGGTTCTAGCATAACCTGAACCCTTCTCTTCATTGCACTTGCAAATTTTTTATTGTGGGAAGTTTCCGACGTCAAAAGAGCTATAATTTGCGATTCCATTGAATACTCCTGGCTGTCAGTGTTGAGAGGTTCGTCTAATCCATTAGCAGCCACAATGCCACAGAAGGAAAGGAGCGCCCATTCTGCTACCTCTTCAGGAGTTGGGATTAAATCGTCATTTGTTTTGTCTTGTAAAGCGTTTAGCTCGTTGATGTAATCATGCAGCACTGCTTTCATGTGACGCATCGAACACTGATTCCCTTTGTCGAGCGGAAGTCTAGAAAAGACCATTTTCAACTCAGTTGATATCGCGTTTTGATCCCGACTCCTCTTCCTACAGTGAAGGCGTCATAATTGGTATGGAGCAGGCAATTGAATTATATTGAGAAAGCGAGACAATTGATAACAAAAATACGCAATCCAAGTGTGTTATTTCTGACCTCGAGTGTGTTGCTTACCGAGAGTTTGTATATGATGAAGAAACGCTTGAAGCGGTTTCATTAGTGTCATTTATGTCATCGTCAGCTACATACTTGTAAAAGGACTGTTCAAGCAGATCAAATTCTGCCGAAGCAATCAATTTCTTTTGATGCAATGCTTTTGCTAGGGATAGACGAGTTGTTTTTCCAATTTCATTCTTTACCAAGAGAGCATTCAACGGAATGGTGAGTACACGTAATGGAAAAGAAATAATCAATACAAATAATCTAATGGAAAACATTCTTACACGTACCGTAGATGGAGGCCTCAAGAGCGCCCGTTTCAGTGGAACCCACTTGAATGGGGAAAATCTAACGATTCTCAACAGTTGTGGAGGGATGTTGTGTGCCAAGAATGAATCGTCGTCATCGCCATCGTCATTTTGAGCACCGCTGTACACATCTTCATTCATTCTTTTGCGAAATGCAGCAATGTGCGGTTCAAGCATTGAAATTCCCTCGTTATGATCGGCATGTGCTTGTTCATTCATTTTAGTCACCACACTATTATTGTCAACTCTGATGCGTTCTTGTTCATGTTCGCGAACATCATCATCAATATCGGGGTTGTCAGCAGTAGTGCCCATTCCTTCGTCGGTGAATTCCAATGATACATCCTGACGGCAATTCCTAATAAATGTCAAAAGTCTTTCCGACAAACCATCTTGAATGTTTTCAAAACGGGGTTTTCTGAAGGTGCGTGTAGGGGGCATACTGTATTCACTTGTTAGGTATTGTTTTACTTCATACCTTCTTTCTTTGTTGAAACTTGAGAACGAAGTTGTTTTTTTCAATTCCGCTTCCCGCTTTCCGCGGGTCATTCCTTTTTGGGGGATTCATTCAAACCAAGATTCTCCAAGATTCAACCGTGCTATCGCTCACACGACACGACACGAAGTGTTTTTGTCTAAAACAATCAGTCAGACGCAATGCCCCCTTCCTTGTGGATAATTTAATTCATAGAGTAAAAGGCTTATTGCAAACTTCAAACTTCTTCGGAACAGTATTCATACGACACGACACGAAGTATTTTTGTAAAACAATCGAAATCAGATCCCCTAAAAATTATTGTAAACCAACAACAACAACAACGCACGCGGTGCAACTACTTAAAACGGTCTATTTACCAGTGAACGGACAAACGACGCACGTGCTTCCCAATTCACGTCTGGAATTTGTAGTATGATACAGAAACAAGTAATAAGCGAGAGTTGCAACCATCATACCCCATACTCCAACGAACCCACACTGCAAACATCCAACATCTTAGGATTGAGACAATCCCTCGTCTGAGATGTTTATACGAAATCCTATGCCCAATGCAGCGATCCTCGTGAGCACTCTCGTGCTCATTATGAAGACATGTACATCCTATGCTCACACAACCCATGCTCACACAATCTTTCGCCCCGAAGATCCAAGCCACGTCCGGCACCTGGAATCGAAACATTCCCTAGTAGTACACGTAGCTTCAACTAAGCAAGGAATGATCCTCGGAAATGGACAACTTGCATCGAAAATATTCCACAAGGTTGAAGACCGCATTCCAGAACTACTTGTAGTTACGCCCATCGGACGCAATCTCCAATTCCAAGACATCGACGATCTCCTTCAAGAAGTGACCCTGACCCTACCCGACTTTCCCTTCACTGTTGGACCTCTTGATTTAGTGGAAATGCAGGTTGTAGCACGGGATATCGTGTGTAACAATTTTTCAATTGATGATATTCAGATAAGTCATGAACGGAAGAGCGATGAGGAGGTGGCTTTAGTTTTGGTAATTGATGGACTTGCATTTGAATGTGACTTGGTGTGGGAATACGTAAGTGCGCTGGATTGATTATCTTAATATATTGTGACATTGAGCAATTCAACATTGATTAATTCCTAATTCTGGTATGATTGGACTATTATACGTGTACACGTACGTGTCCTCAGGATTGGATTTTTGATGGAAATGGTACCGCTTCACTTAACACAGCAGACAACAATTTTCAAATCGAATTCACATTCAAGAGCGATGGTTTTAATACTAGCCCACCTTCGTCCGTCATGACGTCTGCCTGTAATTCTAACATTCAAATCAGTGATATTGATGTTGAGGGTGGTTTGTTAGGCACTATCCTTGACGCGATTGAAGTACTTCTGCGAACTGGCATCGAAGATGCTGTGAATCCTCTCGTATGTGAAGAAGTAGATGGTTTATCAGTATTAATGGAAGATTTAGTGATGAGCTTGGATGGGATGCTGGAACCTTTTGAAGTTGATATACCGGCGAAGCTTCAGGACCCACTGTATCCTGAAAATAATATTGTTGTGCCAAATGGTGTGAAATTGTTCAACTTTAGAGCTGCTGATGATGGCGGACTCTTTCGAATTATTTTTGATGCAATCAAAGAGATCTTGCCATCAATGAGCTTTTGCGATCTACGATTTTAAATGAGGATGGGGCGCTTGAGATTTATGGCTCCTGGCTTGCCCTCAATGGTATCATTTATTCTGGTGAAGAATCGGATAGTAATGTTTCCGTCAAGTCCATCAAAATCTTTGGAATTGATACAATTGCCGAATTCAGACCTCTTGGCATCCTGGGGGACTATACTTTATCCGGCAATTTGTTTTGGGACTCTTTAACTGTTGAGGTTGATTTGGAAATCAAAATGAGCCCATCTGAAGCTGAGAATGCTCTAGTGATACCTGATGATGTACAAAGATCCAAACTGACGTTTGGCATTGAGGATCTTGACATGGATTTTGCTGTCATGGCAGCTATCAAAAGTGAAAATATTACTGATATGCCGTTCGGTTCTCTGACGGGCATTGGCAGTATGATACCTTGTATGCTCGCCAACACTGTCCAAGAAATGGAAATTTCTGATATGTCAGTGACTATTGGAAATATAGGGGCGCCACTCATTGGTGATGGCTCTGATATGTCAAGTCTTGATGGTCTTGTTTCTTCAGTGTCTTTTGCATTTTTTGACATGTATGAAGGGGTTCTCCTTAATCTCATGCCTAGTATAACTCAAGTATCTTTGCGAGGCGCACTGAATGACGCCATCGACGCAATTCTAAATGGAAATACTACAGAATGCGAATTTGAAAGTAAATTGGGAACATTAAACCTTCCAGATTTACTCATGCCTCCCGAATTAGCGGTGCAATTTGGTGGTACCGGTACTTCGCCGTACGGTAACATTTTCCAGGTACTTTTCAATATCATCATTGACAGGCTGACGAGAATATCTGATGGTGAAGCTGCTGCCATAAATGAAATATTTATGAAAACACTTACATTTGAACAGAGCGGTATCAATGGGACATGGAGCTTAGGGGATTTGGTGGACGTCGACTCCAATTTCAATATTGGATCATTCACTGCAGATGTCAAATTCAAGATATATGATGTCATGGTTGAGAATCTAGATGGCATTGGATCGCCCTTTCATCTACTTACACCGATTGATGCTCAAATGTTGAGTAATGCAGTGACCTTTGGAGTTGGTGTTGACCCATTTATCTTAAGGATGAAGCTCATGTTTTCCATCGACAATGGTGGTAAGTTTATTTCCATCACACTTACACGTAATATACTTGTTCTTTGGAAACATGAACGCCTCTAATTGCCATTTTGCATAGACGACGATCTTGGACTTGAGAATGATCTTGAGATGGTTGTGAAGTTTGAGGAAATGGTGATTGATTTGGATATATTTGGTACCATCCTTGAAGATATAATAATGAATATGCCTTTGAAGGACATGACAAATCTGGATTGTTTGATGTCGACGATTCCAGCCCCAGATATTGATTCCACTATGTACGTGGACACTTTATCCCTTGTCGCTTCGAAAATTCGTCTCGATATGAATTGTTTTGAGTGCAAAACTCCAGGCGTAGAATTTTTAGCTCTTTTGCTTGGAGCTGCTGGAGCTTTTATTGACTTTTCCGATGCAATTAATGGGTTGGTGAAATCGGTCACTGACGCAGTTTCAGAGGGCTCCCTTCAAGGTGAAATTGATAGATACTTATCTAGTGCCCCAGGTCAATGTCCAAGCAGCCAATATTTTGGAATAATTGATGACGCCCCCAATGCTAGTATTACTAGAAGTGCCTCATCTCTTGTACCCGAGTCGGACAACTTTTTCAGAAATTTTGCAATCTTCTTGGGAGGATTATGCATTATAGTGGCCGCTGCAGTGGCCGCTGCAGTGGCACATATTTTGCGTGGAAAGAAACAGAGACTCGATCAACTGACAGGGAAGTCATCCCTGGTTGAAAGCTTCAAAATGAAGCAGACAGTCAACAAAATGCGTGAAGAAAAACTCAATACAAAAACTTCATCAATGTTTACTTCGAGCACCATACCCCTTTTCGTGAGGGTTTCCGTACCTGTAGTGATTCTAGGCAATATTGCACTATTTCTTAGTGGTCATCTCTCTCTGGGTGCTAAAGTAGATGCCAAATTTGATTTGGTTGAGACGTCATTGGCCATTGAAGAAGTATTTGATTTTACACTGTTAGGGAGTAGTGAGTCAATAAATGCGAAATGCAAATACATTTTGAATGTTTTTCAAAGAATGCAAACACCCAACTAACAGGCACATTTTAACACTCGAATGCCTTGAAAATATGCAGTTGGCGTGCTAGAGAACTTGCTGTTTTTATTGCCATCTTTTCTGGCATCTCGCCGTACACAAAACAATCAATCACAATGTTTGTGTGGTTCTCTCCAACTAGATGGATATCTGTGTCAAAGAGCGAATTAATTCTCACAAAAAATGATTCTCTAGGAAAATGGTCCTTTGTCGACATCTTCGTCATCATTATTACTTTGGTTGGCTTTAGGATTATTGTCCGGGGTCCTACTGGGGGTATGTTTGGCGTGTTGCAAGAGTTCCCGGAGTTGAATGGACTCTACTCTCTGGACTTATATGTCGTTCCGTGCTGGGGACTTTATGCCAACATGATTGCGCAGATCATTTCTCAGCTAAGTTCGCACTTTATCATTCATTGTCACCGGAAGATTGTATCAGACTGTTTAATCCAGGACGAGGCAGAGAATTCTAACAATGAAAACATCGGAAAACGAGCTTTATGCAAGCATCCATTTACGTGTGAAAGTAGTAGACAAACCAATGTGGTACGTGGCGTCAATGTCGGACTCCTCGTTACTGCTCTTGCTATTGTATGTTTTTACGTATGCGGTTGCTTGTTCACAATTTTTAGCATTGAATCGTATGGTATCTTGGGGGTCCTCGTGGAAGTCGGCGAAAATACGACCGCGGCAGTGGCAGAATATACCATATTGGACATTGTGGAAGAAGTAGCCGGGCAGGCAAGGTTTACTGGAATGACAACAGACTATATTGGACTTGTGGCACTCAGTGGGGTTTTTATCTTCACGGTGTTGATAGTCCCGATGTTGTTAGTGCTCCTGCTATTGTGTAGGTGGCTAGTTCCTATGGATAAGAAGGGACGATGGCGCAATTTTATTCTCATCGAGACATTATCAGCCTGGCAATACTCAGAAGTCTTTATTTTGTCTATCGTAATTGCTGCATGGCAGCTTGGTCCATTGAGGTAAGAACTTTATCGAGTCGCTTTGGAACAACTCTGTTCGCATTGTACTCACAAAGGCATTTGCTCTTCATAGCGTAAACCTGGTCAACGATTATTGCTTGGGTCTAGATGGGTTCTTTGATACCATAGTGTCACTTGGACTTGTAGAAGGAATCGATGGTCAGTGTTTCCGCGCTGAAGCCACCGTTAATGCCGGACTTTGGCTCCTTACACTAGGGGCTCTTCTCTTGGCCTTTTTGAACCATTTCGTGAAAATGGCAGCGCAGCAGCAGGTAGAAGAAGACAGTTGGGCACAAAGAAACCACGATCTGCCTCAAAGTACCGGTACGGGCGACGAATCGGATACGTGGCGTGATAACGACGGTCTCCGTTCAATAGCATTTAGTGATTTCTATCGCTGTCTCCTCACTAGAGAGCAGGAACGTGTGAGAAATGAAACGCGTGACTTTGTATCAGATGAAATCCAATCGTTGTCGAGTTCTTAGGCTGAAATAAATCTGTTTTTAAATATAATAATACAAACGATGCGCTTCAAAATGGAATGGTACCTTTACAAATCCCATCATTTGCGTTATAGGTCGTCAATTTCAGCTAATTCACGTGCAATCTCAGCATCGAGCTCATCCAATTCCTCCTCGTCCATTCCGGAAGTTAGCGCATCGTCCACAAGTTCATAATCACTGTTATCTGGTGAAGTATTGACTATATCTCCCTGAACATCAACATCCAAATCATCATGAATGGAAGCCGTAGATTGTTTCTCGCTTTCGTTCTGTTCGAATATTAGTTCCACTGATTTCGCGTCATCTATATTGTCTAGAGAAGCGGATTTGTTAGCGTCTTTATTATTCGTAATGGGCTCCGACTGGACGGACCAAATCTCCTCCACGCTCAAACCAGCTGTGTAACGAATATAGGCACAGTGAAACTGTAAAACAAAACGCAAATCATCACCAGGTAATGAATCGGGCAGTTTGAGCTTAATGCTGAAGGTCTCATTAAAAATACATGAATGTCCACGTACTTCATATACTCACAAAATAATTTTTCCAAAATAATTTTTCTGTCTTCCCTGCACTTTCAAGAAGAGAATGGGAACGAACAAGAGCTTTGTCGACTTTGAACAGACGCTCAATGAGACCGACATGCGCATCCAGATCAAATTCGTCCAACAATTCTGGCAAGCTTCCCATCTTTTCTATTTTTTTACTAGACTCCGCTCTACTCTCATCTGTAGCTTCGGTCATCCCTGAATTCTCAGAGAACATTCTTTCCATCCCATCTGGCAACTCAAAGGGACCTGTAAAAGTATCGCCCTTCGCCGCCAAACCCTGGACAGCCTCCCGGCATTCATCAACTAAAATTACCCTCGCCTCATCTTTCGTTTCCCAGGGTAAAATTTTGGATAAATAATCACGGACAATTTCTTTCCGCGTTTCCTGGGCGTCGATGAGATCGTGTTCTGCCTGCAGGTCGTCGCTGCGCAAGGTTAATTTTTTGATTAAATCATTGTCAATTGGGAGCGATTCTTGTACCTTCAAGGAGATTTCCTTCACTTTATCAAGTGCTTCGGATGGATTGAAGTTGCTGAACCAAGATGACATGGTGGGCGTATGATAGTCTTTCTTTCACAGGTTCTGTTTGTTATGACCTCAAGTACTTTGACCGTGTCATCATGTTCAATGTAGAGAGTGCGCAGAAAGTTGTTTTTAGGTTTTCATCGCTTTTTGCCTGGGGGTGTCATAATGAAAAGAAGAAGGAGAGGGAAGAGAGAGAGAATATAATTCTTTCATTTTTTCATGGAACAACAAACAAACAAAAACATGCATTCGTCGTGGGGGGGGGGGGGGGGGAGAAAAAGGTG
>Ga0115005_10003097_pt1 | contig 13219 bp, 7 predicted proteins | sample ArcOceMetagenome_FD_87163 | JGI IMG/M metagenome (GOLD analysis project Ga0115005, IMG submission 87163) | Marine eukaryotic phytoplankton communities from Arctic Ocean - Arctic Ocean - Greenland ARC118M Metagenome | ecosystem: Environmental > Aquatic > Marine > Oceanic | place: Arctic Ocean... | reverse complement strand
GTTGCTGTTGCTGTTGCTGTTGCTGCTGATGATTCACATTATACATTGATTGGCCATGGTAATTACTGTAGTTCTGATTCTGATATTGATGATAGCTGGCCTGGTTCTGATTGTGCTGATGGTGATGCGACTGATGAGGACTATTGTAGGATGTACAGTATGGGTTCTTTTGCATTTGTTTCTCCTTCCTTTTTCTAGTTCCTCCTCTAGATCCTCTAGCACGAAAGGGCTTCTTTCTCCTTTGTCCATAGTCGTTGTCCATGTTTAGATCTCTGTGTGATTAGCTTGGAGATTGTGGAATTCTTCACTGATGTGATTTGTGTGCATTAGTTCAGCGAGAGAGGGAAAAAGTACGGGAAATCTTCGCCAAAAAATCGAAAGAAAAGGCAATAACAAATTTAGTCTTCAAGCCATACTTTACTATTGCCTCCTGTTTCTACCATCATGATACGGTTAGAGGCATCGGCAAAACCAAGTCATTTACCACGCAGCAGACCCTTAACACAAAAACGACAAACAAGGGGGCGATTGTGACAAAAAGAATCGCAATCTGTGCCAATTACTAAATTACTATGACGTCCCTCCTCCAGGGGAGGAATTAGAATTTCAAATTGGATCCTCCTCCATCCTCCTGTCAACACTTTCCTGTCATCAAGAAAGCAGAAGCCTGCAACAAGCAACAAGCGGAAGCTCGCAAGAAAGCAAGGTAGTTAGAAGCGCGTCAGTCCTGAATAGCGTTATTGTAGCTTCATCTCTCTCAACCTCTCTCTCTCACTCCCTACAAAATTTCTCAGAACAGACGATGAGCAAACCAATAGACTACTCCAAATTTGATCACATCGGTGACAGCGATAGCGAGTCAGAATCAGGAACGCGTGATTCTGCTGCTCAGAATTCTTCGAACGAAGAAACATCATCATCGATTCAAACGCAACAAGCGCACTCCACACAAATGCCAATCCCAACCACAAAGACAACTCAAGAACCGGGCACTGGTCGCTATGTATTTAGTTGCAATGGCCAAAAAGTATACGCTTGGGATCAGAATCTCGATGAAGTTAACGTGTACATTCCAGCTCCGCCAAACCTACCAGCTTCAGCTTTTGAAATCAACATCCAGCCGCAGGGGCTTCAAGTAAAAATACGAAGTCATGACAAATTCTTTATAGATGAAAAAACTTTTTCAAAAGTTGATAAATCGGAATCGAGCTGGTATTTAGACGAAGACGAGGGCGATATTCACATTGTGATGATCAAAGCTCATCGTGGTCAGGTGTGGGACTCGGTTTTGATGGGAAATTGCGGTATTGCTAGTCAAGGGACTGTCGATCCATTGACGCAGGAGGCGATACGGAAAGACATGATGCTGGAAAGATTTCAGGAAGAGCATCCTGGATTTGATTTTAGGGATGCTGAGTTCAATGGTAACGTGCCTGAGCCTAGAGAATTTTTGGGCGGCGTTCAATATCGTTGAGAAGATGATAGACGAAGACCATATATACATGTTTCCAAGCTGCATATCACCCTGTGATATGAACTAGAGGCTGCTAAGATAATATGATTGTTCGTTGTGTACCATGATCTCTACTAATTATTCTGTAATTTATAAGTCGCGATATTCATATACGCCCATAGCTATCGTGGGCCTTGATAATAAGACGGTTGTGAGCCACCATGTGGTGGTTGGTATTGTGTCCTATTCTGGATATGATCCTGATGCTGGTCGTAGTTGTACCCCGTTTGATTGTTCGAATATTGATATTGTTGACGATGTTCCGGATATGGATAGCGAGCCTGTTGCTGTGAATGCATTTGTGGTTGCTGTTGCATCTGCTGGTACGAACCACCTCTGTTATTACTATATCTATGCTGCTGAGGTATCTCGCTTTGATTTTGATATTGATGCATTGGGCCTGGTCCCTGACTGTATTGATGAAAGTTTTCCGCGCGATTCACGGTATTTTGCATCATACCACGCGGTATTGCCATTTGGCGACTTGATTGAGGCACTGCGATGTGGTGACTTGATTGAGGCATTGTCATTTGGTGACTTGACTGAGGCATATGCTGAGATCCTTGATTAAAATTCGTGTACTGGTTTCCACCACGTACATCTACGAAATTGTCTGATTGAGGGAGAGAATACTCGGGGCGGCGATCCAAAGAATGGCCGCCATCTGGAAAAGACGCGGTTCCATAGGATTGCACAGGAGCAAGCTCATCATAATGTCGACTATTTTCCTGCGCAGAGAGAGCCGGAACCGATGATTGTCCAATCATATTCGAAGGGTAGTGGTCATTCATGATGGTAGGATGTGCATGCTGGACATTATGCGAATTGACGCGATTAAGATTGGGAGAAGGGGAAGAAATAGGAAACGACTGGTCATGATAGCTGTTAGCCAATATGTGATCCCTACCGGTAGTGAGAGGGGCATGCAGTATTTGCTGCGGCGGACAGAGAGAAGGTATTCCATGTGCTTCAGGACGCACATCTGATTTTTTCATCTGATTCTGATGCCTCCATCTGGCTTCCTCTTCTATTTCAACCAATCTTGACATAATATCACTCTTGTTAAAGAGAAGCTTTCCGATATTACCATATGACGCATAAACCCTCCGAATCATTTCTACCCGTTCTTTTCTCACAAATGCTATGGTATCTTTTAAACTGTCTAATTCCTGCTCGAGGCACCTGCTTATAACTTCACGAATGTCCTTTCCGTACTGGAGAAAGATTGGCATTAATTCCGTGTCTGTCTTGCCTTTCACCAAAGATAAATCGGAGGCATCGAATTCTTCACTATATTTGGATAGAGATTTCTTTGTCGTTGTCTTTTTTGAGGCTGTTGGAGGGGGCTTCATTTGTGCCAGCCGCTCTTTCAATCGAGCCTGTGCTGCTTTGATCCGACAAGAGCGAAAAACAACAAATGCAGAAGCATCTACCGAGTTATAGCTTTGCCAGCAACCTGTTGAGGTAAAATCAATTTGTAAGGTATGTATCCCACATGGAATCCTGGGCATAAATTGGCAAACACGCACCTTTCCATTTACTTTTGTGGACAACAAAATGTTCCCATCCTCCAATTCCTTCATCAAACCGAGAGCATGCCAGATATTTCTGAATGTGTTCTTTCAAACCGGTCCTCGCTGAAAGCTTCTCACATGATGACAGCACAGTTTTGTTGAAGTAAGATTGCACAAACTGCAAAGCATATGCGAGGTGAGCATACGTTGTGCATGACAAAGTTTTCTTTCTCCACAAAGCGCCCACAGATGGTATGCCAATCTCAAACTTCTCAGTATAAAATAAGCCTGGAGCTTTTTTGCCGCCTCCATTTCTTCCAAGCCACTTCGCTATCGGCATTGGTAAAGATCCAGCTGGTTCAAATACCCGTCTTCCCGCTACAGTAAAATGATCCTCGCTTTCAAAATCTTCGTTAAGCCCACCTTCTAGGCGGAGGAGCATGTTTTCCTTTATCACCTCAGCAGTTTGACCTTCGAGATGTTTTACAGTCTCTTCATAGTTCACTTTTGCAGTATTTCTAGTCAGACTTTCACGGCCTCGGCGGTTCGATCTTAGTAATTCTTGAGCGTCACCAAAGACAACTTCTTCTGTCTTTTGATTCTGCAATTTTCCTATGCTAGTTGATTTCCTTGACCGTTTGCGGCAGGACTTCTTTGGTTTTGCCTTTGATTCTTTTGCCAACAATCCTAGCAGATCCGAAGATAAGCATCTCTCCCAATCCCTTCTTCTTTTCTCGTTCTCAGGGGTATAACGAACTCTTAGACCAGAGTAAACTCTATTTTCTTTGTCGACCATTGAGAAATCCTCCGGTGAATTTCCTGGTGGCAAATACCATTCATCTCGAAACGCTCTGGGATTGACATAATCAATCAATCGAACCAGTAGAATACCTAGACCATTGTATGATTTGCATCTCTCTATGCCTGTCTGCCACCAGTCTTTATCATTCGATTCATTCTTCAGGCCCCAGAGCTCGTGCAAAAGCAAGGATCGGAATAGACTTTTTGCTAGTGCGTTTAGAGTACCACGGATATGCTCCATCTGAGCGTTGCACTTATTGCTTTCAGCAATACTTGCAAGAACTCCGTCATTGGCAGTACTTCTCGATAAATTATCTAAATCAACGCCGAAAATACCAAATCCTCCGAGATGAATATATCCTTCATTCGCGGCCAACAGATTAACGTTATTTTTTCCCATGTGAGAAACTACCAGATTCATAGGAGGACCTTGATATTTGTTTTTATACACAAATGGGTTAAAGGCACCGGCTCGAGAAGAAGCATAATCGTGGAACTTTTTTGAGGAAACGCAGCGCCCTGCATACTGAGGCCATATGCGTTGTGCATCAAAAGGAATCTGAGAGAAAGGCCACCTCTCACAGACATCTGGTCCAAGCCGTTGGAGGAGTTGGTAGATTTCAAACTGAGTCAAAGGCAATGGTGGATTTCCCTCCTGGTCGAACAATGGCTTCCCAGCAAGCAATGAAGATAGTTTGATGCATTTACGACTGTCCATAGACCGAAGAAATACAAACCCATGGACAATCAAAAACTCTGTTCTGTCAAACATCATTTCATTTTCAGGCCCAACTAGGGCAGGGTCGAGCTGACACGATATATCGTTTAGCGTGAACCAGTCAAGGCTACATTTGCGTCCTGAATTCAATGATCCTACTAAAGATCCATCGATCATATCGCATTCTGGACATTGCCATTGCCTTTCTTTGTGGTCAGGACCATGTAGCACAGGTATATCCGCACAGGCTTCATGGCAGCTAGACGCACAATTACTGCAACGTACTAATTTCCCCGTCGAATTGCAAATAGAGCAACTTTTATCATCTTTTTGATCTGATAGCTCTTCGCCTGTCGGAAGTTTTTCGTATTTATCGAATTCCATCGACTTTTCCATTCTTGCATCCATTTCAATCCTGAAGTAATCAATGTCCAACATTTCATCCAGTAAATACCTGTTCCACAAGTGTACAATTTAAAAAATATGAGCACATCAATCTAATGAGATGGGCATGCCGCAAAAAAAAGAACCACTCACTCAATAATGGATATCTTCGTTTTCACAGTATAACTTTCATAAGATGTGGTTTTGACGATATCAAGAATGTCATTCTCACTCGAGGATCGAACGACAGAATCCCTGCTTTCTCGCGCTTCTTCGTCATCAGGAGATAATAGCTTATCGTCACCCAAACGGTCTCCTTCAGTTGCAGTTTCCATACTCTTGTCCAAAGATTCTAGACAGAGAAGAATATCTTGGTGCACGCTTTCCTCTACGGCCCTTGGATTCTTTTCAGAGCCACAAAATGATATTTCGTGGCCATCGCAAAGAGGCCCCGACTTGGAACTTTCCCCTTGGTCAAAATCAGAATCTGATTCATCACCCGAAGAATAATCCTGAATATTCGTTTTCCTACGCGTACGACGCCCACCCTTTCCCGTCCTTTTCCTCTTTCCTTTTATAACAATGGGTGGTAATAACACACCCCCTGGCTCCTTCATCCAAGGAAAATTCCTGTAGGGCGGCTCGCAGGAAGATAACGGAATATTACTAGGTCGAGTTTTGAACAGAACATCCATTTCTGGTGTACCGACCCCTGTAAAACCATCTGCGCTTTCTAATCCATTGGAGTCATCCTCTGGTTCTTCAGTATTCTTCGTCAGGTTGAAGATAGATAGATAATCAGCAAAATAGAGCGGCCATGTGTTGGCATCAAGGTATGTTAGATTTTCTCCTCCTTCTTTATGGAGATTTTCCTCCCGAGCGAGATATTCAGACACTGCTGCTTCAAATTGTTTCTTTGTGGTCAGAGGCAATTTCACTTTACTGAAGCCTTCGCCACGACTGTCATATCTCCCAAGGCCATGGTGGGCAAATAGTACCCGCAGAATGCTAGAATGCACAATCCCTACCAAGTCAGAATGAAAAGGGAGCGATAGGGCCCTCATAAACACAAATGGCGTAAATGGAGATATACGTAGTGGAATCGAGAGTGTTCGTAACGTAGAATATGCAGCAAGCGCACGAAATACTAGTTCCGGAGGAAAGTTGGAAGGAACAGTGGATGCAACGAGAGTAGAAGGACTTTCGTGCGAGTCGTTTGTATCCATTAACGGGGCTAACCTGCCTGTCGAGCTCATCATTACGCTTGCGTCGTGACGTTCCTTACGAGTTTCTGCAAAATTTTCGGCCAGGCATTTCTGCCTTTTGACCCTTTTAAGTTTGTTCGATACCGCCTTCGCCGCATAAATAGGCAGGGCTGTTGCGTTCACCTCTACCTCCACTGTACAATTTTCTGCCTCATCATCAGAAAGTTGAGATTTTCCAGCATTTGGGAGAGCCGATTCCTTTTCATCAACTCCCCCCCGCCCTGACATATAATTCGAAGATATTTCAGCGGCCGAGCTCACTTCTCCAGCCACTCCGTTGCTGCACCCCCTTTCAACCCATGAACGCCCCTCACTTTTGCCTTCGATAGATTGAGACTGCGCATCAACATCATTTCTGTGAGGTTTGGTTTCCATTTTTAGTTTTGTGCAAGCGAGCGACTGATTGTAGGTGAATGGGGTCGTCCAAGAAAAGAATACATAACAAATTATGGCGAAACGGTCAAATACCTGTCTATACATTTAGCTCACATTGCTCGGAAACTTTACAATAATTCATTGATAATTAATCAGCAAGCGATTAAACGTAACCAGTTGTCACGACTTCTGTAGTTTTAGTAGTTCTAGTATGAAAGGCTTCCCAGCGTACTGCAAGAAGTACTCGGTATGGCTTCTCCGAAGCCTACGGCGTAGCCTACCAGATGCCAAAGATCCATCTGTCCACGTGACTGAACCATAGGTTCTATCCACTATCCACGACTAACTAAATGGAGATGGGACTCCATAAAGCAGGGTGGTGGGCGGATTAAAAACGGATGAAAGCCTATTCATACTTGAACTACTATCCTACGCAGTCTTGATCAGAGCGTTCGGTGTAGTGAATGAAAGAATGAGCATTCTGTTGAACGCTGCATTCTTGGAGCTCATCAAGCTCTCGGCGAAAACCCGCGCTTGACCGACTTTCAACGGTTTCCTACCATTCACTTAGGATCGTAACCCCTAACTCGATGATCGCTTGTTACTACAAGATCCGTAATAAGTACACAGATTTCATTGAAATTAAATTAATTCGCCAAGCCTATTATATTTAGTTTAAAATTGCTTTCCAAGCAAACCAAGCCGGCCCTCCAATCTCAAAAGAGCAGGAAGACTTTCTACCCGCTCGCTCAACAAACTTCTCAATGGAGCAAGCCTGGAAGCAATGTCTTTCTCTGCTTTTCCCATCTTCATTGTTCCATCATTCGAAGAAGATATCAAAGCCACTAGCACGGTCCTGATCCAAAAAGACAGTTGTTGCGCTCTTGCAGGCTTACGGGAAAGTCTAGTGACAAGTTTGGTGAGGAGCATTACGATCACTTCCCCATTATCACTTTCATCATCAGAGTTCCCCTCACCCGAACTCAACGCCATGATGGAATTCTCAATAACCTTCTTATCTGAGACCTGTAGAGCCACTTCCAATTGCGCATCATCATTTGCCAACAATGCCTGTCGCAGCAATATAACAAGAGAATCCGAAGTTGCAGCCTTTGCAACAAATGAGCCAGATGCTGCGGTGCTCCTCTGGAATTTAAGCAAATCTTCTTCGTCATCATCTCTATCCAATTCAGAGGATAATAGGGCAAGCCTCTGTCCAATAGTATTTTCGCCTTCTTCATCATCGTCATCTTCAAGCACGAACTCGTCCTCTTCGTCTGCACTATCATCTCCATCATGGTCGATTTTCGTTCTTTTAGTAGAGTCTGTGACTGTCAAAGCTTCTCCACCGCTTTCACCAGGCCCAATAACTACGCTTTTATTATTCGCTTTTCTCTTCTTCGACGGTGACGTATCATCTTCATTTTCTTTCACCTCTTCGACAGGATACACGTTTCCAGACGCACCGTTCCATGACAAACGGGCCAAATCTACACTGACATTCTGAAAACCCTTGGTGGTCAATTCCACCATGACAACTTCTTCGCTAGAAAAGAAAGCGTCGATAACGGTGTTGTCCTTGGGTACTGGTTGAGATAAGAACGCGAATGGCTTGACGTTCGTCTTCTTACCACCAGCAGCCTTGATGGACAACAGAGATGCAGTTGACTGGTCAGTTACAGAAACAACATACCTACTAGATTCATCATCAACAAAGATATCAGCGCTGTTGATGTTAGGCAGTGCGGAAGTTCCAAGGCTGTTACACTCGCCATTTCCATCAATTGCGAAGTAGTACAAGTTATTAGAGGAATTGGCTACTAGAAACTTGGCATCGGGAGAGAGGCGAACAAATGGCGAATCAACAGCCTCTGAGTCCGACGTCTTAATCTTGAACTTTCCAAGAACAGATCCGTTGTTCGAATCCACCAATTTGATTTTCTTTCCAAGGCGAACAGCCACGAGAGTTGAATCACTGTCACCTGAAGCAACATCGATAGCTAGGGGCTCATCTTGATCGCATGATCCTGTCTTGATCTTCTTAATAATTTTTGCATTTTGCGAAAGGTCATAAACAAGAACAAGTGTCTTGCCATCTTTGTTGGAGAGGGCGTACAGGCGGTCGTTGTGTGTGGCAATACAAGCTACCTTCCCTTGAGAAGACGAAACTTCAACAGTTTGACTCAAGACACCACGGTGAAGATCGAAAACTAACATAGAACCTTCCTCGGTTGAAGCCACAAGGAATTGAGAAGATGCAAAGGCGATTCTGTTGATGGTACTGGAGCCTTTTTCATTATTTGCCGACAGAGTGAATTTGAGAGTTCCAAGAGATACTTTTGCATCGTAACATTTGATCAGAATTTTTGAGGACGAAGATGCTTGCGCGTTATTATAGACAGCCAAGATGCTTTTATCCGGTGATACTGCAGTCAAAGGCATGATGAATATTAACTTGCTGAAGAATTGAGTCAACGCCTGAAAGGTTTGAACAACTGATAACGATACACACAACAACAAAGTACAGTATCGCATCGCATACCATACCACCATCGTTCACTTCGAAATCATCTCATTTTTTAGGAAGGTAAATTCGTGGTGAGGGTGAAACCCTACCCAATATGGAAACTCAAATCAAGTCTGGCCGAAACCCTACCCCATATGGAAACTCAAATCACCCTTTGGAGTCTGGCCGGGCTCCGACTGCTTCTCAAAAGCTTTCTTGGCCTCAGGAAAAAATTGCGGGCTGTATTTTCTTTTGCATCTTCAATTTTGTGTGTGTTTTTATGAGGGTCCTGCATCACCACCGGTACCATGCACACCGGTGTACTAATCAGGATAACCTTTTCAACAAAGCAATACCTTTTGCCCAACTGTTTGATTCAAACCCGCCGCTGACAAAATGGTAAGAAACATGCAACACTTCAATCCGTTAAAACACTAAATGGGAGTCGAAGTGATCCAAGTGGTGCCAAGAGATATTCACTTGATTTTCAGATTAGTCCCTTTTAATGTTTGCACCAAGATGTGAATTACAGAATCAGGCTGAACCCAACTGTCATCTAACTCTATGTAATTTATGTAAACAGAGCCGCGTAAACGCTTTTGCCCTCCTCGACGACTCTGATGACGAGTCCCCTAAGGTAGCAGCACCTGCACCTGCGAAGAAGGAAGTTGTCAAGACCGAGAAACGGTAAGTTTTAGAATAAAAGTATTCACGGAAAAGATGCGATTGAAGGCAGTCTATAGGTTGTATGTTGAGTCTACAAAAGGGTTCCAACTCTGCAGATTTTGAAGGAAGATCTGGTGGCAACTGAGCCTTGAAGAAGAATGAGCGTCTTTGCCACAAAACCCGAAGTTTTTGATCAAAACCATTTTGAGTACAAGTGAATGATTTGAGACGTGGACCATTACTGTTCTTAGATGATCTCTTTTCCTTCAGTGAATGTTTGTTCTGCTGGATACCTGGATTGTTTTCATTACGCTTCACTAGGTTCAATCGCTCACTTTTTGGAATACCACAAACTCTTTAACAGTCGTCCTAACAACAACGATCGCAACACCAAGGGAGGAAGGGGACCCAGAGTTGCTCGCGATGGAAAGCGTACTTTCGACCGTCGTTCTGGAACTGGACGTGGCAAGGAGACCAAGAAGGGAGGCGGAGGACGTGGAAATTGGGGATCTGACAAAGACGAGGCTCGCAAGAACGAGGGACCCTTAGATGAGAACGCACCTGTGGTCGCTGCTGCCACCGAGACCGAGGCTGTTGTTGAGGAACCTGTTGTTGAGGAACCTGTTGTTGTAGAGGAGGAGGACATCACCATGACCATGGAAGAATACCTTGCTGCTAAGTCAGCATCAGCTGCAGGAGAATCTCTTTTTGGATCGAAGAAAGAGAAGACTATCGGAGAGAATGAGTTCGCTGGAAAGGCTGCTCATGTCGCTGTTGAGGGAAACTTTTTGGTCATGGGTGACGGTAAGAAGGTTCGCAAGAGAGCGGAAAAGAAGGAGGTTCAGAAACTTGAAGTCAATTTCCGTGTAGCATCTGCTGATGATTCTAGGCCAAGGGATGACGGCGAGCGTGGAGGAAGAGGTCGCGGAGGAAGAGGACGTAGTGATGGAGGAAGAGGTCGCGGAGGAAGAGGACGCAGTGATGGAGGAAGAGGACGCGGTGATAGAGGAGGACGCGGTGATAGAGGAGGACGCGGAGGAAAGCGCACTGGTGGACGTGGCGGTGGACTCAAGGTCGACGATGTCAATGCTTTCCCTACACTATAAATTCCATGATCAAAGGTTAGCTATCATATGAAACTCTGTATGCGATTTGTCCAAAAATAGGTCTGGTATCATGTATTTTACCAGGCAAATATAACGGCGATATCAAGAAGCATCTTTGTGATACAACTTGAGGATGATGACTCTAGGTCATTTCATGCTAATAAAAAAAAAAGGGGCAATTTAAACTCGCAATACGATTTTTTTTCACTTTGCTTGCAATTGAGGAGGCGTCAGTCATTTCATTCCATTTTGGTTCAGTAAGTGCCGAACTGAAAAAACTCATCGCTTCTCGCATTTGCAAGGTATGTATTTGGCACTTCAGATTTCATATCACAATTTCCAAATTTATGACCGAGAGAAATACACAAATCCTTTTTCTTATTATTTTATTACGTAGACTTCAGCTTTTGAACACTTATAATGTAACTTTGATACAAACGCAACTGTAAACTATTGCACCATGTTCATACCTTTTCGAGTGCCTGGTCGAGATCTGCAATAATATCATCGATGGTCTCAATGCCAATGCTCAAGCGGACCATTTCAGGTTCTACGCCAGCAGCAACCTGCGCTTCCGCATTCATCTGACTATGGGTGGTTGTTGCAGGGTGGATGGCAAGGGATCTCGCATCTCCGACATTGGCAACATGGCTGAAAAGTTCAAGCGAGTCGATGAAAAGTTTCCCTGATTCCGTTGGATCGCCTGTTTTCATTCCAAACACAACCATTGCACCACCTTTCCCAGAAAGATATTTCTTGGACTTTTCATGTTGGAGATCTGTGGGAAGACCAGGATAACGGATCCACGCTACCTTTTCATGGGCCTGAAGATGCTCGGCAACCTTTTGAGCGTTATCACAATGGCGTTCCATCCTCAAACTTAAAGTTTCAATGCCCTGAATAACTGACCATGAATTATCGGGGGAAATGCAGGCTCCAAGATTGCGAAGTGGGACTGTTAGAGCACGGAGTTTGTACGCCAGTGGTGCAAGTTCTTCTGGAAGATCATGACCCCAACGCTATTTGGAAATTAGAAAAGATATTTGCATGGTCGTGAGTAATAAATTGAAATCGGAAACCATGACTTTTTGAACTTCAAAGTTCTTATGCACTCACTAGACCCCCGTAGCTTTTATCAGGTTCATCGTACATAGGATGTTTTCCACCTTTCCAGTCAAACTTTCCACCATCTACAATAATTCCACCGAGAACAGCACCGTGGCCTCCAACCCATTTTGTCAATGAAGAGATAATAATATCAGCACCGTGGTCAAAAGGCTTACATAGATATGGCGTCGAAAACGTCGAATCAACAATGAGAGGCAGCCCGAGTTCATGAGCGCTAGTAGATATAGCCTCCAAATCACAAATCTGAAGAGCAGGATTAGAACAAGATTCACAAAAGAAAGCCCTCGTCTTTTCATCCGCTACAGCAGCAAAATTGGAAGGGTCTTCGGCATCAACAAATCTAACCTCGATGCCAAATGATGGCAAGATATTATTGAATTGTGTGTATGTTCCTCCATACAGTGCATTGGCACTGACAATATTATCTCCAGCCTTGGCTAGATTTACAATGGAATAGAAGATCGCAGCCGTCCCAGAGGCTACAGCTAGACCAGACAAAGGGTGGCCACCCTCCAACTGCGCATATCTACTCTCTAATGCATGAGTGGTAGGATTCATTAAGCGAGAGTAGATGTTTCCGAGTTCTTGAAGCGCGAACAATTTTGATGCGTGTTCTGTATCGCGAAATACAAAAGGTGTCGTGCGATAGATCGGCACAGCTCGGGGGGCGCCTTGACCAATGCCATATACAGCGTTTTTATCAGGTGTATATCCCGCATGAAGGGCGATAGTATCAAAGCCAAGTTTCTTCTGCAATGCGTCGATAAAGTGTCAAGTGAGACGACAGTATAAAAAACATGATTTCGATGTTTCGATTCATTCCCTTTGCCCATGCCTTACAGCTCGCACTTCGTACCTTTTCGTCTTCAGACATCTTTCTGTATGCTAGCTAGTATTTCAGTTATTATAAATGCGATCTGCTGATGTTTTTGGAATAAATTGAAGGGTAATTTCGATATTTATTGTGATACATGTACAACAAACAGTAGATCAAGAGTCAAAAGAGATTTGAAGATGCTTCTTTTTATTGAAGATACCTTTCGACTGTTGACAACCTTTAGATTTGAAGATTGATGGGAACCCTATCAATCACGTTCAAAGTATCACTTTGAACTTTACCGTGTGCACAACTTATCCCTGTAGGAGGGGCTATAGTAACTTCCCATATAAATTTTAGTTCTCACTGTTCATATTTTGGATATGTGGCGTTTTATCGCGCCGTGATTGTAGACCATCACTTTTT
>Ga0115005_10003092_pt1 | contig 13241 bp, 8 predicted proteins | sample ArcOceMetagenome_FD_87163 | JGI IMG/M metagenome (GOLD analysis project Ga0115005, IMG submission 87163) | Marine eukaryotic phytoplankton communities from Arctic Ocean - Arctic Ocean - Greenland ARC118M Metagenome | ecosystem: Environmental > Aquatic > Marine > Oceanic | place: Arctic Ocean... | reverse complement strand
CGTTATCTTAACTGCACCACTGCATTGCTCACAGGTGTCGATGTTTTAAACCCTTTAAAGCCTTTTCGCTCGGATTATCGACTGGTGTTTTACGCCCATTTTTAACCTTATAGCAATGCTCATTTAGCATTGTTTCGTTTTGCCAGCGTTATTATCATGCGGTAACGACTGCTTGATTAGCCAGTGCGGCATGGTCTTCACCGAAGATGGAAAAGGGCGACTTGCAATAAATGAATGACTCTCTTAAGTTTCAATGACTTTAATGCGCGCAGCCTTTATTTTGAACAAAAAAGGCAAAATAATATTAATTACCCTGCCTTTTATAAGCCAGGTTATCTATTAAGGTTTAGTTCTGAGTCTGAATGCTAAGCCAACTAAACACAGTAATATCCATCCTAAACTACCTCCACCTGACGAGTTTGATGTAATAGGTGTCGGTAGTACCGCTACTGGAGAAGGGGTTACTACTGTTGCAGCAAAGACTAAATTACGGATAAACCCTTTGTCATCACCTTCCGAAACATCGGGATCCTTACTGTATGTCCAATTAATTAAATTACTACCCTCTGGCAAATCAAGACTATATTCAGTAAAATTTATTTCATCATCATTCCCATCGATAACATCTACCAAATCACCATTCAGGTAAAGGAACAAAGCATCAAATCTCTCAAAGTCAGGATCTGTTTCTTCTAAAATATTGGCTTCAGAAGATACTGCCCAGTCAAAAGTAAGTACACCTTCGCCTTCGATTTTAGCAACAAATATACTGTCTTGCATGTCACCTGTTGTTGAACTTTCAATTCCTACTTCAGTTGAACTGGCAACCCAAGCTGAAGCACCATTTGTACCGCCACTAAACAAGGCGACTGCATCAGATACATTGCCTACTGTTGTGGCGAGCTCAACTACGTAACCTAGTGTGGTACCCGCAGTAACTATGGCGCTGCTACTTTTAATTTGAGCGTCGTCAGTGGTAATGATCAATTCTGCAGATACATCGTTAGCAAATGCTGGGAGGTAACTTACGCTGAGCTGACAACTGTTACCTGCATCTAAAGTGGCACAGTTACTGGCATCCAGAGTAAAGTGACTTGAATCAGAAAACGCAAAGTTGAGGCCAACATTGAGCTCACTGTTATTAGACACAGTCAGTTCAGTCGTTTGTACTTCACCCTCAAGGCCAAAACCAAAGTTGTGTCGCTGGGTGACGGCTATGCCGTCAGTTATAGTTGATATCCAGTCTTTAAACTCAGACACTCGCGTATATACACCCGGATAGCCAGCTGCTGCACAGCCAAAACCCCAACTAACGATACCTACTTGCTGTACTCCTGAACTGGTATTGACTACTAATGGCCCACCACTGTCTCCTTGACATGCACCTCTTCCTCCTTCTGGTATGGCTGCACATATCATTACGTCGCTAACACTGACGTTATCTGCGGATATACCAAAACTTTTGCCTAGTTCTTCTCTGCATTGAGCGTTAGTCGTTAGTCGTAAGTCAACCTTATTTAATATATCTGGAAAGTCTGACGTCGGACCCTCGTTTGGAGCATAACCTGTTCGACCACCCCATCCAGCGATGGTTGCCAAACTATTCTCAATGGCATATTGGTCTGTCACATCAGGATCCGCTATTTTAACTCCGACAACGTCTACAGAAGACACAAGTTCTATAATTGCAATATCGTTACTAAAGTCATCAGCGTCGTATTGCGGGTGAATAAAGATATTGACGATATCAATAGCGTTTTCAGCACCGTCAGATAAATCATACTCTCCAATATTCATTTTAAGCAGATTGGCGTTTTTGGTATCCACACAGTGAGCTGCAGTAAGGACCCATCTATCACCCAGAAACGAAGCGCCACATGAGGCGTCTTGTTGCAATTTGGTAGTCTCACTTACTGCTAACGACGCAATACTACCTATTTGTTCTAGAAGAGCTAAGCCATCTTTTTGGTTCACTGCAACAATTGGTATAGTGCCAGTATATTCATCACCTAATGTGCCAGATATATTGCCAAACTCTTCATTATTATAAATAATGGCACCGACACCGCCACCAGCCTCACAGTTATCTGCTTTTTCAGAAAAATTTACTATGCCGCGCTCTATCAGACACACGTTACCGCTTGAATCGGCACAGACTGCATCACCAATTCCACAAGCAATTATTTCACCGATGGCTTGACCACCAACACCAGACGTAAAGGCTCTTGTTTCGTAAATAACGTTGTTGACATTCAGTGATGTCAAAAAATTAGTGAAAACGCCTACGTACGCCGTCATCCAAGGCCAGTTTTCTTGTGTGGCTTCTTCGCCCCCCACAATACGTGTTTCAGCAATTTGATTATTTGCTTTGTTGTCAGGCATTAATGGACTTTTTAGCGCCACTGCGTAGCCACATATAAAAAATAAAGCGGTGGCAATCACCATTTTTAAAAAACTATTCATCATAAATACTCCAAGTGATTTGCTCACTAATTTTATACTGCTTTTAGGCACATTAAGTTGCGTATACAAAGGTAATAGACCGCTATAGTCGGAGTATAGGTAAAATAAAATGTCATTTTTCATAAAATAAAAATACACTTTGCCTCATATTTGTCATATTGACCTCTCTTTTATATCTTTGAGGGAGTAAAAATCAGCGAACTGCCGTCTATTATTCAGCTCTTATGAGGTAATTCAGAATTCAAAACAGGCGTCCCCCCGCTGTTGTGCAAACCAGTTTTTAATATGTTTTTTGTCTGTGATGAAGAACTGCTTTTATTCAAACAGACTTATCTGAGACGATGCTCTACTTTGTCGGGGCATTAATTCAAAGACTTCGTCAACTTTTTATTCAGGTGAATGAGTATCTTTTGGGTCACCAACGAATGTTCGTTAGACACTTCCCCGCGCCTGTTCCTACAGACAGAAGACGCCTTGCAAATCGGCTTTCCTGTCGATTTGTCGATGCTCGCTATAACCTTCTACCTGCATCAGCACATTTAGATAGCAGCATCGCTTTTTGAAAGCGCCAACCGAAATACAAATTGAAAACGTTTCGGGGATCGTTGAAGCAGACGAAACCTTATTTTTGTTGTATTCCGAGTTTTATAACAAGCCCACATTAAGAAAAAAAAATTGTTTATTTTGCTCATATTGGAGGCAATGGCTTTACTCTCAAAATATACAGTGCAATGTGGAAACCAAGTGAGTTTAGCGCTTCAGTTACACTAAAATCTTAGCAGCATCAATAGAATACTTAGCTGCAAACGTCTCTGCGCTGGCAAAAATTTGGGCGATACGAACTGCGCCTAAGGCCCACCAACACAATATTTACTTATTTTTAACTGTGCTGTTCATAAGGAAAAACCTCTGAGTCCAAGATTAAATGATATTGCGCTGCTACTTCACTCATCGTGTCTTGTAACACTCACATTACTCAAATTGCACACCAAGTAACATAGCTCACTAATAAAGCATGATATTGGGACACGCTCTGAAACTATTCATGCTGCTTTAGTCGGTCTTCTATCACTGTGCCAGATGAAAACTGATAACGCATATTCCTATAGACAGCTATATCAGTTATGTCGCTAGGCGTGCCTGCAGGACAACAGCGATAATTGGTTGAAACGCGATACTGACCTTTTATATTTAATACTCGATGCCACGTGTGGCCATGTAATAAAACCAACGTTCCTTTTTTAGGGCTTAAAACGACTTGATTAGCAAAGTCTTGATTGATATCCCCTACTGTTATGGCACCTTCGAGGTGGGTAGCTGGGATGACCAACGTTTGCCCGCCAATGTGCTCATTAATATCCATGGAGTAAACCAATCGATTCAAATTAAACTTGGATTTGTCTTCTGGAGGTGAGTCCTGATGCCATGCTTGACCTTTTGAGCCGCGTTTACTAAACATCACCATGGCATAAAGGTTTGACCAATTTTCACCTAAAATGGCTTGAGTTAATGCCTTGAGTCTTTGATCATTATTGGGGATGTCGAAGTCCTCAATGCCCTGCTCTTGAGGAAACCAAGGAATAACATCCGTAGCCGACTTTTTGAGGAATTCTTCATTGTGAACAAAATCAGGATCTTCTCCAAAATGCGTCATAATGTGCTGCTGACAATTATCCATAAGTTCATTGTCAAAAAAATTATCGATAACCAAGAAGCCTTGCTGCCAAAATTCGCTTGCTAACTTTTGAATATTCATATTTCTTCATTAGACCTATTAAATAGTATGAGTCAGTCGTCCCAAGTGCTGAATATTATGATAAGTTGTTTCCTTGATATTGGTAAAGTAATACTTGTCAATTAGTTATCCATTTTTATCATTTCTATTCTCAATAATTTTGGTGAGCAACATAGACAACAGAAAATCGCAGGATAAACCTGAATTAGGGCCCCTTTTGCCATGAATAGTCTGTTGGTATTGACTCCCTGCCTGAGATAGCGAGGCTGGGCATTCAATTGTGGGTATATCCACTACAGTCGATACTTTTCATCTACAGCGTTTGGACTCAGACAACCTTATAGTAATCAATACGCTAGCTGAACAATGCCTGTCAAAGCCCCTCAACGGCGAGTGTTGTGCGCAAAAAAATAGCATGTTCAGCAATAAACAAAACAGCCACGCTAATTATTGTTTGGTCTGGTGATTCATTATGTGACATAAGCAAATGAAAGTAGGTCATGTTAGGTTGTATTCCATACATTAAGCTTCGAATAATAAGGGTGACAGATGTCTGAACAGAAAGTTAAGTTTGAATTTGAAAAGCAAAATAAAAACAGTGTTAGGTATAAAGAAATACCAGAAGAGGGGATGCCACCCGTTATCGGTAGCATTTATGTGCAAAAATGGTTTGCCGGGGCCAGTAAAAACATTGAGATAACCATAAGCAAAAAAGATTGATTTATAGTCAAGTCCAACCGCGCAGTTTCTATGAATAGGCTTATCATTTTCTGAAACGACAACGACAGGATTAAATTCGATTATAGTGGCTGCCAAATATTCCACCGTTAAATGTTAGTTGAGCCGTCGCTCGTTTTTTTAAAGCCAGGTGTGGCGATAATTTCTAAATAAAATGACGCCAATTCATTTTTTCCGCTGCATCAATATGTTGATTAATGGCTCCAAGATGGATCACTTCTGTATTGTCTTTGTCCGTACCAAAACGGCAGTCAAAATTCCAAAAATCGGCGCCATCCGGAACCAGTTTGTTTCTTTCGCGCCTAAGATATTTCTTCACTTCATGCCTGATATTATCGACCAACCTTGGCAATTTGATTTTAGGATGAGACAAAATGAACGTTTTTTTCATATTAATTACTCGTATTGGCCTAATGGATACTAGGCATTTGGTTGACGTGATGTGTTACTAAGGAAAGGCGAGCTAGCCTGTTTAATAGGCTAATCGCATCGACTCTCAAGTAGCGGAATTAATGCACATTTTATCTGCTGATTATACAAGAACACCTTATTAATAGATGTATCTAATAACGCCTTGTCACCCGCAGTTGCAAAAGTGTCCTCAGCACCGAGTAAGATAAGACCTGTTTTTATTGAACAATCGATTAAGCCTGATTTTGGGGATGAGCAGGCTAAACACAAAAAAACAGAAAGCGAGTATCCTCAACACAACCGCTACTAAGATCAAATACTGTTTTCCCTAACTATGAAATTGGATGAATCGAAGTAATGACAGAAACAGTCATTGTAAGAAAACTTAAATTTTAAATACGTTCAAGCCAATGACTTGCCCAACTCCTTGTATTTATGTTCATCAATTATGTGATGAATTAATAGGTCGCTATTAGTCGCTTCTTTGCTACCTGATTCAAACACATCATATTAGTCACTCGCACATATATGATGATATGCACTCGGTTGCCAATCCACAATCTCAACTGCTTTGTGGGGTGCTTCAACTTGGCCAAGCTGTGTTTATCAAAAATCCATTTTACCTTCAGCTATCCAATGGAAGTGCAAATCCATTATGTTGATTTACACCTCAACTGCATGCAATAAAAGCGCATCTAAGATCCCTAAACTACAATAGGTAAATCACTTTATCGACATAACTCCAGTTAGCGTAGCAGTTAGCGCACCAGTGAGCTCAAAATACATCCCTAAGGAGAGCTCGTCGTTGACGAGTACAAATAACAAAATAAAAAAGGAAGGTAAACATGTTAAGGCGTGAATTTTTAAATGGATTGGGCTTGAGTATTGGAGCCAGTTTATTGGTACCTAATGCCGTGCTTACCGCTTCACCTAAAGCAACCGTTGGCAATGGGAGCATTCAACCGGGGGACTGGGCAGCATTACGTAATATGTTTCCCCTGACCCGAAAATATATTCAATTATCGACGTTTTTGTTGGCCTCTCATCCCAAACCTGTATCCGATGCTATCGAGAAACATCGTTTGGCATTTGATGAAAACCCTTCAGATTATTGGCATCAACATTTCCAAACGATAGACCGCGATATATCCACTATTGCGGCACAATACATGGGCGGTAAAGCTGAAAACATAGCCCTCACTGACAGCACTACCATGGGACTAGGCGTTGTTTATAGTGGATTAAAATTGCAGCCTAGTGATGAAGTATTGCAAACGGTGCACGATCACTACTCCACTGATATGTCTTTGGCACACCGAGCCAACCGCACAGGAGCTAGAGTAAACCGAATAGCCTTATATGATGACCCCGCAAAAGTCAGCGTAAACGACGTACTTAAGCGTATGAAAGCCGGGATAACCAGTAATACCCGCGTGTTTGTCGCAACTTGGGTGCATTCATCGACCGGTGTCAAGCTACCCATCAGGGCCATGGCAGACAGCATTAATAAACTCAACCAACAACGAAAAACCCACCAGCAGATACTATTTTGTGTAGATGGTGTTCACGGTTTTGGAATTGAAAATCAAGATATCAGCGAATTGGGCTGTGATTTTTTTATCGCAGGCACCCACAAGTGGATATTTGGCCCACGGGGTACAGGGATTATTTGGGGTAATGACAAAGCATGGTCCCAAAATGAGCCAGTGATACCCAGTTTTAGTGCGTCTTACGACGTGTGGATGGGGGGAATGACACAAGATCAAGTATCTGTGGGTGAACACATGTCTCCGGGTGGATTTCATTCTTTTGAGCATCGTTGGGCATTACCTGAGGCATTTAAATTACATATGCAATTAGGCAAAGCCAATGTGCAAAAACGCATTCATGAGTTAAATCAACAAACCAAACAAGGCTTGGCAAAAATGGCCCATGTGAAGTTATACACACCGGCCAGTAATGAACTGTCATCGGGGCTAGTCTGTTTTGACGTACAAGGGATGAAACCTGAGGCGGTGGTAAAAACTATGCATGAAAAAGGCATTATTATGAGCAACACGCCCTATCGTGTTAGTTATGCTAGATTCGCCCCTTCACTGCTTAATAATGAGCAGGAAATCGAGATAGCTCTGGCCGAAATTCAGGCAATAGCTTAGTAATACCCATTACAGGGATACATAGTGTCCCTGCTATTTTATGTATTTGACCCATGCAATGCTGACTACGTAGACTTACGATAACTTTCGATAATTTAGCATGTTATTCAAGCTAATTAACCCAACAATCGTCTTGTTTACCCCTAGGTATTAACAAATATTATTGTGGCTAGAGTATTATTGGCATATTAATAAAGCGTACAGAACAGAGATAATATGCAGAAAAATCAAACCAAAAAAATATTCAGGATTGTATTACTTGTTAGCACGCTGACCTCTATGTTCTATGTGCCCTGGGTTTTGGTATGGGCTTGGCTAACACCCTTGCCCACGAATGTTCAAGAACAAGTGTTTGAAGCCTTGGATCATAATTTTGACGGGATCATTGTATATGTAGACCAAGCTGGCAAACCACCGGCGTTTTATGCTGCAGGCTGGCATGATCGAATAAATAAAATACCTGCTGACCCACATGCCTTATTCAAAATTGCCAGTATCACCAAATTATATGTCGCTGTAGCTACTGCAAAATTAGTCAAAGCCGAACGCCTGTCTTTAGATAAGTCACTCGCTAATTACTTTCCAGAATTGGTAGGTAGAATAGAAAATGCAGACAACATCACCTTAAGAATGATGGTGCAGCATCGAAGTGGCATTCCTAATTTTGTAGACCATCCAAATTTTTGGAGCAACCCGCCAAAAAACAAACAAGAAACACTAAATTACGCACTGGATTTACCAGCGGACTTTGCACCCGGTAAAGGTTATGGCTATTCAAATACCAATTATATGTTGATTTCTGATCTCATTGATAAAGTTGTGGGTTATAAACATCAGCAATTTATCAAACAGGAAATTCTGATACCACTTGGTTTGAAAAACACTTTCGGCTCACTTAATGAAGTGGATATAAACAGGGTAATGAGTGGCTATTACGTTGGCTTTGAGGAAGATGTCAAGACTGATGATACAGGCTTAATGCTGGCTACCGCAGAGGACGTAGGTATATTTTTGCGGGCCTTAAACGATGGTTCCGTGTTTGATGCAGGGGAACAAGAGATCTATTCATCCATTTACGAATACGAACACACAGGTCTACTAGTTGGCTATCAGAGCATTGCCAAATACCACAAAGATATCGACACAGTGGTTATTCAATTTAATAATACAACCAACTTTGATGGATATGACTGGAATTTAGCGGAAATCGTATATTCTCGGATTGTAAAAATATTGAGAAGTGAAACAAAAACATAATCAACAAAACCTCTATTAAACCAGCTAAAGCATTGACCAAACAACAAGTCATATTACAGTTAAACTAAAAGCATCACTTCGAAGGAGGGTATTTTCGTCCAACATTTAAAACCGAACACGGTGACAAATATCCGCACCCCGCAGCAGTCGTGTCATCATGACGACTATCTATACCTTGTTGAACGAATACGCCAACATCGTGCATTTTAATACTACGTATTTAGATGGCATCGAGTTTTATCATATGGCAGGTGCTATTACCTCAGTAAAAAGGCAAGTGTAAAATTAAGCAATCTGCGGGATCAGAACCAATTAAATGTTTACTTTGGACCTGGAGTCATCAATTAAGATATGATCCTTCAACGACCATAGATGGCATATTTAAGGCAAACCCCAAGTGGACGCTTACAGCGAACGACATCGGACTTAAAGTATTACAAATTGGACTACAATACCCAGTTTAGAAACAGCAACTTATCGTTAAAGAACTAAAACCATGACCAGAACAATCAAATGTTCGCAAGCTCGTTGCTGAATAATTCTATATTCTTGAAGGAGCGCTGACCCTGTTAAATCATATTGCTCTAATAAACAAGGTAGGTGGATTATTCCATTAAATATATACGGGTCTTTTCTGGAATTTTACCGTGTGAGTTCACAGCAGCGAACGTTTTGCGTTGTGCGAGCATTTCAGACTCCACTTTTTTTTTAATAGGTGATCATGCCAGGTCTTGTATTTTGCACAAAATTTAAGACCTGACAACGCTCGCCATGTTTGTACCGCGAGGAGTCTACAATCATTTGCCCCAAAACAGGCCATTTTTAGCTGAAACTTTAAATGCGGGAAAAGCAGTGGCGGAGCCACCAGAGATTGGAGTTAAAAAACATTAGGGGCATAACGGTTTCTATTACAATGCCCACTTTCTACCTCAATCAGCGAGGCTAAAGCGTATCCAGTTCATATTCCACTCAGGTCCTGTCGCATTAATGCGCAGGGTTTGTGTGCCAGACGGCAAGTCGACGTTTGCTGATTGAGTTATCCATGTTTGCCAACCGCCGGTGTTAGGCACTGACTGTCTATCAATCTCTATGCCATCAGTAAGTGTGATAAAACCGTTGCTGCCGGTATTGCTGGCAAGTCGGTATTCGATCAAGTACCGACCCGGATTTTGAACATCGATGTTGTACTCCAACCAATCACCAATATCGATATAACCTATATTCGTGCCGCCACCTGTTCCGCCACCACTATCAGTAGACACCTCAGTTTGCACGCCATTCATGGCTGCAAATTGCTCTGCCTCGATAGTACCCGGCACTGAAAAAACAACCGCGGGTTGGCCGGTGCTGCTGTCAGTCGTATCCAGATTGTCGCCCAAAGTATCTATGTCCTCATAGGTTAAGCCAAACCCATAGGCAAACAACGGATCGTAGTCAATGTCGTGACGATTAATAACGGTCTGATCCATACGCTTTGGCCAAGAAAAGGAAAGTTTTCCACTAAAGTCATAATTAATAGTATCTGCGGCTGTTTTAAAAATAACCTCCGCTATGCCCCCAGCCTCACTCCCAGGCAACCAAGCGACAACAAAAGCATTAGAGGCGTTAAGTTCATTGTTTATCCACAATGGACGACCCGTTAAAAAGATTGATACCACGGGAATATCCTGCGCACGTAGAGATTCCAGCAGCGCCAAGTCTGACTTATCTCCAGCCTGATATTCAATCGTGTTTAAATCCCCTACCCCCTCTGCATAAGGTGACTCACCAAATACTACAATAGCCACATCAGGTTTGATATCGCTAAAGGCACCATTAGTACTGAGTATTGCGGTACCTCCACCAGCGTTAACCAACGATTCAATACCGCCGTAAACCGATGTCGCCCCAGGAAAATCAGTATTAACATTCCCTGTACCTTGCCAACTTAAGGTCCAACCGCCACTTTGCATGCCAATATTATTTGCGCCACTACCCGTAACCATTACATTCGCATTAGGCGCCAGAGGTAAGATATTATGACTGTTTTTCAGTAACACCAATGATTCACGGACCGCCTGACGCGCGATATTGCGATGAGCCTCAGAGCCCAATAATTCTTCGTTGTTAGCGTGCAAGCGAAGAGAGGGTTTAATTTTGCTAGCAAAACCCGCGCGCATTTTCACCCGCAAAATACGGGTCACTGCATCATCGATACGTGTCATGGGGATCGTGCCATTTTCAACCTGAGTAATAGTATTTTGAATGAATTCCTGCCAGGCAAAAGGCACCATCATCATATCGACACCTGCCATAATGGCTTGCGCACATTGATTGTCGAAACAGCCCGGTACTTGACCGTGACCATTCCAATCGCCAATAACAAAACCGTCAAAACCCATCTGCTGTTTTAACACATCTGTTAATAAATAAGCGTCACCATGTAACTTTGACCCATTCCAACTGTTATAAGAAGCCATAACAGTCTGGGCGCCAGCACCTAATGCTGAGACATAGCCTTGGCCGTGTATATCCCGCAACTCGGTTTCAGTCACAACGGTATTGCCTTGATCGGTGCCATTTTGCGTGCCACCATCACCAATAAAGTGTTTAGCGGTGGCAATCACATGAGCGGGCCCAAAACGCTCGGCCGCATCGCCCTGTAAGCCTATAACCACCTCACCTGCATAAGCTTTGACTATTTCAGGATCTTCGGAATAACCTTCGTAAGTTCGCCCCCACTGATCATTACGCACAACGGCAAGTGTGGGTGCAAATACCCAATCAATCCCGGTTACGGCCACTTCCAGAGCCGTAGCTTCACCAATCAGACGCATCAACTGGGGATTATTGGCTGCACCTAATCCAATGTTATGAGGAAAAATGGTGGCACCAACAACATTGTTATGACCGTGCACCGCATCGGTACCCCAGATAAGCGGGATACCTACCCCACCATCACTCACATCTGTACTGGCAACATAAAAACTGTCTGCCAGTTCAACCCAATCTGCAATATTAGAATTTTTGCCCTTTGGCCAAGTACCTCCACCGTTTAGCACAGAGCCCAAATCATACTCACGCACTTGATCAATGCTGATCCCTCCAATTTCTGCCTGCACCATCTGTCCTACTTTTTCCGCCGTTGTCATCTCAGCTAAAATAAAGCCAACTGTTGCATCGACATCTTCCGTTACCACACTATTTACTGCAGGCCACTGGAAGGAGGTATTACTACGAATAACATTTATAGAAACCGTCGCTTTGGACTCATCACCGTCGACGTCGATGACCCGATAAGCAAAACTATCGGGTCCACTAAAATCTGTATCAGGAATATAGATCGCGCTGCCGGTTTCATTAATGGTAACAGCGCCATTACTGGCTGGTGTATCAATCCGGAAGGTGACTGGACTGTCTTCAAGACCTGTATCATTAGCCGCAAGATCAACAGTTAAGGGAGTATTTTGTTCAGTACTAAAACTGTCCGCTGCGGCTAAAGGTAGATTATCGACGGGAGTAGGAGTGATAACGATAGCCTCAGCAGGTGCACTTGGCTCAGAGCTGCTGCCACCACATGCGCTCAGCGCAAGGGCGATAATAGCCAGACTCATAGGATGTCGAAAGGACTGTAAACTAAAGGTTAATAGGCCGTTGTTATCTGATTTTTGAGGCACTGGTTACGTTCCCTGTTTGATTCATAAATTACTTTAACTTACTGTATCTTAATTTGAATTACTTTAATCTCTATTCCTATTGAATTAAGTTTGAAGGTAGTGAATAAACGACGATAAGCAGATGCTAACGTTGTATATTAAAATCAGGCGTTTACCTATCAATGTATCAGCTGTGCAGTCAAACCTTTACGGATATGCCAAGGACAGATATGTGTGGGGTAGAAACGCGAATTTTGGGGCAGTTAATCACTGTGTGAATGACTAAGAGTAAGCCTTGCGGCATCGTCAAGCGCGGCGGCCGCTTTCTAGTAACAAAGCGGATAGCATGTTCATGATGGTTGGCAATATAAAACCCCAGGAGGGTGTTACTATTTGCACCAGCGCCTGCACAAAAAAAGAGTTAGCGCAGCAAGTCAATGCCGACCCGTTCGTAGCAAAAAAAAGCGGTGATGGCACAGATGAGTAAAATCAAAGCCAATCAAAGCAAAAAGCAATATGTTTTTCTTTTTAACAAATATGTGAAATTTAACTATGTCAGAAATCTATATCGCCGAGGATGGCAAAGCTCGATGTGCTTGGTGTCAGGCAACGCCTCAATATGTTGCGTATCACGAAAACGAGTGGGGCTACCCCGTTACAGATGATCAGCGACTATTCGAAAAAATCTGTTTAGAAGGTTTTCAATCTGGCCTGAGCTGGCTCACTATTTTGGTAAAGCGTGATAATTTCAGAGCCGCTTTTGCTCATTTCGATTTTAACCTTGTGGCGAACTTTACCGACGAAGATGTTGAGCGTTTAATGCTAGACGCAGGCATAGTGCGCCAT
>Ga0115005_10003091_pt1 | contig 13241 bp, 10 predicted proteins | sample ArcOceMetagenome_FD_87163 | JGI IMG/M metagenome (GOLD analysis project Ga0115005, IMG submission 87163) | Marine eukaryotic phytoplankton communities from Arctic Ocean - Arctic Ocean - Greenland ARC118M Metagenome | ecosystem: Environmental > Aquatic > Marine > Oceanic | place: Arctic Ocean... | reverse complement strand
ATTTTTGGCAATTTGCCAGTTAAAATACGCAACCGAGCAAGCTTTTTATACAGTACTTTGCCCAGTAGTTAATACTGGGCATACTAAAAAGCCAAACCCCGACTTTCATCAAGATTTGGCTTTTAAAAAAGAAGCGTTAAACGGCTGTATTAGGCTTGGTCTTCGCCTTCGAATTCTTCATCCGTATCTTCTTTTAATGGACCGTACATAATCTGGTGGTGATGGGCATAAGCCACTCGAAATGCAGGGTATTGGAATTTTTTCAGTTCAAGGTCGTCTAGGTTGGCTTGAATCGGGTTCAGCTTAAGGCGTTCTTTCATCTCGCTTGAATGCATTAATACCGTCGTTAGGCCGCACAATTGAATGGCCGCTTCTGCTTTAAAACTCACCGAGCTCCCTGCGTTTTTGCCTTTAAGATCGCGCTGAATCACCACCACTTCATTCACATGGTAATCTTCCATTAGCTTTTTAAACGCAAAATGAAAATCTGTCAGAGCCTCAACATCACCCAATTTGGAAATCGGCATCATTCGGGTACGGCAATCTGGCAGGTTAAAGTTGCCCGCATCGTATGCCAACAAACTAATAATGGCTTCGCCGCCTTTTAACTCAACACCACAAACTCGCATAGTCAGGCCCTGTATAGATAGTTCAATTTAGAATGGCGCGCATTATAGCCCATGAGTTGGCTATTCCAGCACTAAAAATCGCTTTTATTTGAAGCGGGTGTTTTCACCCATGTTCATAGCCCGCCTTCTGCAAAATAAGCCGGTATTCATTATTGGTGTTGCTTAAGGGCATCTCTAATAAAGTTTAGCAAAAGCGTAAGCGCCCGCTCGCAAGCCGCCTGCCTTACCGAGGCGCGATCACCTTCAAACACACAGGTTTCAGCTTGGCTATTCAGGGCATCACTCACCGCAAAACACACAGTACCCACAGGTTTACCCGGAGTACCGCCACCAGGGCCGGCTATACCTGAAATACTCACGGCAAACTGAGCTTGGCTGTTTTTCACCGCCCCTAAAGCCATCTCTTTCACCACAGCTTCACTCACCGCACCATGCTCAATCAAGGTGGCAACTTGCACCCCTAACATGGCTGTTTTTGCTTCATTACTGTAGGTCACAAAGCCGGCATCAAACCATTGTGAACTGCCTGCCAAGTCCGTAATGGCCGCACTCACCATGCCACCTGTACAAGACTCGGCCGTGGCTACTTTAGTGTTTTGCGCCAAACATAGCTCGGCTAGGGTTTCTAATGGGCTATTCATCATCAACATTCATCAGGCATAAAAAAAGCCCTATTGTAGAGCTTTTTATGGGTTTGATATAACTGCATTTGCTTCAACTTTTACTGTTAAAAACACGGGAGAAACGATCCGGTTCGTTAATGAGCATTTTAATCCAACGGCTGATTTGCTCAGATGAGAGCTTAAAATTGGCTAAGTAAATTTTACGGAAGTTCTTCAAAACATCGTCATCATCAAACTGGCTTGCACCATCTAACTTAAAGGCATCCATGTTCCAGTCGCTAAATTCTTGATGGTCTTCTGCGCCATCAAAAATCACCTCTATCTCCTCGTGCCGTGGGTCCCCCTTTATTAACTCTAGTAATTCATTGAGTGCCGACTGCTCCCCTTCAATCACCTGCACAAAACGATCACGATCAAAAAACAAAACCCCAGTAATGCCTCGCTTAGGATTCGCCTCTTTGGCGGTCTTTACAATATCAGCCAATACACCCTCTATGTTGTCCATATCGCCAGAGTAGCGGCTGGTATAAGCGATCAAGTGCATCATTGTTTCCTAGTGGTCGAACCTATATTCAGTATGGTCAATTTTGCCATAATCACAAAGTTTACTCAGGGGAGCACTTTTGAGTGAGATAGAGCCACATAAGGGCATATTTAACCCCTCAATTGTTATTCAGTCGGCCTGCTGGGCCTCGGCTCTAAACACTTATTCAAGGTAATTCAAGCCTTACCTGCCCCCCAATATTGCCCTATAATCCCCTGCTAATTTTTGCCCCTTTATATAAAAGAAGAGCAGTACCATGTCCTCTGTAAAAGCTGCCCCTAAAAAACCTGCATCAAAAGCTGCCAGCAAGGAGAAATCCGAACATACGCCCATGATGCAGCAGTATTTTGGTCTGAAGAAAGACCATGAAAATCAGATACTGTTTTACCGCATGGGTGACTTTTACGAGATCTTTTTTGAGGACGCGAAAAAGTCCTCTCGCTTGTTAGACATTACCCTAACGGCCCGTGGAAAAACCGGTGGGAACGCGATTCCTATGGCGGGCATCCCGTATCACGCGGCTGAAGGCTACATTGCCAAGCTGGTGAAAATGGGCGAATCCGTGGCCATTGCTGAGCAAATTGGCGATCCGGCCACAAGCAAAGGCCCGGTTGAGCGCAAAGTGGTGCGTGTGATTACACCGGGCACATTAACCGATGAAAGCTTTTTGGATGAGCGCCGCGACAGTTTATTGGTGGCCATTAGCTCTCATATTGATGGGCGCACTGAAAAACAAAACCACGGTATATCCACATTGGACATTAGCTCGGGCCGCTTTACCGTAATGGAAGTGCAAAGCGAAGAGGCCTTATTGGCTGAACTTGAGCGTTTGCGCCCAGCGGAATTATTACTGGCCCAAGACCAGCCTTTTCCAGCAGCTGTAACCGAGCGCGCTGGCTGCCAAACTCTGCCCCCTTGGGAGTTTGAATACGAAACGGCGTTTCGCCTGTTAACTTCTCAGTTTCAAACCAAAGATTTACACGGCTTTGGCTGCCAAGATTTAAAACAAGGCACAGAAGCCGCCGGTTGCCTGATCCATTACGCACAAGAAACCCAGCGCACAGCGTTGCCGCATATTCGCACGTTAACGGTTGAGCAAGCTGACGATGCAATTGTCTTGGACGCTGCCACTCGCAAAAATTTAGAGATCGACATCAACTTAAATGGCGACAGCGATTTCACTTTAGCCTGGGTATTGGACCGTACCGCCACCGCCATGGGCAGCCGTTTATTGCGTCGCTGGTTGAACCGCCCGCTGCGCGATCACGCTGTATTAAAACAGCGCCAACACGCCATCACCTCGATGTTGGATAGCTATGGCTATGAAGACATTCACAGCGTATTAAAACAAATCGGTGACATCGAACGTATATTAAGTCGCGTGGCATTAAGAAGTGCACGCCCTCGTGACTTGGCCCGCTTACGAGATGCCCTTGGTGTTTTGCCATCATTGCAAACCGCCATGGCCAATGTGCAAGCAACACCCATTGAAATGTTGGGCAAGCGCATTAGCACCTACCCAGAGTTAGTGAGCACATTACAAAACGCCATTATAGATAACCCGCCAGTGGTGTTACGTGATGGTGGTGTGATAGCGGTCGGCTTTGATGAAGAACTGGATGAACTGCGCGGCATCAGTGAAAACGCTGGCCAATTCCTAATGGATATGGAAACCCGCGAAAAAGAAAAAACCGGCATTAGCACCTTAAAAGTGGGCTACAACCGTGTGCACGGTTATTACATTGAGATCAGCAAAGCGCAATCTGCTCAGGCCCCTACTGAATACATTCGCCGTCAAACTCTGAAAAACGCCGAACGTTTTATCACACCTGAATTAAAAGTATTTGAAGACAAAGCGCTTTCCAGTAAAAGCCGCTCTTTGTCTCGCGAAAAAGCCATTTACGAAGAACTGGTTGAAAGCTTGGCCCAGCAAATTGCTGAGCTGCAAGAAACCGCAAGCGCCATCTCTGAGCTGGACGTACTAGCCAACCTAGCTGAACGGGCCATGACCCAGCAATACGTTTGCCCGCAACTGCACGACCAGCGCGGCATTGATATTAAACAAGGCCGCCACCCTGTTGTGGAGGCCGTCATCGAAGACCCGTTTGTAGCCAACGACATCGTGTTCCATGAGCAACGTAAAATGCTCATGATCACAGGTCCGAACATGGGTGGTAAATCTACCTACATGCGCCAAGCGGCACACATTGTATTAATGGCCCACATTGGCAGTTATGTGCCCGCAGCCAGCGCCAGCATTGGTAACATCGACCGCATCTTTACCCGCATGGGTTCAAGTGATGACGTGGCCGGTGGTCGCTCTACCTTTATGGTGGAAATGACAGAGACCGCAAACATTTTGCATCACGCAAGCCAAGACAGCCTTGTACTGATGGATGAGGTTGGCCGAGGCACCAGTACGTTTGATGGGCTTTCATTGGCGTGGGCCAGCGCTCAGCACCTAGCTGAGCAAACTGGCGCTTACACCTTGTTTGCTACACACTATTTTGAAATGACCCAGCTGGAAGAGCAGTTTGACGGCGTAGTAAACGTTCACTTAACGGCCACCGAGCACAAAGATCACATCGTCTTTTTACATAATGTGGAAGACGGACCAGCCAGCCAAAGCTACGGCCTACAGGTGGCCAAATTAGCCGGTGTACCTGACGATGTGATTCAGCATGCTAAGAGCAAGCTGTTCAGCCTTGAAGGGGCACAAGTGGAGCAACTGCAATCTGCAGCGGCCGCGCCTCAGCAGAACCAGCCAGTGCAAAGCCCGTCTGCTGAGTTAGAGCCTTTACAGAACGAACCCGCACAGCCAAGCGCAGCAGCCGAGCCTGTTATGCAAGGGGATATGTTTGCCTTCGGCGGCCCGTCAAAGGTAGAAAAAGCCCTAGAAGACATGAACCCAGATGACTTAACCCCAAGGGAAGCTCTGGCGCTGTTATATGAGCTAAAGGGCAAGCTTTAGCAATATTGGCCGGTGTATTACGCGCCCACGGCGCTAATATCACCCTACAGGGTTTGGCTTAGTCATTAGTTCGATAAGTATTAGAATAATTATCGACTTTAAAACTATAGTTTTAACCTGTATAAAGCCACATTAATATGAAATGTGGCAAGAATGAGCGCACTTACCCTGCAATCACTTGCTCCTCTGGTCAGGCATCCTTAGAATGTGCGCCAGATAAAAAACATGACATTTGGTTGTGACTGCAGAAAGCCCCCTGCAAAATAAATGTCGTGCAGAATTAGAATTGCATTCGTTTAATCGAATTGATGAGAAAGAGATAACGCTTAGATGCTTGTTCTTGTTGCCAAAAAAAGCGTATTAAATCGCTTACGGCATAAGAACAAAAATCAGCCAGAATTAGAATTGCATTCGTTTAATCGAATTGATGAGAAAGAGATAACGCCATGACATTCGTTGTTGTTGAAAACTGTATTAAATGTAAATACACAGACTGTGTTGAAGTTTGCCCGGTAGATTGCTTTTACGAAGGCCCTAACTTCCTAGTTATCCACCCAGATGAGTGCATCGATTGCGCACTTTGTGAGCCTGAGTGCCCTGCAGAAGCCATCTTCTCTGAAGACGAGCTACCAGCCGGCCAAGAGCAGTTTATTGAGATCAATGCTGAACTTGCTGAAGTATGGCCAAACATCACAGAGATGAAAGACAAACTTCCAGACGCTGAAGAATGGGACGGCGTTGAAGGTAAAGCGGATAAACTAGAGCGTTAAGCTCTAGTTCATGCTTTAAATCGAAAGCCCTCTTTTTAGCGGGCTTTTTTGTACCTGCAATATCTGCATGAACTTGCACTGAATAGTCACAGGCCAAACATCACCCAGGTGAAAGACAAACTTCCAGACGCTGAAGAATGGGACGAGTAAGGCTGACAAACTAGAGCGCTAAGTTCTAGTTCATGCTTTAAATCGAAAGCCTGCTTATTAGCGGGCTTTTTTGTGCCTGTCATTTATATACTTAGATGATTGCAGCCAATTCCAAAGCCGCCTATGCTGCACGACCATAAAAATAAAACAAAGGATTAACATGGCTCAGGAATTAATTTTATTACCGGCTTTTTTCATGGTGCTGCTCACCATTTTTGTCTGGGTTTACATGCTGAAAATGCGCATTAACGGCATGAAAGAAAACCGTGTGCACCCTGAGAAAATGAAATCTCAGCAAGCCAAATCATTACTACCTGAACACGCCAGTATCTCGGCTGAGAACTTCTCTAATATTTTTGAAATCCCTACGTTGTTTTATGTGCTGCTGGGCTTCATTTATATGACCCAAAGCACCAGCACAAGCCTGCTGGTTTTAGCCTGCGCCTATGTTCTGTTGCGCATCATGCATTCCGCTATCACCCTTACCTATAACAAGGTTATGCACCGCTTTCCCACTTATGTATTAAGCTGCCTTGTGTTGTGGGCCATGTGGGCAGACTTTGCATGCAACCTAATTGCAGATAAGAACCTGTTTTAACAACTAAAGTATTACCCGCCTAAACAACTGGCCTTGTGGGTAAAGATTGCTTTTGATTTGATCAACAGAAAAGCTGTCACGTGTTGTTTATATCGGGCTGTAAGATCCCTCACCTTGGCACCGTATAAACAGTTCTTCCTGAACATAACAAGGATAAAAACGATCAAGTTTTTATCCTTGGCCACTTCTGACATGGCCTTTCAAACACCCAAAAAACCTGACTGTCGAACAATCTCACCACCCCCATTAAATTAATCACTTTGTACCTTCAATAACAAAAGACCCTTGCTTGGCGGGTTGCTAATATTTACAACTAGAAACATAAACTAACAAAAATAATAAAGTGACTGCCATGAGTGAAACCGCCCTTAGCCGCGCTGCTCTTAATTCAAGCGATAGCCAGCGCATAAAAAACATCCAAAATGCCATTCGTCAAAAAGACGCTGAGCTAAAAGAGCGCTTTGCTATCTTTAAGCACCAAGATGCTTTAGGCCTGTTCTTTTGCCTATTCGCACTAGCCGGCATGATCGCCACGGGCGCCGCTTACATAGCAGACATGATTCCCGCTTGGCTGGCCATTATCGTAAGCTGTATTTTTGCCTCTATCAGTCATGAAATCGAACACGATTTAATTCACCGCCTGTACTTCAAGAAAAACGCCTTTATGCACAATTTAATGATGCTATTGGTTTGGATCATGCGCCCAAATACAGTGAACCCTTGGTACCGTCGCGGCATTCACTTTAATCACCATAAGGTATCCGGTACAGAAGACGACATCGAAGAACGTGTATTAGGCAATGGCATGCAGTTTGGTTTAAAGCGTTTGTTAATTTCTTTGGATGGTTTCCTTTCTATCTTTTTACGCTTCTTCGAACTAAAAAATATGAAAGATTACAGCTTCTTTAAGTTTGTGATTAAAGGCAGCCCAATGGCGTTAACGTTTGTTGTGGGCTTGTATGGTTTCTTCTTATTCCACACTTACGATTTTGTCGCAGCTCAATACGGTTTGTTTACCGCTTACCCTGAATGGTTTGTATCCATTATTGAGGTATTAAACATTGTGGCCGTAGTGTGGTTATTGCCAAACTTCTTACGCGCCCTGTGCCTGCATAACATCACTGCGGTAATGCATTATTACGGCGATGTGGATTCCCTATTAAAACAATGCCAAGTTATGAACCACTGGGCACTGTTACCGATTCACGCTCTTTGCATGAATTTTGGTGCCACTCATACCTTGCATCATTTTGTGGTTAGCCAGCCGTTTTACTTACGCCAATTTACCGCGAAATCGGTTTACCCTGTTATGAAAGAAAACGGCGTACGCTTTAATGATTTTGGCAGTTTATTGAGATCCAATCGTTTTGCGAAAAACGTGAAAACGGAAGAGATTATGAAGGGAGAAATGGCTTAGGGTTTGCTCTTTATTTTTGATTAGTTATGTTTTGAAAAAGCCCATTTTTAGAATGGGCTTTTTTGTGGGTGTTAATGTAATAGCATCTATTTTATTCACTTCCCATATATTTAGCTTTACCTTAGAGATATTATTAGACTTAATATAAAAATAGATTGAAGGATTAAATAATGTACCGAATAACTATAGCGATATTGTTATTACTTGCCTCTGTATTCAGCTACGCTTCTAACAATAGCGTCGTTATATTAAAAGGTTTCATTGACACATATCCAATAACAATGAAGCTAAGCATTCAAAAATCTAGAAATAAGCACTTGATTTCAGGCGTATATAGCTATGACAAGTATAATAAAGATATTCCTTTATCTGGAAGTTCAGACTCAAGTTATAAATACTTATTAAATGAAGAAACTGGTAATTTTAAACTTTCATTGGATCATGATTGCAGCTTCTCAGGTTTGTCTGGAACTTGGACCAGCAACTCAGGAAAGGAGTTACCAGTTAAACTTCTCAAGCTTACAGAAAAATCAACAGCAACATCTAACCTTGAAAGAACACTCACATTAGTCCAGTCATTAACTCATACTGAAGATGGGTATATTGACACTTTATCATCATACTTCCTTTTAGATAATCATCGTATAGACGTAAAATCACATTGCGATGAGTCTATTGGTTTATTCAAGCTATCTAAATCTCGAATCAGCCGTCAGGATATATATAAAATATTTTGGAAGATGGACGCTACAGGTAGTGGCTACCTAGAAGCAAGTTTCACTGTATATATCCATGATAATGGTCAAACACTCATTACAGGCACCTCTGGGGACAAATATGGATGGGATGCATACAATAAAAAAACATGTAGCATTTCACATATTAATGAGGACTTAACAAAAACATGCATAATGGAAAAACTCACGCATGATAATGACATATTTATCTATGAGGAAAATAAGTTTGTAGAGGAATATAGGGTTACTGATTTGGGTTTCGAAAAAGTAAGCATAAATAGCTATACAAGGAAGAATCAGAGTATTGAAAGTGAGCCTGGTGAGTTATTTAGAAACGTAAAGAGTTTAGCGTGGGAATTCATCTCTGAGGAACTTACCTCAAACTTAAACTGACGCTTCTTTGAAAATAAGCTACTGCTAGATCAGATATGATCTACTAAAGATTAAGCATCTCAAAATTAGACCTCCGGCCCTGAACAACGCCGCTCTTTGCCATCCATGGCACCGCGTCATACCGCCCATCCCTGGGCATAAAAAAAGGGTAAAGACTTTTGGTCTTTACCCATTTCACCCTAGGCGTCATCCTGACGAAAGCCATCCTGGCCTTTTCCCTATCTCATCCTTAAGTGCTTCCTTAAAGAACTTCCTGTTCCTACAACATCCTGTTGTTTTATCCTTTTCGATCATTCCCTGACCTTGCCTTTAAAAATAGTCGTCATTGGCTAAGGTTCAAGTCATTTAGCGCCAACCTTGTTTGCAAACCCTAAAAAGTTAATACCTTTGTATGAATAACAATCGATTCATCCCGATTGAACTGAAATCCTGCTTTTAATAACGAGAAATCGGCTAGGCCTTTAGCTGACAAAACACGCACAGCAGCTAAACTTTAAAGATAGTTACTGTTTTCAGGCATGTTATGCGCTTAATACTTTTATTTATTTCAATGATTTTTTATATGGCTTTTAGTCATAGCGAAGAGATTACACAAACATCTGCGGCTAATACACAATACAGCCCTATTATTTTAGGTGTGCCCAATTTTAAACCCTATACCTACGAGGAAAATCACAAACTGGTGGGCACAGCCATCACCCCCGTAACGGATGTACTGAACGCCATCAACGCCCCTTACACCATTCAATTATTTGATACCTATTCATTGCTATTAAAGGCGCTGAAAAAAAATAAAATTCAGGGGTTCTTTTTGGCATCACAAAATAAAGAGAGAGATCGTTACGCCACCTTCAGCAAAACCATCACATTTAACAAATGGAGCTGGGCATTTTTAAAAGGTAAACAGCAGGACACCGACGACAATGATTTTAAACGCAGTGCTACTATCGGCACGATTAAAGGCACTAATACGTATCGCTGGTTAGTGCGCCACGGTTACAACGCTCAAGGTTATAGCGCGGACGAGTTACCACTATTATTAAGCCAGAAAAAAGTAGATGCCGTTTTTGCCGCGCAAACGGTGTTTCGTTACAGCACGGTAAAAGCCGGGCTTTCTAATTCGGCATTTGATTTTGAGGTTGAATCCAGCAAGCCGTTTGGAATGTATGTTTCTAAAAAGTACTTACAAACTAACCCGGACTTTTTGCCGCATTTTAATAAACTTATTTTGACGCAGTAATTTTTTTAAATGCCGCCCATAAAAAAAGCCTGCATACGCAGGCTTTTTTTATTTAAACGTCAGAGCCATTAGGCCCTAGGTTTATAGAAGGCTTCTATTAAGCTTCTGGACGTTTACGAGCTGGCTTTTTATCGCCGCCTTTAAAGTCACGCTTGCCACCGCCATCACGGCTATCGCCACGATTGCCGCCACGATTATCACGACCACGACCACCGCCGTTACGATCACCACCGCGACCACGACCGCCATCACGACCACCACGAGGACGATCGCCACCGCGAGAAGCACCAGGGCCACTGCTCATAGCTTTATCGCCAACGTTGGCATTTTTAATGTCGCCCATGTTAATGGCTTTACCGCAAATGCGCGTCTTTTTAAGCACATCAAGTGTTTCAGAAGGCATACCACTTGGTAAATCTACCGTGGCAAAATCATCAAAGATTTCAATGTGACCAATGAACTTACTTTCGATGTCAGCTTCGTTAGCAATGGCGCCAACGATGTTGCCTGGCTTAACGCCATCTTTGTAGCCTACCGCTAAGTGGTAACGCTGCATTTCAACATCAGGTTGATCTTTAAGTGGCATCGGTGTTTTTGTTACCACTTTTTCTTCTGGTGCACGACGAGGAGCACGGTCACCGCGATCACCACGGTCGTTACGATCGCCACGTTCTGGACGTTCACGACGTTGTTTACGCTCGCCTTCACGCATGAACAAACGCTTACGGCCTTGACCCATTTGTGCAACAGCCGCTGCAATTTCAGCCGCATCTAGGCCTTCATTTTCAGCCAATAGCTCAGCAATGATGGCTTTGAAAATTTCTTTATCAGCGCCTTCCATGTTTTCTAGAATCTGTGTTTTAAAACGCTCACGACGTTTTGCATTCACATCATCAACACTTGGCAACATCATCTCAGCGATTTTGTTACGAGTAACACGTTCGATGGTGCTCAACATGCGACGCTCACGTGGGCGTACAAACAAGATGGCTTCACCAGTACGACCAGCACGACCAGTACGGCCGATACGGTGTACATAAGACTCTGCATCGTAAGGAATGTCGTAGTTTACTACGTGAGTAATACGCTCAACGTCTAGACCACGTGCCGCAACATCAGTTGCCACAAGAATATCAATTTGACCTTTCTTCAAACGGTCTACAGTGCGCTCACGCTGGGCTTGAGCTACGTCACCGTTTAATGGCTCTGCTTTAAAGCCGCTGTTACGCATGTGCTCAGCCACTTCTTCTGTGGCTTGCTTGGTGCGTACGAATACGATCATGGCGTCCATGTCGCCCGTTTCACAAATACGCACCATGGCGTCGTCTTTGTCTGCGTCACGTACCATCCAGAATTTCTGAGTGATGGAATCGTTTGTAGCTGTTTTTGCTTTAATGCGTACTTCAACAGGGTTGTTTAAGTGCTTCTCAGCAACCTGTTGAATCTGACGCGGCATAGTGGCACTGAATAATGCAACTTGGCGAGTAGATGGTACTTGATCAAGTACCCAATCCACGTCATCGATGAAACCCATGCGTAACATTTCGTCCGCTTCATCCAAAATCACAGCACTGATGCTGTCTAACTTTAAAGTGCCACGACGGATGTGATCCATTACACGGCCAGGTGTACCCACTACCCATTGTGGACCGGCTTTAAGTGCACGGAACTGACTACCAAAATCGGCGCCGCCGTATATGCTCGCTACTTTCACACCAGGCGTGTGCTTAGCAAATCCTTCGATTGCTTCGGCTACTTGCATAGCAAGTTCACGAGTTGGTGCTAATACTAAAACTTGCGGGGCACGTAGCTCAGCAGAGGTACGAGCTAAAATAGGCAAAGCGAATGCAGCTGTTTTACCTGTACCCGTTTGCGCAAGACCTAAAACATCACGGCCTTCTAATAAATGCGGGATAGCTTGTGCTTGAATCGGGCTTGGCTGTTCATAGCCCTGCTCTTCAATGGCACGTAAAAGATTGAACGGTAGGCCAAGACTGGCAAAGCCAGTGGTCACTTCAGACATGTATAAAACCTGTTTGTATGGGGGAGTACTTCAAAGATCGGCAGACGCTGACCTTTCAGGCAGCATCGACGGCTCAATCAAAATTAATCCACGTTAATTTGATTCCCGTCACCCTGCACATGAGGCCGCTGGCGCGGCCCAAGCCTTGTTCTAAATCTGCTTAACATGGGTAAAACCATGATTAGATAAAGCAGTTTGCGGCTCTTATCCGGTTGGATATATTGGGAATATCTCTATTTCGCGCGCATTCTCGCACTTTTGGCGCACATGCGCCAGCGCTATGACGTATTTCTGGCTATTTTTTGGGCAGGTTTAGGATAAAGTCTAGCTGCCAGCCCTTATCATCAGGCTGTGAGCCCGCATTAGCGGCAAAGCCCTCACAGACAAACAAGCCTGGTACACAGGCTACTTGTCCGTCTTTTAATAGCAGCGGCCAGAAGGGCCTGACCCAAGGGGGGATATCATGGGCCATCATCCATTTTTTTAGGGTTTTTGTCTGTTGACCTAAGGGCTTGGCTTTTAAACCACCTTGATAAAAAGCCAGTTCATAATCCGCAGGCTGTAACCCTTGAGTGTCATGTTCGCAGCTCAGCTTGCCGGCCAATAGCGAAAGGCTCTCGCCGTTAAACACCTGCGGCAGTAGCAGCGACTCATCTACTTCAGGTAAAGCGTCTAATACAAACAAGCGATTTTGATAACGGCGAATTTCATGACCTTGCCAGACAAACTTAGGGTTAGCATCGACCTTCGCTAATGCCACTTCAGCCCATATTTTTTCTAACTGTTTGCTATTAAGCCTTGGGTAAATATATTGTTTGGCCAACCACATGCGTAAAACTTGCAAGCGTACATTTACGCTTTGGCCCAATAAAACATCTATTGAAAGCGTTTTATGACTTGTACTCAAACCTGTACAAGTAGTCTCACTGTCTATGTTGTGGCTAATTGCGCTTTGATAAATAGGCTCTAATAGCTCTTGCAGCAATTGATTCTCTTGCCGCAGCACATCAATGGTTTTTAAAATACTGGTTTGGCTTTGTGTAAAGCGTTTATTTAATGTGGGCAATAAATGGTGGCGCCACCAATTACGATCGAAACTTGCATCGGCATTGGATTCATCTTCGATGTGTTCAATATGGTTTTGTT
>Ga0115005_10003089_pt1 | contig 13243 bp, 12 predicted proteins | sample ArcOceMetagenome_FD_87163 | JGI IMG/M metagenome (GOLD analysis project Ga0115005, IMG submission 87163) | Marine eukaryotic phytoplankton communities from Arctic Ocean - Arctic Ocean - Greenland ARC118M Metagenome | ecosystem: Environmental > Aquatic > Marine > Oceanic | place: Arctic Ocean... | reverse complement strand
TCAACAACTAGACCGGTTTTGAACGATTTTGATTGGGTAGAAAATGCGGGAATCTTGTCGAGTTTTATACCGGTCGAAAAATGTCCAAGCGTTATGACTCTAGATTGTGTCCAGAAGCATGTGTACAGTACGTGTGTATGCAAAATTCGTCTTCAAGATGAGATAGATCATAATGCTTATTTTTCTCGCCATTTCTTGCATGATACATACGGCACGATTATCTTTGATTTGAATAACAGCTGAAATTGCTGAATAGAAGCAATAGCTAGCTGTTGAGAATTGAGAATGTGAGGGCAAATTTATTAAAAATTGAAAATGCGCGCATCACTCACTTATCAAATTTATGCGACAATGCCGACATCCAACTTTTCACAACCGGTATGACACGGGTCTATCATTTATTTATTTTACCAATAGAACACACCGTACATACGGTACATATATGCAATCGCAAACACAAACGAATCATTCCATTCCATTCATCAGCAATGAAAGAATACCAATTCGAAAAAGTAACATTCATTCCATCCCCACTAACTAACGGAGAATGCATCCCCAAAATCACAATCGGAGACCAAGAGGCCCGGGACTTCCAACCAGAAGACATGTCCCGCGTCATGGATTACGAGAACATGCCACCCCCTCCGCCTGATGCGCCCCACGGCCATCTAGAATTCGAAATGGACGACGACGCCACAGTCAGCGACGATGCACCGCCTAAATTCCCCAAACGGTATTTTTGCCTGAGGGGAAATTTCATCTTTTACTACGATATGGAAGATGTCGATTCCTCCTATAACCGATATGGGGCTAAATTCAATGCTGCGCCTCTGGGCGTCATTCCCCTGGAGAGAACAAAGGTGGAGTTTCCGCAGGGGGGGAGAAGAGTCTTTCGCGAGCATTCCAAGACGGAAGCGAGGAGTGGATACGAAATGATGATTCGGCACGTGCCTCGTGCTGGTGCAGGGCTCACGAATGCAAATGATGGGGATGGGACTTCCGTCGTGGGCGGTGGTGCTGGTGGTGGGACTGCCACTGCCACTGGAGTAAAAAGTGGAAAGAGGCGTGCACCTGCGTACCTAGTGTGTGATTCTTCTGGGCAGAGGGATCTTTGGAAAAAGGCGATTGAAGTGAGAAGTGAAATGTTTCAGAAACCGACAAAGTTGAGAGCTGCAGGGACCAACGCCAACGTTTCGAAAATTGCCAGGGCGGAGGGTGGCAGTAGAAGTCCAGACCATGGTGCGGGAAATAGAAAGACGTCAAGACGGGTTGGAGGGGAAATCTCCGTCCTTGCGGGTGTTATTGAAACCGAAGAACAAAAGGATATCGATGAAGCTTTGGAGCAGTTTGGAAGTAAGACTTTGTTTGATGATGCAGATTGGGTCAATGAATATTTTGAATCTCATGACCAAGTAGAGGGGAGCGAAATGTGTACCAAGCTTGAAAGGTGGCAGACGAGTATTAAGAAGGGATTGAGGGGTGGTAAGTCATACTTTCTTGACCTTTGAAAATCTGGTAGTCATCTGGCAACTCACAATTTCTTTCTCAAAAAAAAGCTGTGCTCGAGCAATATGAATATTTCGTCGAGGCTTCTAGAGAGATGACGATTTTGGGCCGTGAAGTTGCTACACTGAAGGAGTTGGGAAATAAACAAGTCGAAACATTTGAATCCATGAAACGTGTCAATTTCGATTTGGATTTTATTGGAGGCGACCCACCGGGTGGTATTGACGGATCTGATAATACTACCGAAGATGAGACGACGAGATATAGCTCGGACGAAGATGAGAATCAGAGCGAGTCGTCATCGGGAAGGAGGCGTGATCGTGATGGGGGTGCAGGTGCAGTCTCTCCTAGGAGTAGAAAGAGTGGCAGTAGAAAGTCCACTGAGGCTGCGATCGAGATCCCTGCATGGTTGGAAGATGTCGTTGAAGAAATTGGAGCTTTTGTGAAAGAATGTCGATACACAGATGCTACTGAATTGTTGCAGAAGGCGAAGGTACAGGTGACAGAGATCATAAACTCGGTGAGTGAAATATTGCCGTGATACATCTACTTGTACTGCTTTTGTAGATTATTTTATATCTGACTGAACAAAAAACAATGTTACATACATGTGCAATGTTCAAACATGTTCAGAATGAAAAGTTAACAGAAAAAAAACTGTCGAAGAAGGAACTCGCATCGATGCAACGCATTCTTCATTCAGTTGAAGATCTGTCAAAGAGGCTATGTGAAAGGCTCGTAGAAGGCTTGCGGCGAAAGAATGAAGCCTTGAAACAAATATCCAAAAAGGAGCGCGCAGATCCACTCACAGCAATGGCTCCGCCTGTTTCTCCAATCGCTTTGAATGATGATTCGACTGCACTGCACCTTTTAGTCAAACTTGGTCGCGGTCAAGATGCAGCTTCGGCATATGCAACAAGAAGGTCTCTGATGTTGAATGAGTGGTGAGTGCAAATGAATTATTCGACAGTTTATAGATGTGTATTTATTTGCCTTTATGATTGTGAGTTTGATCTTACGTTCCATTCCATTCCACAATTCTTTCGTCCAGCTTGCACGAGCGTCCAATCTGTAACACAAACCTGTCAAATAATGTGGACGTTATCATCTATGCTGCTCAAATAAGTCATAGCTTTTTTAACGCATTGTCCATGTCCGTTGAAGAATTCCTTGACTTATTTTCAGACGCCAAAGGGGGGCTACTATTAGATGACCAATCTGAAAGCTCGTCAATCAATACGGGAACAAGTTTGAAGAGTGTCCCTCCAAACGCACTCGCGGCTACATGCCTATGGTGCGATTCAGAACTGTTGAAGTTTGCCTCAGTGTTTGGGTCTAAAGTGCTTGGGAATCTGATGCTTTCACCAAGAGAGGGCGGCGCGACAAATAAGATAACCGACAAAATCACTAAATTCGAAGTGGTGGCGGATCTTTCACATCTAAAAGAGCAACTGAGAGCAGCCGAAGAAATGGGTGAGTACGTCGCTGCAGGAAAGTTGCGAAAGAAAATTGCAATCCAAGAAGAAGAAGAGAAAAACGGCAATTTCGATCATCGAGTCCCTTTACGTGTAGGAAAGAAATCCAATGATAAGGATAGAATGACAGCCATTGACATCGCGTCCAAGTGTATTGATCAGGCATTTGAATACGCAAGCGAATTTCTAAATACCATAGGTCTTCCGTTGACACCTCGACTTGCAGAGTACCTCAGGACACGCCTGAAGGGGACAGAGGCTGAAATCGCAATGGAGCTTGAACACAAATGGGACCACATCATTTTTGATTGGAAGTCAGATTCTGCAATTAGTCATGATTTGAGAAATTCGGCAGGTGTGAGTTGAAGCGGTATTAATAACAGGTGTGATCCACACTGGCTGTTTTGGTTTCGAAACTCGCATCAAAGCAGCTTTTTAAACGTGCTCGCCCGTGACACAAAACACAAAATAGCTCACAAGCAAACATCGATACTTTCTTTTTGTTACTTGGTGTGTTGGTAAGATCTCATCCTGAGAATCGACAAGTGTTGTCCCACCAGTTACGTTTTGTCGACACAAAGATAATATGATAAAACAATAAGTATTCTACTCCTAACAAGATAGAGATCAACAAATGTATTGCGCCTGCTGCCGCTAAGATAACAAGATTCTCACAACTAGAAGAACGTGATGCTAAGATGTCTGGGAAAGTGAGCACAAGAGCTCCACTTTGTGCTTTATACATTTATGGCTTAGAGCAGTCTACTCTTCTTTGTGAGCAATTGCCACCAGTACGTCGTCTCGCGCTGATTAAGACACTCCGACACATTTCAGCATGCAGTTGGCTCTTCAGATGAAGAAAGCAGCGATATTACGAATGCAAACGAAGTGGATCAAAATGCATTGAACATCATCCTCTTCAATGTACAGACTTCGCCGTACCTATCAAAAGAAGAGTTCCAGAGTGTCGTGCTAAAGATATTGCAATCATCGTCATCTTCGTTACCATCATTCTTAACGGCAGAAGTTTCAAATGCAATGGCAGAGATGATACTTGATGGTAATTGGGAGGGTCTGCTCTCGATAACATCAGCAGTGTATTCGTAGGGATGATACCCAAGGGGACTCTGAACATACTAACACAGGAGTGAGACGACGTTGAAACATTTTCGGGACATGGTGATTCTGATTCTATCATGTTCCAAAAGGATCGCCACGATGGACATCTCGCGGAGGAGGATGTTTGGAAGCAGGATTCACTCAGCTTCGAGCATTGATGAGATAACAAGTACAGCCATCGATTTCCTCAACACGTCGACAATCTTTAATGACAGAGTTCAACTTCAAGCAATAGAGGACATGATACGCAAAGGTCGCTTTGGCCTACTTTTGCTACCCCAGTACTTTGATTGCGATGAAAAACCCCGGAAGCTAACGGGATTTTTTCGAGGGGGCTGTGATGATGAAGGGGATACTGGGGAAATGCTGGAAGATGAAGAATGCGTAATTTGCCTGGGCGAGATAGATCGATCTGCAATTCAAGTGCTAGAGTGCAGTCATAGATTCTGTAAAGAGTGTATTCACACTTGGCTGGCCAATAGTTCTACATGTCCTACATGTCGCGCTCCAATTACCAATCAAAACTCGCAGGTCTGTGGTGACAGAATTTCGAGTAGAAGCCATCAAGGTATTACCGAGCAGTACCCAAGTCACCAACCAACAAGAAATGTTCCCCTTGTCCCCTTATTCTTTGACGAAATATATGAACCTTGCCGTTGTATTATACAACTCTATTGGTTCTTTATAGCAGCTATTGTCATCGTGTTCCTTTTGCGCATCGCGAATTATCTCATATTTCATAATGGCTTGAATTCTAGCATAATCAATAATCACTAGCTGACTTGCGATCGCAGCTATTGCGATGGGGCATTTTTACGGAAAGAGACAACCACCAACATTGCTTTTCGAAAATATTGCTCTACGTTATATCAATGTCATCATTTCAGTAGTAACTAGGATTCCTGTTCCGATTACAGTATTGTGTGTAGTGTACTACAACTGGTTTTCGGACGGATATGATATGTTTTTTTAAATAAATACTAATTTTTTTCATCCCATCTTCTTCACTTTTTCTTGCGTCTTCGCACCCCCCAAAGATGTGTTGTCATTCGTAGTTGTCATGTTGATGTGCTATTGTTATTTTCAATTTGTAGTCATTGCTGTGTTGTGGGCAACGGATTTTTCTGGCAGGCCACAAGCTACAAGCTACAAGCTACAAGCTACAAGCTACAAGCTACAAGCTACAAGCAAACGCACCGCATCACGAGCCACCCCAAGGCATCACAAGCCATCCCAACATCACAAGCTACCATCGGCACCACAAGCCACACCACCGGTTCACAAGCCAAGCATCTAAAATACGCGTTATTTAACTAACTAATCAAACGTTATTCATTCAAAAGTAGTCCTTAAAGAGAAGATTCCACGTAGCTATTCAGCATTCAAACGTTCCTTTTTTTTTAAACTCTCAGAGACTGACTGAATGACTCTTTTCCATACCCACGATTGAAATCAATGACTTTAGATTGAAAATAATGACTTTCACTCCAAAACGCAGAAACAAACTTCCAGATAGAGAGCTTTTCTACAGTATGCCCAGGGGGCATATGTATGCGAAAAAAAAAGCAATCTGGCCATGGATGAACCCGGATAAATCTACTGTCTACTTTTTTACTGTAAACTGATGTACAGCAACTACCATAATTGTACATGAACTAGAACCTCTAACCTCTCTTCGCCGGTTCGTTTTTACTATACTTACAAACAGACAAAACAAATTAGTAGAGACTAATCTGAAGTCTCACGTGACGATTTGTGGGGTTTGGTAGTTTGGTGTGGGTTGCAGATCATTTTTGTATATTCTTCCAAACGACAAAATGGGCAATGCATTTGAGGCAGCAGCATATGCACAGATTTCTAGTGCATCAATCTCTTTTGTTTCTTCCTTGACCATGGCGACGGCGATAGTAAGGTCGGACGGTGGGTTGACATCTCCCTTCCGACGTCTCATCTTCGGACTGAGTGTGACCGACGTCTTGCAATCATTTGGATTAATTGTTGGGCCATTTGCAATACCAGCTTCAGATATATCGCCATTTGGAGTTGGCAATCAAGGAACATGCTCAGCACAAGGATTCGTGCTTGAGCTGGCTTGCCATGCCTTACCAATATATACTTGCGGTCTCAGTTATTATTACTATTGTAAACTGAAGTATGACATGTCAGATGAGACGTTCAGTCGACGGATAGAGTGGAAAACTCACGGTGCAAGTTGGTTGGCTGGCCTATCTGTCAGCATCACAGCACTCGCTACGAAAACATTAAACACGAATGGTTATACTGGGTCATTTTGTTCATGCGGTACCTTTCCAGCGGACTGCAGGCAGCATCCAGATCTTTACGATGCTGGTGAATGCAGAGGTGCGAAAACCGTCTTGACTTTTGATTATATATTTCTTGCAATTTTGGTGCTTTGTCAGATTTGTATCATACGCAATGTGAGTTTTATGTTGTGGCATATAATCAAGAGAGACAGGACATTTGGAGGAGCAAACACACCACCACTACCAACAAAGAAGAATGCTCGTAATTCTTCATCTTCCCCTCCTGACAAGACGTCCCTTCGAGCCGATGACACAGAATCAGGAATCAGTCTTGAGAATGATCAGGAACTACCGGTAGAATCTGCTAAAAACTTCAGAAAAACCATTCGAAGAACAATGATGGTTCAGTCATGTTTGTATGTTGCAGCGTTTTTTGTCACATACTCTCTATTTTGGATTTATCTTGCTATGTTCATGCTTGGTTTGGACCCCCCGTCGTCTATGTTGATAGCATCTTCAATAACGTGCCCTCTCGGTGGGCTATTCAATATACTCGTTTTTACGAGACCGTCCGTTTGGATCTTACGGAGGAGACATTCCTATTCTTGGCTTAAGGCTTTCGTGCTGGTTATTAAGGCTGGGGGCGAGGTTCCACATGAATTTCGTGACGACGAACCTAAGAACAAAGTTCCTAGTAGCTCTCAATCACTTGAAACTCCAGCAATGATACTATCGGCGGGTCTCGTCGGAGAAGTCGAGTCAGAAGTAAGTGTATCCGCACCTGGGAATCGAAGGTTTTACAAGTTTGACGTCTTTTAATAAGATCTATGAGGCACTCGCACTTATAGTACTAATTCTGTGCCCGCGACAAATGTGGTTCTTGCATAGGATGCCCCACCTCTGTGATCTGGCAGGCAGGAATAAAGACACCAGCCACCACTCCTAGTCATGCCTGTAGTACCGTTATCGACAAATCTACAACGACGATGGGGAGATTTGTAGATACCTTACCTTTCAATAAACAACAATAGTTGACTCTACACGTAGTATCATAGAATTCACGAATGTTATACAATAATTTTTAAATTCGACACGACCCTCACCAAGCAAGAAACGAGTACACTCCCGCATTGACATACGATACTGATCTCCGCGTTCCGTCCCCGGTGATGGGCGGGGTCATCAAAGGGGTGGAACGCGTACTTTTGCTCTGAGAAAAAGTGACAACTGTTGTTGTTTATTGAAAGGTAAGGTATCTGCAAATCCACGTTGCTTGTGGGAATGAACCAGCATGTTGATCTAAAGAGGAAAAGATGTTCCGCAATCTTCCATCAGTTGAAACTCCACCAATCAGGTTTGGGCACATGATATCGACGGGTGTCATCGCTAACTCCGTAGAGTTTTCAGCACCTGGAAATCGAAAGTATTACACCAATGACATGGATATGAAATTCTTTAAGCCGCCCCATAATACATAAAGAACACTCTTATCATGTGGCATATCATTTACATTATATTATTAGTCCAGAGAAGGCTTCAAAGATAAATCTCTAATCAATCTTTTAACAAGCTGATAAGGTCACCACCAGTGGACAACGATGCGGGTTCTTGGCGTCCAATGACTCCTCGATATGCTCGACGGATCTCAGAACCGTAACTTTCAACCTCTTTGCTACAGTGTGGTAATAGGTTTAATGCCACTGTTAGTAACTTCTCTGCATTCTTTGTGTCGCCAATAAATGTCAGGCTACATGCTCTGTTGTGGGCTTCAACGACCAAATAATCCATATCTTCCATTGAGTATGTCAACAACTTCTCATCATCATTTGATTGATTATTCTTCTCCATCAATCGATTGATAGAGTCAAATGTTGTGACCACTTCTTCAACTGTTGAAGCCAGATTGATAATAATCCGCTGAATCAAGCCAATGGTATTGCTTTGATTGATGATAAATACTTTCTGAGTACGGATCATTTCGTCGGCACAAATGCAGAACAATTCCTTAGCGGTCAATTGCATATCAAATAAATGCGCTCGATTGGCAAGAATATAAAGGTGATCAAGAGGTGACATTCCACTTGGCCCGTTTGAAGAATCTCCATTACTAGCCAATATATCGACCTTGAGGTTCTTTAGAATCCCGCCGTCATTCAAGGCTGTGAAACAATATTCATCGTCTCTAATCGCAACCAGTAAATTTAGCGACAAAAACAATGTTGCCTTTTCTGCTCTATCGCTCTCCAATTCCAGCGTTGCGAGTTCAGCCTTAGCTACGATCAAGCATTTGAGTGTGAACTTCAGAAGCTGCGATTTTTCTGCGGAAATTTCAACAAATCCCTCGCTGCTGATGTGGTCGATTATATTGGCCACCGATGACAATAGGCACTGTGCACTGAACTCACTACACAAATCGGTAGCCTTCAGTCTTCTTGAGGAAAAATCAATCGAAGTTGAGGCGTATAATTCTCCATTGAACCGTTCCCGTCCTAAGTGCCCTTTTGTGAGCAGGACGTGAGCCTCTTCTTCGCTGAGGAGAGCAAAGTCGTGTGCATCTTTGAGATATTCTGCAAAGAAACGAGAATAATCTTTTTTAATGTCACTACACGTAGGAACTGCCATCATTTGATTGGATATGTTCCACAGTTGTTCGGCTGAAAGAAAAACGCATCACAGTTTTTTTAGCCAAAACATCGTGCAAAAAAAAATCGATTGAGACAATACTGCGGACTTACCAATCCATAAACATTCGTTTTGCGTTCCAATAAGCTCTTTGGCTGGAGAAAGATCAAATAGGGATTGGTATGCCGTGTTTGATGATTGCGTAGGATGAGCATTTTCTTCCAAATATGAATGACTGTCATGAAATAAAAGAATATCGCCACCGTTGTGTTTCTCCTTGATGCTGCCATCTCGTACTAGAAGTAACAAGTCCAATGTACTCCCAAGCATGCTCTGTAAACCAACCAATTGGTCTAGTTGCCACTGTTTCTCCTTCGTGAAGAAGAATTTCTCGAGGAGTTCTTCAAATATCACCAAGTAAGCACGAAGCACCCCAAATAGACTTGAAACATGGTGTCTTTCATTTGGGACCTCGCTGACCTCGTTTGAGACCATATTTGTCGTTACCTTGATGGATATTTCGATCATGCGCCTTTGAAGACCGAGGAGCAAGACTTTCTTTTCTAGACCAATTTTACACAACAGAGGAAAGGCCTCGAGAAGTTTCTGGAGGTAATTGATGTCATTAGACTTCTCGAGTTTTGACAACGATTCGTAAACGTTCAATGCACCATCAAGTTCCAGGAGAGTATTAGGATAAGCGTGCATGTCTGGTTCTGTGCAACCGTCAATGGAATCCGTATTTGAATTTGAGAAAGACTCGTATTGCAGCGCGCAGTGGAATAAAGTGATGAGATTGCCCAATTCTGTTCCATCCTTCTCCCAAGCTGCTCTTGCTGTCTTCAATGCAATACCATAGCTACCACAATTTGATTGAGTAAAGGCTCTGATGGCCATCACGCCGGCCACAACTTTATCGTACTGTATCTCAGATACATCGCTCCCGCCTGGCAGCTTGGATTCTCTGGAAATTTCGAGGACATTGAGGAGAATATCGGACCATTCCAATGTTTGGTCGGCGCAGTGCTCTTGACCTTGATATAGAGATACTCCTTTTGTACAAAAGGCACGAGCCTTCTCTAACAATGGCTTCATGTCGTTATGTTTCACTTGCCCGCCAAACAAAGTTGATTCTGTGTGCTTCAAAAGTGAAGATGTGGAAACAGGAATGGAGATGATGCGAAGTTGGCTAATGAGATGTTTCCCGATTTCAATTCCGCGCTGATCAAGGGCTTGAATCTTCGCCACATTACATGTCGTTGAGTCTCGAGCAGATTTAGCGGCCATGATCGCCGTGTGCAAATCTTCCAAGTGAACATGTACTTGCTGAACGTCCCTGTCAGAAAATATGATGGCAAAAACACTGTACGGGTTCATGTGCTTCCCTTGCTCCTCCTTCAATGTCAGGAGCCTACGTGTAGAAATTAATCTAGCAGCAGTGAAAATAGTTTTATGCATTGCAAAGTTTTTACTTGTTCGAGTCGATGTTGCGGAGTCCTTCTTGGCACATTCTACCATGATGTTGAATTGGAAATCAACAAATTTTTCATCGTCATCAGAGAGTGTGCCGAAGGCCTTCTGCCGTAGATCAATCCTACTGAAAGCTAAATTGACGCGTTCAGTTGATTCTACTTCTCTAGCTCTGGCTCTGGCAGACTGTGCACGTACTTTTATTTCTTCCAAATCCTGCATCTGAGGCCCTACACGTACGGTACGTGTACAAAATGTATATGGTTAGATGAGTTGTAATTTGCGATTCATTTTGTAGCAAACACGCACCACACCCTCCCCAACTTACCTTCCAACGCAAATGTAGAAGAACCTTGATGAAAGGCCGTCGAACCTCGATCTCTTGCTGACAACTGAACCATTGTCTGACTGTACAATTCGTCATCGCGACTTCTCTGCTCGTTAATATATAGTTCAATCCGATCTAAACACTTGCTTGCCTCTTCGAACTTGTCTACGGATCTACAGACATGTGATAAAACATGAAAGCTCTGTTTTGAAACAACAAGCATTTCCTGTTCATGTACCTGGGATGAGTGTCCAGCAACCTCACCGTCTTTCTGTGCATAATTCTTTTCTTGGCGAATCTTTGAAATACATTTATCAGTTGCCGTGAGTGATATCCGAAGTGCTTCTTGCGAAGCCGTGTAATCCTGAAGACGAGCAAACCTATTTCCATGCTGGCGAATCATGAGCGTTAGTACACGTACACGTACTGGTAATTGGTACTTTTACAAACAAAATAGGTTATACACACAATTGTTCGTCGTAATACCGCATACAGACGTACCTTGTAACCAATCCTTGCCAATGATGGGAGATAATGTTGGATTGCGAATAAAGAACTCGACAGACCTGCACTTTTATCGCCCCCTGGGATCGTGAATTGATCATTCACAAACTCTTCAAGTCTTTGCAATTGAAGAATTATATTTCGCGATGAAGGAGAATAGTCGTCCTTGTCCACGTTCAGATCCGCATCTACATTCACATTCAGATCCACATTTGCATACATTTCATCCTTGGGAACGAGCTTCGATGCACAATCTGGTAGTAACATCAACGCATCAAAAGCGTCAGCACGAGCATGATCCCCACCAATACGATTTTGTCCCCGTCCACTCCAAGCACAGTCAAAATCCACATTAGACTGCTGTATTCCATCCCAACAAACGATTGCAAAAGATAGTGTACATAATGCCGATTCATAATCATTGTTTGAATGGAGGAGTATTGCTCGCCCAGCCCTCGTGAAACACTTTAATCCAAATTCCAACTCGCTCGATAATGCGCAGGGGAGCGAATGTGAATTCCCACCAAGTAAAGACGTTGCGTCAGTATCAGTATCAGTCCTCTCCTCAGCCATGACAAGTTCAGGAACCGATAGTCCACGTGTCCGAACTTTCGAAATTAGAATCAGACGGCAGGCGAGAGAACGAATGTAACCACTTGCTGCCCCTCGATCCTTTTCCATCTTCTCCTGAGCCGCTTGAGCATCTTCATCACTGCTGCGATCCATATCCTGCATGGACACTACGTGTACTGTATCGGCAAAGAGTTGTGGGTGCTTCTGGATCATATTCCAGATATTGGTGCCGGACGCGTTGAATTTTGACCTTGATGCTGAATCGAGCACGATCGGACTTTGGATTTGTGTTGTATTCTTTTCATTGGCTGCGTTTGTTTCTCCGAGCTCTACAACTTTGCCGAGCGTGTGAAAAGAGTCATGAGCGGTCTTTGCGTGAGTTAACAATCTTGAGTAACTCAATTGAGTAGGAAATGCAATTACTTCCGATATTGCCTGTATTAATTAATATTGAATATGATTGCGTGAATATAATATTGTCAGCCATTATGATATTGAAATCAGCGACGCCGCGTGGTGATGAATGGAAATTAAATTGAATGAATGCCGAATGAATCCACCATTCATTGTTATTATAGCTGCACCAAGCTTCACTCACCGTTCGCAAAGTGTCCACAGATTTGAGAACAACTGGAATCTCTTTCAATGGATCTACTACTTCTTGAACGTGTAGAGCTTGTTCCATCGCCGCGGTCTTTGGGTCTTTCGCACTGTTGTGGTTATCGCTGTCACTGTCGCTGTCGTTGTTCTCGCCACCATCATCATCATCGTTATCATTGTCGCTCTTACGACGCTTGTTCGAGTTTGAAATGTCAGGAGGAGGAGTCCGAGCGGGTGAGTCACAGTCGTCTTCTTGCGCCTTGATCGCTTCCATTTCTACATCGCCATCACCATCGCCATCGTCATCGTTTGACTGTATTGATGGATCTGATGAAGCCTCTTGTGCAGCGTTGGCATTGGCCTCGGGTATTGGGGTATCGTCGGCCGTCATGGTTGTGAGTGAGTCGAGTCCTGTTCAGTTCAATTTATTGATGTTTGCTTCTTTTCAAAAGTGAGATCTTTTTCCATTTTCAAGTTTTTCTTCAGTGTTCTTTCGTTTTGGGTCAAGAAGAGAAACAAAAGAGAAGAAAAGAGGAAGACCGTCTCCCATCCATCAGAGGTTCCATCGGGCGTTTGAGTTTTTAGTGACGCAGATTGATGTTCTCCAACCCTTCGATGCCTTTGCTGGCTTTGCTTCTTCCTTCCTTCTTGCGTCATACCGTATGTATCTTCTTTACTAAACAGACAGCGAATGAAACTAAGCACCTCACAGGCTTGCACACTAACCAATCTCCTGAGGAAAAACATATCTTCTGCTTTTATCAATACTTTGAGCCAACGTT
>Ga0115005_10003087_pt1 | contig 13246 bp, 10 predicted proteins | sample ArcOceMetagenome_FD_87163 | JGI IMG/M metagenome (GOLD analysis project Ga0115005, IMG submission 87163) | Marine eukaryotic phytoplankton communities from Arctic Ocean - Arctic Ocean - Greenland ARC118M Metagenome | ecosystem: Environmental > Aquatic > Marine > Oceanic | place: Arctic Ocean... | reverse complement strand
AGAGCTTGCTTCCTGTTCGATATTGTTCCACCAATTCATGGCGCCTGGGGGCCATCCATTTCGAATCGGTTCCAGATCGTAACCAGTTTCACCCTACTCCACTTTCGTAGCCTCTCTACGATCTGAAACCTGACACACAGAGTTATTGAATGAACAGCATAAATTTAATAATAGCTCTCTTGGGAGTGTTCCGATGAAATAATAGCTTTCTTGGGAGTGTTTCGATCATTAATAGTGATCGAAACTCTCCCAAGACAGCTATTTACTATAATGTGATGTCAAGAAGCCTACAGAGCGGGTGAGTGAGGTTAAATGGAGTAGGGGGCGTGCACAAATGCAGAATCTCGATTTGTGGCAGTTGCTTGCCGGAGCCCGGAGCTTTGAGTCGAGTCAGATTGCTGGATCTAGTTTATTGATCTCACTTGCAAAACAACCAACAAATGAACAATGAAGGTGAAAAATATTTTCAAGAGAAGACCTAAAGAGACGACCGGTGATCTGGTCGAAACATCGCTTGCTTTCCAAATCGACAGCGCCAATGAAGGAATTGACATGGAACAGGGCAGACAAGCCGTTTCGGACAAATATGGGTTAAACTACAAGAAGTCCAAACACACTCAGATGAAACTCAAACCTCTAGTTGAAAAAACAGAAGAAAGGGCAATGAGAATTACCGATCTTAGAGCTGTTGCTGAAATTATCGAAAAAAGATGTGAGAAAGAAGGTTGGGTAAGCACTTTCGATGGAAGCACACTAACCCCTCAAATAGTAAATTTGTATGACTTGAATTACTACCTTATTCAGCCCAGTACAGTCCCAGAAGGTGTTATCCTCAAGGGATTGCATCACCGTTCCTACAAAAAGGGACAAATCGTATTCCAAGAGGCGGAAAGTGAAGTTGAGAAACATCAGCGCCCGTTCGGTGAAGTGATGGAGGATTGTGAGGGTACTGACGTGCTCATCAGCGTACAGAAAGGAACATTTGTGAGGGATAGAAATACTGTCATTGGGGACGAGAGCTGTGGATCACCAGTTTTTGTTGAATTCAAAGACGGTGTGCGCATGAGTCTGAAAGAATTACTTCACCCAGAATCCACGCCACCCGACTGGTTTATTTCACATTCTTGGGGAGATTCAGTACAGTCTTTTGTGAAGCGATGCGAGTTACATGCAAAAAATTATTGCACAACATGGACTGAAAATGGAAGGGTCTTTAACAAAAAACAGTACGATCAGTACTCGTACTGGGTCTGTGCATATGCAAATAACCAGCATGAACTGGCAAGTGAGATTGTAGGCTCTCCAATGAAATCCGCTTTCATGAAAGCCATCACAAAAAGTCACGGAACATTGATTATGATGGATCACCAAGGCACATGCTTAACACGAATTTGGTGCGATTTTGAAATCTTCATGACAATCATGGACAGTCAGACTCTAGATATTGTAGCTACAAATGAACTTTGGGAACCTTTCTTGCTCACTGAAAACCTTTTACCTTCCGATGAAGACGCGGAAGACAAGGCAAATCGCGATATGCAATTCCCGCACCATTTACTTGTAAAAGGGATGACTGCCGTACTAGAAGAAGGTAATTCATCGCGTGTCATCGACAAAGTGCGAATACTCAAGGCAATGGTGTCTATGCAATCCATCATTGCGGAAGAAGACGAAGAGAAAGCCTCTATTAATTGGAACGATACTGGTCCATTTGAAAGGCTTCAATCGACGTTTAAATGTCTTTCCAACGAAGAGCGCACTTCCTATGAACTTGCGAATGACACCCTCCATGCACGATTTGCAATATTTGCTTGGCCAAAAGCGCACGAATATGGTATCGTGAATAACTTTCAGGAGCCAAAAGACGAAGCATCAAGTGATGGCGTGCTGGATGTGTTCTATAGAGTTACTGGATACGGAAGGTCGTGTACGGATGGCGCGATCGAGACTCAGGAAATCAATAATGGCATTTTGGACTTACCGTCCATCACATCCAAAGCAGCTCTCCTAGATAGGTATGAAGTCACTCTTATTGGGACCAATCAAGAGTCATTCATGAACGTTTTCCGTGGTATCCCACTTAATTGTCGATACGTGAGAGTTGAATTCCACGATGGTAAAAACATCCAAAATCAAGTATTTTTCTATCTATGGGAGAAATTGTCGCAACTAGATCATCTCGTCCACTTTGATATGAAAATTGGGAATCTAAGTTACTCTCACGATGACAAGATGATCGTAGATCCTCAAAGGGGGCTTGCGGCTATTCTTCCCAAGTTGAGGAAGCTTCAGACTTTGGTACTTGACATCGAAGGAGATACCTTTCAGCGTCGGCGCTCGTGTCTCTCGGAGTCATCTGTCGTAGCCCTCGGCAACGCGATCAATTCTGATATATCTTTGCAAGTTCTCAAGTTTGATTTTGGAGGACGACTGGCCGGAGATCGCCGTGTCTACCAGATGACGAATAGAGATGATATCTTAAAATGGTCCAAAAATCCTACAGCACCAACATTCCGGACTGAACGAGTTCATCATGGATTTGGGAATACTCTTTCCTCCTATGCTGTCCACGAAGCGTACGATGGAAGAAAGTCACAGATAGGGTTTGGCAGGAGGGCGAAGAAGAAGTTGTTTGAATCAATTCGCTACTTTTATGATGTCATTCAGTGATCACCCACCAGAAGATTGTCTAAATGTTTTGTGAAGAATGAACAGCAATTTAAGTTTCACAACAAGTTTCGACTTCACTTTGTCTAGTCAATAGTAAAATGGAGTTTAGGTGGCATCGTTGAAAGAGTTGTAGCTAATTGCAAGTTACATGTTACTAAGATCTATTTCATCTAATCGGCTTTGATTGACTATTGTGATGCATGATCTGTTGAATGAAGATAAGCCTAGCTTCCAAATCACAATGTGCCGGAATGTCGCCCTCGATTCCAGTCAAATCAAATCATCCCCTTGCTGTTCAACAATTGTTACCAAGTTGACGTAGGTTTCAGCATCTTTAGTAGCACCAACCACACGCTGATTAAACATTACAAATAGGTCAACCTCATTTTTCCCCTTTACTTGGACTACCACCTTTTGATCATCTGATGTCATGCTGCCACTGTTTACATAGGTGTTGACGCCAATAAGATTTCCATTCCAGGAGCACGGCGAAGGGGTAAGGCTTTGCTGATGATCTTCCTACCATCCAAAATACCAGCTTTTGGCTCTATTGAAGTAAACTGATTCACCGGTGTCACCTCTCCCCACCATTGTCGTGTCCCCATATGCATTTTCCAATAATCCAGAATGTTGATGGCCAAGATTGTGCCCAATCTCATGCATTAGACATACTTTGAGGTGACTTGATCGTCCCAAAACATGGAAAGATACCAGTTGACGTAGGCAAGTCCTCCTACCCCTTCGAAGTATATACTAGTAGGGAAGACGTATGATACAAGGTCAAATGAATTGCGAGTGATACCCATAATAATAATAATAATAATAATAACAACTCAAAGATTACCCATAATACCCAGGGCATTTGTGACAGATTTTTCTGCATCCACCCATAATAATTCTGCATCCACCCATAATAGTCCACTGATATCAATGTTAAGATTGAGGTCGAGGATGCCATCTGAGATCTGACCACCACTCGCCAGTCTTCGTAGGTGCTAGCATTATGAAATATACTGCTAGAAAGCTGTGCTGATAGTGAAGGTAGCACGAGGCTCCCCCACCATTCCATGATACTCTGACGACGAGAAGAGAGTTCCTTTTCTCTTGGTAGACGACAACTTTCTCCCTTGTTGCCTAATGCTATCTTCATCGTTATTGAAATAAGCAATCTTCGTTTTGGCACCAATGGTTCTCGTATGCACTAAATTATCAGAAACTGCAGATGAGTTTATCTTAAGCTTGGCATTTCCATTTGTGAATAGTAGATCGGCTTTGAGGACGTGGTGTTGCTGGTCAATTGAGTAGGATGCGTCCGCGTGGTTTTTATCAATGCATCTGGAACTTGGGCTCGGCACCGAATATTTCGGGTCGCTGGAAGCCTTTGCTACCTCAAATATTGTGCATTAAAATCGAAATTGTTTTTGATATCCATTTTTCCTCGTAGATTTTGTGTTGCAATCTATAACGGTAACGTATTGGGTGTGATATTAGACATCGAATAAACGAGCAACGAGCATGTAACATACAAATTGGTTATCTTTGGAACTTACTTCATCTGTATGCACGAACAAGTTGGTCGCGACCCCCAGCGAGCATGCATAAGACACTAGTAGATGGAGCTTGTAAATCATGTGCATATGGCTTTCTCGAGGTGGTACAAGGGTAGTTACCTTTTATGCGTGCTGCGAGTTTTTGGTGGTCGGCGAACTAGCAGGACCTTCTCAAATCTGAAATGTATGTCTCTTGAGCTACAAGTATTATTCTATCCATAGAAAAGTCAATGTTCAATTTCTTCCCATCCATCCGTGTAGTTTCAAGCAAGTTGAGAATTCAATATTGCTTTTGCTAAAAACATATTAATCAGGCGGTACCATACCTAAATCTTAGATGAGGATCATACAGTAGTAATAACATATTTTGTATTGGACGGTAAGGCCAAATCAAAAAGATAATTGATTTAATTGATTTTTACAATACACCGAGAAGTAGCGATACATGTGCTCAATGACGACTGCAAATTTGAAAAGTGAGCTCTTTCTGCGCTTTCTCGCCGCAAAAGTGTCTTTGTTGAGTTCTAAGATTGACTTGATCGCCACAGCGCAACATGATTATTTTATACTATGCACGAATCAGTAATTACCACCTATTATTATTCAGCAGTACTTTGTGCAGAATCTGCAGCAACAAAGAATTGACGCGTTGTTGTAGCAGATCGTCCATTTCAACACCTCCGGCAGTCATTCGCTTTGTGTCGAATCTCAGGAATGTCAATTTGTCTGATCGAGCTTCAACACAGACAAGAGGAGCACTTTTATCACTTTGTTGCTTCCGCTTTTCTCTTGCGCTTGTCTTTTCCACATGTTTTGAAGATGAAGTATTCAAGATGTTTTGCAGCAGCCAATCATGATCGCTATCTCCGATACTAGAAAATCCACTACAACTCCTCACCCTATCTCCCGATATAATTCGGTCTATATCCCAGATATAAGCATCCCCGACGTAAACAAGGATGATATCAGATTCGGGTTGATACAATACATCGCTCTTGGATGCTTCGACCCATTCGATGGCACCATTCTTTTGAAGGAGCATGAATTGCAGCCAGTCCAATCCAAACGGTCTAAAGATTTTCAAATAGACTCTCAAATCGCGAAATGAAGGGACGGTGGCCTTCTCTCCTAAATAATACGCAGTGAGAGGCTTGATGTATGAATTGACAATGGCATTGCTTGTAATCAAAAGTAGACAAACTTGAAGAAAAAATTCGTCTGGAGCAATGTACTCGTCGGCGATATAATCTGAAAGCATTGAGAAGACTCTTCCAACGAGAACCAATACCCGAAGTCCATTTGAGTCTGGCGAGAAAAGGGTTACGAAGTCGAGACATATGTGGGCGACGACAAAGAGAACCTCCGACTCGACGTTTTGTGAAACGAGCTGGTGAGGCATTTCAAAAATAGCAGGAAATATGTTCATCTCTTGCACTGTTTGTGAGAGAAAGTTGTTTGGCATGAATGCGCTGATGCCAATAGACTTGAATGCAAGTAAAATCAAGGTGGAACGCTTCATCTTTTGCTTCTGAGTTTTTGTTTGAGTTCTAAAGAATTCTTTGAATTGAATCGATTCGAATTTGCTCCCGCCCGCCCGGAGGCAAGTTTCAGAAAAAAGGGCCTTGCCGTATCGATATCCAAGATTTAAAAAAAACTGTACCATCATAGCAACGCTCGCTGAGTTAAGGGGCGATTGTAAAATAGATTAAAAGATTGAAGATTGCAAAACTTTTATTCGGTATAATCACCCTTATCCACCCATAGGCTGGCGCTATATCCAAAATTCTGTTCAATGGTAAGCCGTTCTAAGTTACCAAGTTTGGCCACTAAGTCGTGTCGTTGTTTTCTCGCCGAAGCCTTCATATCTTTCATAATCGAGCGCTTCTTGCGCATGAAATCTATAACCTCTTGAGGCGGTCGACCTTTTTTCAGCTTTGCCTTTTTGGGAGGCGTCGGGCCGGATGCTACATTGGTCTCTTTCTTCTCCTGGAAGCGCTGTTCGATTTCAGCCAATTGTAAATTAAGTTCCCGTTCGGCCGATTCCAATGCAGTCTTTTGCTCTTTTGCCAAAACATTGATGGAATGAATCAAAGCGATGTTTTCTGCATCAAGGTTTGGTGCACTAGTGCATTTGAAAACAGCTGCAATAGGAATATGATCTGATCCATGCCGACGATTTGGCAATCCCGATTCACAAGATTCTTGGTCGTCTTCCAGCGTTGCCCACATGGCGCAAGGTTCAAACGAATGCGGTGTGTAGAGAGTATGGTCAAGACGCCATCTTCCCATTTTTCTAAGTGTTCTGTCTACATCATCTTGGTCGTGGTCATATGCTGCACGAGTGGCTTCGGTGTTGATCCTATCTAGACTTGTGCAATGATCAAACACTACATTCTTGGCTTCTTGGTACAGTTGATTCCATTCTTCCCTTTGTTTCGTGGCAAGACTGGATCCTTTTGGAAGTCGCAATGATGCGACACATTGTTCTTCCATGTCTTTGTCAGTGGCATTTTCATGGTGAAGGAAAGCAGTCACACAGCTGCCAGCAAAAAACTCTTGATTCATATCACCGGCAATAATGATGCTGCTGTTCTGCGGAATAATTCTTCCATTTGGACCTTTTATCGAGGTCAAACTCTTGGTTTTTTTCAAGCACCTAGCCAATTGGCCAACTCGTTTCTTTTCATCCATGGCATCTAGATGCACCGAAGACACTACAAATGGTTCAATGGAAGTCGAATGCACATCGCCCTCTTTGCCGGGGATGGCAGATAGGTGGATCGTCACGCATGTGTTTGTATCTACTCGTACATCTGCATCCTTTTCTCCCAATGAAGAAACATCTCTGGGGGAAACTTGCACAAGTTTATCAGATTTGTATAAAATGGCACAGGTAACTGCAACATCTGCATCCAAAACTCGAACATTGCGCGCTGAGATGACCTCAAGTTCTACCTGTGGTGGTATTCGATATTGATACTTGCCATTGTTTGCTTGTAACAACGGTTGTATCCAGGCGGGCAGCATGAAATCTCCTTTTTTGACCATGCGTTCAAGCTGCAATTCTTGGAGACAAATAACATCTGCATCACAAGTACGCAAACATTGTAGCAACCTTTGACCACGGCCGCCGTCAATGTCGAGTATATCAGGGGTATCTTCTTGAGATATCCATTCAAAGGCAGCGAATGGCTGTATTCCTCCAGTTCGCTTATCAAAGGGTCTGACGTAGAGAGGAGCGAGGACATTGAAGCTCATGAAAGATATGAACGACGAGGATGCATCGGCATCCTTGTTAGTAGGAATCATATCACTTAGCGGTGTGCCGTTGGGATATCGTTGGACAGAATTTTCGTGAATCATTTTTGTGCTGTCTGTAATATGTCTGTATCAAGTTTGTGAGGCTATGAATTGATAATATGCTGGGACATACCGGTATGCCGTATGCCGTATGGGTTTTAAAGTAATTGCTTGGTGGTATGGAGTATGGAGTATGGAGTTCAAGGATGTGTTCTTGTCGGTTCAAAGTCTTCCTGCTGTTTCTGCGTATTTTCTGCAGAAAAATGAGTCGAAAAAGTGCGCCAAAAAGCCTGGTTGGTATTAGAAGCATCATAGACAGAACATAGAACCTAACCAGACCACAGATCAACCGAGACAACGAAGAGCTGTGTAGCTTGCAATTCCAGCATTACTTTATACTATTTTAAAAAAGGAAGAGAAGGGATTAGGCCAGCATGAAGAGTCAGCTTACACGCATCTCGTTGTTCACAGCAATGTTTCGTGTGACAAAATCATTTCTAGTTCCTCCTTCTTCCATTCGGCCCCAGATCCGTGTCCGTACTCTACAATCTAGGCATCGCAATCAATACAATGCTATCCGATTAACGAGTTCGTCTTCAAACAATAATGGCTGCGATATAGACAATTTGGACGAAGAGGTCAATGTCATATTTAAGACTTCATCTAACGAGAAAAATATCCCTATCCAAAAAGGAGAAATCCTACGAAGTGCAATGCTCAAACGAGGAATCAGCCCACACAATGGTAGAGCGCGACTTATCAATTGCAGAGGACTGGGGACGTGTGGAACGTGTGCTGTTGAAGTTGTACCCGTTGAAACCGATGAAGCGATCGAACCAAAGGAGAGAAATACCAAGGAACGGCTGCGATTGAATTTCCCTCCACATGGCTCTAGCGATCAATCCTCCAATTTGAGATTGGCGTGTCAAATGCAAGTAAATGGAGATATATCTGTGCAAAAAAGAACTGGCTTCTGGGGGCAAGATACAGGTGATTTGGCAGAAGAGTTTGAGTCTGAGCTTTGGTTTGGAGATTTGGAATACATTCTAGATGATAAATCACCAAATCAGAAAGCTGATTAATATGATAAAAATAGTACATACAATAGAGGATATTGTGTTGGTGGTCTCTGATGTCTGATGTTGTATTCCAAATTCCAATACCAAGTCAAGCTGTTTCTCATTCTTCTATCAAAATCAAAATCTTCATACTACGCATAGTATTCAGAATCGGAAACGCTGGTTAAGAACCTTTCTACTAGTTCCGTAGGTAGTGTTCCGTGACGACTGCGACGACCGACCCACCTCATTCCTCGCTTTGATGCTATTCTGTCACACTATTGCATCAATCAATCAAAGATCAAAGCATATCCTGTATGTACTTCTCTTTTGTTTGGTTTTGAACCACACGTTGAACGTTGCATTGCAAACATTCTCTTGTTACTTTAATAGAATGGTTGCGATATTCATCAAAGCAGCAGCATCTTTAGCTACTGGAGTTTTAGCATTCTCATCAGCTCGCAATATAGCTGAAACCATCTCAATAATGTCATCTCAAGAAGACCAGACTGCTGAAGTTGTTGATAAAAGCCCTCTCCTCCAGAAGTATATTTCCTCAGATAAAAAAATAGGAAGTAGTATAGCTCTATTAGTCCCAAACGATAAAACATCTGATGATATTGTCCAAGATTTGAAGCAAATGAAAAGAAAAGAATTACTGACATTGTTCTTGCTTTGTGAAGCACCCACGGCCACGGCTGAGAAAGATGTACTTCTTGGATCATGGGATGGAACTCTGCTGAATAATAATTCAGTTCTGGTGAGTCGAAAATGCATGTATGAATGATGGAATCAAGTTCAATGGTTCATACTTTCCAAATTGATTGCTAACGCATTGTATAGACTTCAGTCTCTGGATTTATCTCAAATGAGTTATTCGGAAGGAAATATGGTAACTGGTGTGGGAAAGCCTTTGGAATTGACAATGGTGGCAAAATGATAGGAATAAATAGGTTCAGAAGCAAAACTAATAGTGCAAAAGTAGATCAAGAGCACAAGTTCGACGTCAAGTTATCGCAATCAAAATTGAGAGGCGAAGGATGTTTATTGGATTACAGTTTATACCAAGAAAAATATTCTCCGTGGAAGACAATGGTTGACGAAGTAAGAGTTCTACGATGCAATCCTCACGATGACGGAAGAGATGACTGCAGTATTCTTCTTGGCATGGGGTCGTTGGGTTGGTCTGGGGCATTCCTGAATTCCCAACCATTTTGTCTCGCTCGTTGTTCCAGTGAATTTCAATAGTTTACACAAAGCAATCAAAATTGATTAAACGATCAAGGAGAATGCGCGTGCAGTGAACTGAAGGCTTTAATCACTTCTAAGCAATTTCATAGTTGTGATTGTACTAAAACCATTCTGGAAAATGCGACGACATTCTTTAGAAGCTAGATAGCCTTCGCCTTTTCGTGCTCTGTCCACTTATATTCTTGTGCCAACCATTATCGGTCACTTCTGGCCCGCGGTGACTTCAAATTTCACAAGGAAAAATTGATTACATTCTTCTTCGTTCGAACAGGCTTCATTCGTGTAATCTCAATTTTGAATTCTTAAATTTTGGGAAATTTCAGCGTCAATGTTATAATTCGCTCCCTCCCTTCATTTCACCGTCATAAGATTTCACGGCAGTGGTAGGTTTACATGAACACAAGGATCTAAGTATCATCTTGAATCTACTAACCAATACGAGGAAGTAGTGTATTGCGGTTAGTAGTATTGATGAATGAAAAAACAACAGGGTAATACGTGTTCGAGCGCGCCAGGAATTTATTCTTCTCATTTTTGTGCTTCTTCTGGCTTCTTCGTCCTCTTCGTCCTTCGTCCTTCGATGAGAAACACGTATTTTTCTCTCCCACCAACACGACTACTACTACCGGTACTACCTACCAACTAATAACTACTCCACTCGCATCTGGCATTCCCACGCTTTGATTCCACCTGTAGTCAGTTGCGTCATCCTTTGATTGAGTTTGACAAGTCTTCTCATTATTTTCCTGAAGATCAAATTAAAAACAAACTACGAGTACAAAAACAAGTCACACGACACATCCAACAACAAGATAACACATCAGTATGAGCCTTTCAGCATTAAATTACCCACCATTGATAGCTCTCTCTGGCTTAGGCCTCGGAGCCGGCTTGCCTATGATTGAACAATTCGCTACAAACACCCCTTGGGCGACACTAAGAATTGTTAATCTCATCTCGTATGGTATTAACTTCTTCGCGGTTCAGAGACCTGGACGAATGGATGGTCAAGCTGCCGAAGGCGGTGAATTGGCGCCTCGTACCGGGAAAACGTTGGTTGCTCCATCTGGATGGGCATTTGCAATCTGGGGTCCAATCTTTCTTGGTGAACTGGTTTGCGTCACTGCTTCTTTCTTAATCAAGGAATCGGATCCTATTGTAGAACTTTTCAGAAAGACTTCGGGGCCATTCATCGCTGCACAATTGTTCCAGTCACTGTGGTGTGCTGCATTCCGTCCAAAGTATAAAGGATCTTCCATGTTTATCAGTACTGGATTGCTCTCTGCAACTGCATATTCTCTTTCCAAGGCGCATGCTGCCTTCGCTGCTAACCCTCAGTTGTACTCGAACCTCCAGTATGGAATATTCTTCCTCCCTATGGCACTTCACTTCGGATGGACGACTGCTGCTTCCATTGTAGATTTGAATGGATCAGTTTCAATGCAGAACAATTCATCTTCAACTATCATCAAATATGTGGGACATGTATCAGTATTGGCGGCTAGTGTTCTTGGAGTTTATATTGCCAAGACAAGAAATGCGCCCGTTTATGCTGGAGTCATTGCGTGGGCTTTGTCTGCCGTTGCTGATGGAATGAAAAAAAGATTAGCTGCTACTGCAGATGGAAAGAAGAAGGATAAGAAGGATGTACCGGTAGGTGGACTTGATGGAGCCAAGATGCAGTATATGCTTTCCAGAGCAGGAGCTTTCACGAATGCTCTAGCGGCTGCCTTTGTGGCAGGAACTATGAGCACTTCCAGTAAGTCTGTACCAAGCCCATGAAAATTCTGTTCGTCTTGAAGATCTGGAAACAATTTGAAATTACATGCATTATACTATCGTTTAGGTTGAATGTATTCTTATAATAAATAATATACTGGGTTGCGTGTTCAGTGGCCATGGCAAAATAAGTGTCGACTTGGTATTTAGAACTGGCAGTACTCAACCATTGCATTGTTTTGAATGTGTTGTAAAACACAGGAAAAATAAAGAAATACATGAAAAGCTCTGTTGGATGTGAATAAAAAAATGGCTGTCTCGTCCACTTACAATATTTGACTCGTAATACTGTATTAATAATGAATTAAGAGAGCTTTCATCGTTTGACGGAAAGGCTTGCTGAAGAATAATACTGTATCTAATTCTATCATATGAACTAATTAGTTTATTGATATAGCCGAATGAGTTCATCGGATACAGCACTAGGAGTCAAAACTCCCAAATCTGTGAGCAGTAATGTAATATACTTAGCTGGAGTGTAGTCACAAAGTGAATTCTCCACCTTGACCTCCTTTGGTAAAACGACTAGACCAGGAACACTCCTACTGCTTCCATCACTTCCATCACCCTCCATTGTCGTCTCCTTGTGTTCTTTACCATACGCACCACCTGTAGAAATCCAACAAGCAGTATCTACAAATTTCAAATGTTCTTCCATTCCCTCTCCCATAGTGGGAAGATCCGATTGATTGAGCGGATATAACCTAGCAAATTTGAAACTCTCCGCAGCAACATAAAAAGGTTTCCCCAATTCTTTCGCTGCAATGGCCATGGCATACGTCCCAATCTTATTGATAATCCCTCCATTCTCCACAACCCCCTCTGCGCCAACAATGACCATATCCACACGTTCCATGACATGAGCCATTGCCGAATCTAGAATCACCGTAGTTGGAATCCCAGCTTTTGCATAACAGCTAGCTGCAGCTTTCGCTCCACTGGCATCCGGCCTTCCTTCCAAAATGATAATCTCAAAATGAGTATCCTTGGCAGCCTGGATCAATAGTGACGAAACGACACTGGACCAACCATGCGTCATAACAGTCGATCCGGGCTGAATGAACGCCGTACCAGTGGAAGCAATTCTTTCTTTCGCCGCAATGGAAATATCAGAGAACCTCTGCCCACGATAAATAATTTGTTCAATGCACTCGTTGAAATCGGGCAATTCGAGAAAGCATCGCGTAATGTACTTCAAAAATAGCTCACATCCGGATGCGAGGGCGATATGTGATCTCCCCCCTAACATATTTGAGTTGAAGGGATCATTTGCGAATTTGAGCATTTCGTCAGAGGCTTGTTTGAGCTCCATTTCGAGGCCCATCATGGTACCGCTGTTGGTTCGTTGGATGACGCCGAGGAGGGATTTGATGGCGGCTACGGGGAGGGCTACTTGTTGGTCTTCTCCGTTTTCTAGGGTTCCTCCTGAAAGGTGCCGTCTCAGGTCTTGGATTACCAGTGATTCTGTGCTCATTGTGTTGAGCTTGTTTGTTTGTTGGTTGGTATTCAGTAAGTTGGTTACCTGGTACCGGTATGTATGATGGTATCAATTGATGGTATGTACGAAAAGTATGATGATGCTCACTCTTCTTGCTCGTCGTCTCTCGTCCTTTCATGTGTTGTGTTTCGCTAAACCGT
>Ga0115005_10003086_pt1 | contig 13246 bp, 9 predicted proteins | sample ArcOceMetagenome_FD_87163 | JGI IMG/M metagenome (GOLD analysis project Ga0115005, IMG submission 87163) | Marine eukaryotic phytoplankton communities from Arctic Ocean - Arctic Ocean - Greenland ARC118M Metagenome | ecosystem: Environmental > Aquatic > Marine > Oceanic | place: Arctic Ocean... | reverse complement strand
CTAACGGGATTGTTTACCGTGAAAGATATTGGTTGTAACGGTTAGCTAACGGCTTTGGCTGACCGTTGGGATAATGGCTTTGAACACGGCAATGCCCTTTATAGCAATTTCAATTTGAAATTTAGCATATTCGTACGTTTTTAATTTTGGAAAAAGGGACGCGGAGTGAGTGGAGTCAGTCAGTCTCTCAAACGTCGACAAGCAACGTACATTATTGTTGGTGTTTGTTTTCTTCCTGCTGTACCAGAGTAAACGTATGTACAGTACTGAATGGCAACAATTCAAGAATAGTCAATCCTACTGTAGATAGAGTATTTTTCTTGAGCTTCCAAACGTAACATTGAACGAAAAATTGCACCCACAGCATAATTGTCTTTGACGACTACAGTAGCACTTGGGCACCCGCTATACTCTGTACGAACTACTGTGTACAATCCAAGACTGGCGGTAGAAAATTGTCTCTGTCCTACTGATAGTGTACAGTGAAAAAGGACACGAAAAATGCCTTCTTTCAATACCTACGTAACACTTCAATTGATCTCAGCACCCATCTCGTTGGCATGTTCGTGTTTGATCCTCTACGTGATTTTCAGGTCAAGAGAAAAAATATCTACAACTTTAAACAGACTTTTAGTGGGTTTATGCGTCGGAGATATATTGTCATCGCTTGCTCTTCTATGCGGAAAATTGACTTACCAGCTGGAAAATGGCTTACCTGTGGCTACATCAAAAGTCGGTTGCGAGATCCAAGGCTACTTCATGATAATCGGAACAACTTTATCGCCGTTCTACAATTGCTCACTGTGCTTCTTTTATCTAGCGGTAATCCGTTACGGAGTTACCGAAGAAGTAATTACTCGTAGGCTAGAACCATTACTGCACTTTGTTCCGATCGCTTGGAGTTTATTCGGCGCCAATTATGCTTTATCAAAACAGGCAATCAATCCATATATCGGTGATTGCTGGATTCACCCAGCTCCGTTTAATTGTGTGGAAAATGAAAACATAGATTGTGAAAGAGGGGAAAATGCCAACCAGATACGATGGATTGTTAGTGGAGTTCCAACTTTCATCATATTATTCACGATAATAATCCTGATGACCATTATGTTTGTGCATGTACGAGGACAAGAATTGAGGACGATTGCAATGGGGTTTCGCAACACAATTCTTGCAAGAGCACATAGAAATGAGACCAGCATGAGTAGCAATATTACCGCCATTCCTGGTCCTACTGGAATATTGAGGCAATCAGTGTCGAATAGTCGAAGAGTTCTGAACCAAGCCATTGCTTACGTCTCCGCATACTTGTTGTCGTACACTTTTATATACTGCAATGCCATTTATTTTATTCGAACTAAGGGGAGCTACAATAATACCATCACCTCTTTACTCTCTTTCTTTTTCCCTCTTCAAGGTAAGATTCAAAGGCCCGAAATATTACCTTTCCACGAGAGATTGCTAATATCACAGTTCTGTACTATGTACTACTCATTACAGGATTTTTTAACTTGGTTGTTTTCATATTTCCGAGATTAACGAGGCAACTTAGAGCTCATGAGAACTACAATTTTTTTCAGGGTTTGTACGCAGCAATCCAGTGCAAAAAGATTACTCGTCCAACACGCAATCGCGCTAGCAGAAGTCGCCATACGAATCGCACTAGCTCTTTTGTACCAGGGGCGCATGCTACAAGACAAAGTACAATACCAGATGTGCCTACCGTGACTACACCAGTGACTGCCGTTTCCAATGAGCCACATGAAAGTAATAATGAGGATTTAGCTGTAATTTCAACTATAGATTCAACTATGGATAAGCGTATAAACCGTGCGTCTTTTGGGAGAACGGCCTCGGAACCAAATCGTCGACTTGGAGCAGAAGAGATCGCTGAACCTGTGCCCAGAAGGGTGCGGTCGGTAACATTCGATCCCTCTCTTCATCCTACTAATATCAGCATCAATCAGACTGGTGTGGATAGCTCGTTGAATAGTAGTAGGAGCCTTTTCAACTCAAGGTTAGGAAGGCCGAATATTTATTCTTTGTCTTCCATAGGGGAAGCCAGTAGAGAAACAGATGAGAGTGACAATGGTTCGAACAGCGAATATCGTACTAGCCTCAGTAGCCTTCGAACTAGTACGTCAAGTGTGAGGTCAAGCGCCTGCTCTAGTGTAGGCTCTGATGTTCGACCGCCACCAGAAGAAGAACAAGAAGATTTTCCTTGATGACGGTGAAATACTATTTTTATAATACGTATTTATATCTACCTCATTATTTGAGGCAGAAAAAGCGTCAACATTTTGGTTTGAAGGTGTGAACAATCTGCAAAGGTTTCTGTCACCAATCTAAATGTTCACATTTTTATTGTTGAAATTACAATAGATAACCATTACAGTAGTAGCAATATTAATATACTCAATGAAAAGCAAATTGAACTTACTTTCGATCTTATGAGAGCACCCTGGCTTTGCCTTTTCTGCTTGAGCTCAACTTTTTCAACTCCCGGGGTCATTGTTTTGTTCTGTACACACACGTACGATCATAAATCTAATTTAAAAAAGTGCATTGGGTAACGGTTCGTGATCTCTTTCCTCTACGTACCGGTACTTGAGGCACGTAACTGCGAGCTTTCCGGTTCCGGTGAGCCACGCATTTTTGTTGTTCCTTTCAACATTTCGTAATTCAGAGTCAAAGTATAATTCTTTCTCAGGGCTACTACACGTACCCCTCGTGAAAGTGTATCATGGCCTCCGATATTACATTAGATCGATGACTAATTCCAACTCTGCTCATTCGCAACAAATATCATTGCTGGGTCAAAGGTTAAAGGTCCTACAGTACTCTACCAGTTGTTCGAAGATCTTTGCAACGCCACAAGCCGTCAAATGTTTTCTTTTGAATACAAATGTTGGCGTTGTGAGTGTGGTATTATTGTGTATTGTTTAATGTTGAAACTTGGTTGAAAATGAAAATGTGTGACAACCCTAACCCAATACGGTCAAACACACAGATGCGATGGGACGGGAGCGAGCGGCGGCGAGATGGGTGAGAACAGGCAGGCGAGAGGCAGAGACGACAACAACAAGTGCCATAGTGCAGTACTCGTACATACATACTTCCAATCTGTTACAATTGTAATACCGTACCGTCAACCCAAACAGCAAAATTATGAAATCATGAAGCCATCCTCCATGAACGTAAACCGACCAGTGTATACCAAAAGCAGAACCACAAAACGAAAAAGACCAACAAGATTGCATGGAGCATTCAAAGGCGGGTTCTCTGCAGGACACTTCAACACGGTCGGGTCCAAAAACGGCTGGACTGCAAATGATGATGAAATCGATGATGAAAAATCGCAGGAAGGAGACACCGGTGATTATTATTCAAGGCCTGTTTGGAGACCTAAAGCTAGAACTGGAGCACGGCTGTCGTCGAAGAAGGAAAGTAGAAAACAGAAGGTAGAAGATTACATGGATGAAGAGGATGCCAATGAGTGGGGAGGACCATCTACTGTTCGCAAAGATTATTTGGATGCTTTTGGCGACGAGAAAAATAACAGTACTACTAAATTGGATTCTTCTGATTCGCTCGGAGGGTTGTTGACAAGAAATTCAAATTTGCAGGGTAATGGATCTATTGGTAAACAGCTGCTACGGGTACTTGGGTGGAGGGAAAAGGCTGATGATACTCGAAGCGGTACGAGTAGTCAAGAAGGAATATCATATGTTTATGTTCCATTTGAAAAAGATGAAAATCTTGATCATCAATCAAACGGATTTCTTGCCTCGAAACGGCTGAGACGCATTGAGCTGAAATTGTCAAAACAAAAGAAAAAATTGCCACAACCCAAAACTGACACGTATGGGTTGGGATATGAACCCTTTCAAAATGCCCCTGAGTTTAAAGCTTACAAGGAATTGAGAAAGAAACGAGCAGAAATGAGAGCTATGGCTGCGGTGAGCTCACATGGTGATGATCGAATGAATGTTTATAGGACTAGTGCATTAACTTCATTACATGATGACGAGCCGGAAGATGAGGGGTTCACAGGGTCAAGGCGAGGAGGACAAAAAGACACGAAAGAGGTCAGGAGTGGTGAAAGTCACGGTGATATTCTGACTTATGAAACGGCAGAAGACTTTGTAGGGTCTAAATCTTCTGGCGGTTTCGCTTTGCACGACGATGATGACGATGTATACGATGACACGATGAGGAATGTTAATGGCAAAACCTATGATGGAGCAAAATCATCAAAACCAATTATCGATAGAGGGGATTATCACAACGAAATTTATGATGCGAGTGATAGTGATGCAGAGGGGTCTCACTTGAATAATGATACAGCGAAACGTAATGGAGACAATGTTAATATTTTTGCAGGGGCATTGAGTGCTTGGGCCACAGGTACCTCAAAGTCAGGCAATTCTAGTACCGGTGGTAAAAACGTTATAGCTGTGACATCTGATGGAAGACCGCCTATGGATGGGTTTGTCATCGGTGGCGATGGCAATAAATTGAAAATAACGAGATTTCCTGGTCCAGCAATTCCGCCAAATTTTGTTGCTAAGACACATAAATTCCCTCAAGTTGATGCAATTGATCGAATGAAGGCTTTGTCGTCTAATATGAAGTTGCAAATGTCTTCACGACGGCGAGCAATGACTGCGGAAAGCAGCATACCTGTACGTCCACATCGAATTGAGAGCGTTCGGGATACAAAACCAATGGCTGGAGGGTCATTTGCAGCGTTATCCAGCACATTGAAGCATAGATTCACGACTTCAAGCAGCAAAAGTAACGATGATATCAAGGATCCAGAAATATTGTCACCAACCGATCCTACAAAGATAATACCCCTCCGCACGATATTTACGTGGCAGCCAGCTGTACTTCTGTGTAAGCGATTTGATATAAGTGTGCCTAGAGTGGCAAATACTGGCTCAAAACCATCATCTCAAATCAAAAAGTCTGCAGAAACGAGAGAAGAGACATTCTTTCGTCAAGAGGTTCTTCAAAAGATAGACCCGGCATCTAAATCGGCGAAACAGGCAGATGGGACAAGAGAACACATGCTTTCAGAAGAAATAATTGATGTTGAACGTCCGACTATGGAATTCATGAAGTCTATTTTTGAGCCAGGATCTGACGATGACATGAGCATATCAGAAGACGAAAGCGGCGATGAGAAAGAAGAAGAAACTTTCGTTGAGAGTAAAGATGAGAATGGATTTGAGAAGATTGGCGATAGAGATGGCATTGATTTAGTAAAAGATACTGTAGAAAAGAAGGAAGAGCATGTGAATATCCAAGCCGATAATAGTGCGGAACGAGGGAAAATAGAAGGAGGTAAAGATGACCATAGAATGCCATCATCAGAATCTGATTCAGATGAGTCGGGCAGACGAAAGCGAAGACATCGAAAGGAAAGAAGAAGACATCGAAAGCACAGAAAGGATAGGAAAAGTGAAAGACGTAAGAAAAAGAAACGGTCGTCCTAAAGTTTTTACCCCAAGTTTCTTTCATTCTGGTGGTACGTGTACTGTACAACATTCAACATACACCACGTACGTGTAAACGCAGTGATGAAATATAGATACTCGTACAATTCAGCTATTATTTTAGTAACAAAACACCAGCTCAGAAATTTAGTTCTACAAAAGCCTATAAAAAGGATTGATCTTCATCACAAAAGGATTGCATCACGTTCGGAGCATCTCGCAATAGCGTATAGATCGTATCAATACAAGTATTATCCCATCCATATGTGGGGACTGAGGCGAGCATGAATGGATACATTTTTGTCTTGCGGTCACACGTTTGAAGAGCTAAAGGTGCCGCCTTTGTAATCATTGCAACGCCATTGTTCAAAGTCCGTCCGCTTGCAACAGCGAGATGCAGGGGCATTCTTCCATCAGAATCTGACATTTCAGCAGCACTGGCATCACTAAGAAGAAGTTCAAATATTTCAGGAAGTGTGTTGACTTTTCCAGCCGCAATCATCAGCGGAGTCTTCCCCCTTTCATCCCGAAAGTTGATCTCCTCTGGATGCAGCATCAAAGCATGCTGAACAATTTTCGGATGTCCTCCACACTCGATGATAGCGTGTACCAATGGCGTCGGCTTTGACTGCCAACCCATGGGAAAGCATTGCAGGGCTTCAAAAGTTGCCTTGGCAACGATGCAAAGTTTATCCCATAATGGACTATGTTGATCAATCAAAAGACCGTGTTCCGTGGACTTGCTGCCAAATAGGATCCTTTTGAATAGTATTTTCAACGGAATCTCCCCATAGATATCTTTTGATAAAACACCTCCGCAATAATCATTTCTAGGCCCACATGCCTTTCCAATCTCTTGATCTCGTCCGTGTTCAATGAGAAGCTTGACAACATCAGGTGGAACAGTATTATCAGAGCACGCACTGTGCAGGGGCAGATACTTGTAGTTCTTGGTGGCTATACCAAGACCCTGAGGATAAACTTGAATCAATTTTGATGCAATGTCAACATTCTTTGCCCGATGTAAGGGTAATTTTCCTTCTTTCGATAGGTGTTTGGTGCCATTTGGATTTGCTTCGATTATCATTGTTACAACCTCATTATTTGAATCATGCGTAGCATCCTCGCCAGAATTCATACATGCAATATGGAGAGCATTATTTCCAGTTTGATGATCCACTATTTCTAAACTTTGAGGGTGGGCTTCAATCAGAGCGCTGATGATGTGAATTGGAACAGAGCAATGACGTTTGCGAATGGCATGAAAGAGCGCAGTGACGTTAAACTTATCGGTTTCTGATGCCTCGTTGGGGTGTTTTCTTAGCCTATCCTCGACATCGTCCCAAGATAAATGTTTTATTGCAGTGATGAGCTGGAGAACAGATCTCTCTTGTCGACGGTCAGGTGGTTTTTGACACCAATAGCTCATGATCTATCTTGACAGAGCAGCGATTTTGAGCCTACACACAGTTAAATGCGATCGCAACAGATAAGCGGGTTGGATGAGAATTGTAGCAATACCGTCAGGTGAGGAATTAAAAAAAGAATTTTATGAGGGGGAGAAAGAATTTGATGCTGATTGTGTTTTCGATCGAGTTGTTTTCGTTGTTCCCAACCCAACAAAGACACAGCAATATTTTTTAAAAGTAATAAGGTTGAGGTTTTTGAGAGCGCTTCACACGCTTCTCACCAACAACCAGCAGGCAGAAGGGATTTTGATGCACACACCTTGCACACACACATCATGATGCGTGGATGAAGTTGAGAATACATACCACAGTTTTAGTCATGATACGCGCGTGTTATGTAGAAGCAAGGGTTTGCTTCTCAATTCTGCGTAGTGTTGGGGAAAGAAAGGTGAAAGAAGAGAAGTGTTTACCAGTTTGTTTACCTCATTCATCCGGAAGAAGGTTCATTCTTACAGGGACTGTTCCAATACTTTGACACGAGTCAAGATACTGTAAATTATGAAATCACTCTGTAAATGTTCGGGTTTCGAACCCGGGTACATACCTTCAAGAAAGCATCAAGTATCTTTCTTCGCTCCCAAGCACAATCCCAGCTTCTCAAAAACCTCAACCAAAGTGTTGCAAACAAGAACAAGCTCAAAAACGGCACCTTCTAATTTTAAATTATCATTTCAAACATCTAATATCGATAGTTTCGGATTCAAATGTCATTCCCAAACCCTAGCCATCGCTACATAGACCCACTATATTGGCTACAACGAGGATGGCCTCTAAACGCTCGAAAAGATGCGGCAAGTGGCGATGTCGACGCGAAACTATTTCTTGCGTTCGACTCCTTCACCACCAACAGTAACGAAAACTCTGGTGAAACACTTCGCTGGCATATCAAAGCAGCGGCGCAAGGGGATCCTGACGCTATTAAGAACCTTGTACGCTTGTATCGACATGGAAGATGTGGTGTAAAGATGGATTTAGTGAAAGCTTGTGAATGGATGGCAACATACCTAAACAGTGACTGCACCGAGAGAAATCCAAATATAGTCAAAACGTTCCTTTATGATTACGGAATGTTATTAGTTGGTGCTGATACTAATGAATCGCACCAGAAATTGCCCCTAGAAATGCAAGATGCCAAGAAAGGATGCGAACTTTTAGAAAGAGCTGGTGAAATTTTCAATTGCATGGATTCTATCAAAACGTTAGGAGGTATGTTGTACATAAGTGATCAGTTCCCAAAGATCCCAAGGGACTTGGACAAGGGCATGTATTGGTTATTGAAAGGTGCGCAGAACGGTGATGGTAAGTCGGCTTATCAATTAGCAATGCTTTTCTCGTGTGGTTTGATTCCAGTGAATAGAGAGCTGGAGTTAAAGTGGTTTCTGGTCGCAGTCAAGCTAGGATTCCAGGGGAAAATTCAATTTGTTAATCATTTGAGTCAAGAGAAAGCGAACAAGAGGTTGCGAAATATCGAGAGAGACAAAGATATTGAACAGTTTCTCCCTACGGATGAAACAAAAGCATGCTCGAACCCCAGGTGCAGCAATTTAGAAGAAGATACACGTTTCAATACTTGTGTCAAGTGCAAGCATACCAAGTACTGTAGTAAGGAGTGCCAGGTTGTCCATTGGAAAACTGGCGGCCATAGGAAAGAATGCCCTTTGTTGGAGAAACAAAAAGAAGAAATGAAGGAAATCAATAGAAACGCTATTCTCTTAGACGCAAGGGTATGTTTCAACCCAGACTGTTATGAGAAGGAAAAGGATGGCATTACATTCCAGAAATGCTCGAGGTGCAAGGCTGCAATTTATTGCTCTCGAGATTGCCAGAAGGCGCACTACAAGGCGGGTCATAAAAAAGTATGCAAGAAGTTTTTAAAATACCTGGACGAAGCAAACAAACTCCTCGAAAGAGCAGAAACCTTTCCAACCACAGGGGATTGACTTGCTTCTTTAGCTGGATAGAAATTTACAGTGTTTAACCAGTAAATATAAACCTGATTTCGATTAGCCTGTGAACTTTGATAATTGAAGTAATTTTAATTTCGAGGGATGGTTTTGCCTTTTTGAAACTGTTGTACCAACCTGACAAGGAAAAGAAAGACTTTCTTCGATTAATTTTGTGGATTTACTTCAAGTTGTTCAAAGAAGTGATGTCTTATACATCATGAGAACCCTATATTAATCAATCAAACCAATCACATAGAATTCTTTTCCATCAATTTGTCTACTTGATTGAAAAAGGAAAACGCACAGTCATACCCAATACCATTATTTGTCTACTTGATTGAAAAAGGAAAACGCTTCTACATTCACTATGAAACTGCTCTCGTCCGTATTCATTCAAGCACTTTTTACTAGTGGTGCACTTTGCTTCTCCCCCCAAAGCATTCATGTGCAAGGCAGTCATGCCGTCCAAACTCGCAGTGACAGCTTAAATTCGGCAAGCTGCCTAAAAATGACAGCTGCAAGCGATGCTCAAGAGATGCTACGTAAAGCCCGAGAACTTCGTGCACAGGCTGAGGCCGAAGAAAACACCCTACACCAAACACTCCTTCAAAAGAAAGATACACAAAACGAGGAAACAGATCGCATCGTCGAAGAACTCTTTCCCGCTGACTTCCCGCGTGGTCAACCTGGTGTCTGGAAGGTTGCTGAAGCCTTGGGAGAGAAGAGATTGTCGGCTTCTTGTTTGGAAAGGGTAGTGGAAAGAATACACGAGAGGGAAATCGCTGCAAAGGGGTTGGCCCACGTAGAGCATTCCTTAGATCAAACTCAAGTGAAATTTGAGAAAATTGCGAAAACGGATGAGAAAGAATTGAAGAGGGTTGAAGGGATGATCCAGATGCTAATTGATGCCGCTGCAGTCCTAGATGATAAAGTTCGGAAGGAACATCAAGAGAAGGGAACCGTACAGCATCAAGTCGATAAATCCCACTGGCATTCTGGTGAGTTGAGTGAAAGGTTGAATGAAAAAGTTCATTTCTTGGGAAGAGAGCACGATGAACAATTCAAAAGCAGGCTTGAAGAATATTACGAGGCTGCTAGGAAGAAGAAGAAGCATGATCAACATGACAGGAATGATAATACACGTATTTCTTGAGCCTCTGGATAAAGCGGCAATACATTTCTTCGTAGCGCTGGATTTTCAATATTTTTGCATCTTCCTGTCCAGAAAAAGAATTGCATTAGTTTTATCCGTTTACGAATTAAATTTAAACATTCATTCTACCTGGATCATACTCGTCAAATGAACTAGGCATGTCACTACTCGGGGCTCTGTAAACATCCCTCCAACTCTGAGCATGAACTTCATCCAATACCAAGCTAAAACAATTGACTAAGGCATCCCTCTCCAAAGCACTGCTGGCTTCCAAATCTAAACTCCCGTCCTTGGTCAACAGCGATAAGCACAAGTTGTCAGGTATAGAAGCATTCTCTACACGGCGCAAAGCAGTAGTAGCCTTCCCAACATCGACATACATAATGTGCGTGAGAGGAACTTGATGCATTTTACCAACTTTATTCTTCCGCTTTGATTCCGTCCGCCATTCAATGGCATTCTCGGTTAGGACTAGTCGAACCTTTTTGGGTTTCCCTTTGGATCCGTGCGCAATGATTTGTATTCCTGTGTCGCGAAGTTGTTGCATGGTTGTGGAGATTGCAATTTCGTCATTAAAGGTGCTTCCTACACCACCAGAAGAGAACTGTACATTTCCTGGAGCTGTAGTATTATTGCGTTGGACGAAAGAGGATGTTGCTTGAGGAGACGCAAAGTCAACAACTTCCTCTTCCGGGAGTGGCTGGTTTCGAATTGGTTGTTGCTGGATTCTCTGACCTGAACCTGTCATGTTGCTATAGACACTATTTCCATCAGAAGTGCCGATGCCCTGAGCAGATAATTCACGATGAGATATGTTTGACGATTCGGCCGTGTTTGCTGAAACAATGCTGCTGCCAGAGTTCATGCTATGTCCATTTTGGGGGTAATAATGAGGTAAATGGCGGTTCTTTCGTCTTCTCTTTGTACGAGCGCTCCATGCATAGCGCTTTGGATATGAACCACAATATGTATAACGGAGTCCCCTAGGAATGAAGAGATATACCAACCAGAGGGCGAGGCAGCCAATGACGAATTCAGTATAGTTCAGGGGATCGACGCCAAATGGTCCCACTCTCACAGTTGATTTATTTTGAATGTCGGATAAATACGTCAAACCATCGTCTGTGGTAGCATCATCATTACTTGACTGAGAATAGTTATTGGATTGATCGCCCATTTTTACTATAGAAGGTAGCTATTCTGATCTAACTGTAAATACACATCGCTCGCATGAGCTTCATCACCGATCACCGATCACCGACGAACGAGACCTTCCATCATTCATTCAGTTGAATTTATGTAAATCCCGTCCCGCATGTGATTTCTGTCCAGTGTCGTCAAACAGTGAGTCCCGTCAGCATCACAAATTCAGTCATTTCAGATCACTTTTTTATAAACAGCGATAAAGTACTGTACTGTAGAGCAATAACGACCACCAAAGAAATCCGAAACCAACCCATAAAACGATCAAAGCCTTTTAAATTAACACCAACAGAAGCCGCCAGCAAGAACAAGATGAGCAAATCCTTCTCTATTTAGAATGGGAAACTTACTCTAACCACATGTTTCCATCCAAGCCCCACAAGGGAAACTATTTCCGCTGTTTCTCCAATTGGTGAAGTTGATTTGGACATTGAACGAGATGTGGTAGAAAAATTTGCCAGCTTGAATGCTGAAATTTATGACATTATTGCTTCACGCAATTTTGATCTTGAATGTTGCATGATTATGAAAAATGTATCATGCTAATGGGGGAAATAAATTAAAATAAACACAAATCAGAAGTATTATATATATTACTTCGCGTACTGCTTACGAACTAGAAGTCATCTTGCTAGTTAGGATATGATACAAGCTTTTGACTTGACCGCATCATCAAGCTCCGCATCATCGCTAAGACTCTCTACGTTCCCGTCATCTACTGAACTATAAGCATCCTCTACGCTTTTGGCCATCGCTTCGGCAATAGCTCTCCGACTAAATCTCGGGAACGTTTTCCGAAAACTAGATGAAAGTTTCGGCTTTATCTCATTCACCCACTTCCAGTATTCTTCCGTCTCTCTGCCACTATGCTCAAAGACTACCTTGACATTTTGATTGCATAGTGGACACGTATGCCATGGTCCTTTGTTATTGAAGCATGCATTGCATACGCATAAGTGCTCGCAAGGAAAAAAAACTTTGGACAGTTTGTTTGCCCGGTCGATGGTACTGAGAGATGACCGTATCGATGGTTGTGACCTCGATTCTTTATTGGGTACGTTTGATTTAAATACCATGGCTTCACACTGTATGCACAAGTTTTGAAACATTTCCGTATTATTGCATCGATATGATTCCATTCGTTTATATTCTTTTGCCATTGCTATGTAGTCTTTGGCGTATCTATGAGGCTGCCCTTTTAATTTACACGTTCCATCTTTGCTTGGAATCATACTTGGTACATGTTCCTCTGTATCTTTATATGGTACCAAATTGAGGATCGGTGATTCCAGCATGATGTCTGTGAGTTGAGCATTAGCATTTGGATTCCATGTGACCATATTTTGTTCCAATGATTGCTGTCTGTGAAGCAACAACAGATCCTTTCTGATGTGTTCATAACCTCGATGTTCATCTTTTCCATCGCTTTCGTATTGAAGGTTTTTAGACTTTGATGCTTCGCTAACTTCTGCAATATAATGCTTCATATTTGTAATATTTTGCTGTATCCGGTCATTTTGGTGGGTATTAGAGGAGGAAGGAGCGATATGAGTTCGTCTGCGCTGATTAATTTCTTGTAAACGCGTTGCCAAAAGCATTGGCTTATTTTCATTCGCCGAAGAGGACACTGATCTCCGGTGAAGGAAGACAGAGGAGTGTGTGTTAGACTGTAAAAGGATCTGCCTTTTCTGAGAATGATAATTTGTTCTTGCATCATTGATAGGTTTGCTACGATTCATTTCGAACGAATTATGGAAAAACGAAAAAAGAGGATCTGTGAGTTTGAAATTTCAAAAATCATAATTTGAAATTGAGAACAGGAAGTCCAAGAAAAGACTGTACACTATTTTAACTTTAAGCTTGTACGCGTACGTGAAATTTGAAAGAAGATTCACCTAGTTTTATTGATACAGTATAAAATATACAACTCTGTTTCTTTATGCAGACATCTTCTGCAAATGCTCAATGATTCCT
>Ga0115005_10003083_pt1 | contig 13249 bp, 12 predicted proteins | sample ArcOceMetagenome_FD_87163 | JGI IMG/M metagenome (GOLD analysis project Ga0115005, IMG submission 87163) | Marine eukaryotic phytoplankton communities from Arctic Ocean - Arctic Ocean - Greenland ARC118M Metagenome | ecosystem: Environmental > Aquatic > Marine > Oceanic | place: Arctic Ocean... | reverse complement strand
TAGCAGTAATAGTTGCAACAATTTATAAAAAATATTACAATTTAAAACCTTCCAAATCAACGGCAGGAGGAAGTCCGAATAGAGGAGTAGTCCTCTTGAACTCTGAAGCGCTTTCCATTAGAATCTCTCCTTCTGCCACCTCTTCTGCAAACTTTTCCATGTGCTGTTTTGCAAATACTTGAACCCCCATTTTCCTCCTCGAACTTGCGCCCTTCTTAACAAATTCATCATAGAAATCAAGTACTTCTTTTTTCTCAATCTTCTCCACTTCGTCAGCAATCAATTGAAGCCTCTTAAACATGAAGGTGTTGTTGGTTAGAACATTCCAGTATTTTGAAGATTCTTCACCGATATTCTTATTCTTCTCTCTAAAACTCTGGCAAACAGCATCGATATTCGATTTGAATTCTTCATCCGTCATGATCGAAATTTTCTCGCGAAGCCTCTCAATAAATGCTTCAATTCGTCCATCCATGTAGATTGGATCGAACGAATCACTTTGGATAAGAAATAGAAGTCCCTTTATGTTCTCCCCGCTGGTTTTGATACTCGTGTGCACAATGTAACCAAGCTGCTCACTGGTACGCAATTCATTGAAAGCAGGTTCTTTGAGTAAGTGGTGGAATAGGGCGAGGACTGCATTGGCATGCAATTCCATGGGACCAACTTGATAGACTGAAACTATGCAGCTGTTTGTATTTTTCTCATTTGGCTCCTGGGAACGGTGCACATAATCTTTCCCATCTTGAAGCTGAGCCACGCGCATCTGTGGAATAGTAGATGCAAATGGTGGTGAAGGCTTGAATTGGTTCAATACAATATCCGCAATATCCTTTGCTTCATCTGTACTGACATTGCCATGGACTAGTAACTCAACGTGGAACCTAGACAAGAGACGACAGGCAAAGTCAACGACATCCCTCATTTCTATTGATTCCAAAGCGCTCATTTTGTCTTCAATGCTCCACTTCGTAGACTCGAGGCAAAGATCTGTAGCATATATTGCATGTTGGTAGGGCTGCGCAAAAAGGAAGTTCTGATATTGTTTTGAAACCTTATCCTTCATCCTGTCAAAAAGAGCAAATTCAAGTTTATCCGGCAATTCTGTCATGGCTTGTACCAAACGCTTGAGTAGGATATGCGCCTTATGATTGTATCCACTGACGGACAACTCGATTCCATGAGTACTATTGGCGACGGAGGAATGGAGGCTTGCCATTGATGCCAAGTAAGTAAAGTCATTCGTGTGTTCTTGCATGATTTGACTGTAAAGTAGAGACAATACAGAATCTACCGCAGAATTTGACCCAGTAGCAGCTGTGCGCAAAAGACACATAATGTTGACTTTTGGCATATCAAACACATTGTCGGGCTTATACCAAAGACGACAGAGATCTGTATCCATGAGAAGTTTCGGTTCATCCACAGGCATATCCTTGCTTCCCTTTAGTCCGAAATCACTAGCAATCATATCATTCATCTCGGGCAATTTGAGCAGACCATCTGTCACATCACTATCTACACATGCCTTTGACCATGTATCACAGGTGTCTTGGTTGAGATCTTCAATGGTATATTCGGTTCCATACCAATGCTCCTTCTGTTCGGTGGAACCTTCAAACGTCTTGGATGTAACGGAAAGCAACATGTTCTCGGGAGTAAAGTAATTCAGAAATTCCCCAATCATTTCAGGATCGTAGTCATAAATATTGTAAGGTCCAGCAAGAACATGATGTCCAGGGTAAAGGTGCATAGCACTCGCAAGAGAACAAGTATAATCCATCGGATTGCGTTTAGACAAGAAACGGAACTGGCAGGCAGCAACAGTAGCAGTTTCATCATGAATCCACTGCTGGATTCCTTCCTTTTTCACCAATGAAATATATGCAAAAATGACTTCCACGACTTGATCCACCTTCTCAAGTCCTTCATCCGTAAGGTCAATCGAGATGGAAAAGGCGCTCCAGTCACTGCAAGACCTCGACTCACCAGAACTCAACTCATTCGCCCATCCCTTGATCTTCAATAGTTCCAAAATCGATCCTTTTCCTTCATGCCCAATCAAATGCGACAGATACCTCGTGGGTTTGTACAAATACAAGGAATCAATTTCGCGCATGGGAAACTGCATCTCCAAACTCCTCATTCCATCCTTCACCGGAACAACCATCAACTTCTTACACAATTCCTCCTTCCCAAAAGGCGTCCCAGGAAACTTTGGCACGTCGATATCCTGATTCGGCACATTGGTCAAATACGTCTCTGCCAAAGCTTCCAATTCCTCCAAACTCTCCTTCCCCAACAATACCAACTTCATGACATTGGCACTATAGTAAGTCTTGTGAAAATCCAACAACAATGCACGAATATCCAACCCCTCCTTCTCCGGTCCCTCTTTCAAAGTAACCAAATTCCCACTCCCAAATTTCGAAAAAGGATGTTCTTTCTTACAAAGACTCTTGCTCAACTGAAACATTCTCCATGAATCATTCTGAAGATTCTTGGCATGTTCCGAATCCACCGCCTGCAATTCCCTATCCGTTGAATCTTTCTGAAAAAGAGGGTTGATAAAGAACTGCGCAAAACGATCCAGTGCACCTTCAAAGTGATTCGCAGCTACATCAAAGTAGTAATTGGTACTTTCCATATCGGTAAAAGCATTGGAACTTCCCCCGTGTGAACTAAGGAATACGTTATATTCATTTTCATCGGGGTATTTGTCTGTTCCCATGAATAGCATGTGTTCGAGGAAGTGGGCGATTCCAGGTGTGTTTGAGGGGTCGGAGAGGTGGCCTACGCGTACGTCCATTGCTGCGGCGGCTTTATCGGTGGTGGAGTCGGATATGAGGAGACATGTGAGTTTGTTGGAGAGTTGGATGAGTTTGTATTTTCTGTCGTCTTGTTGGCTGACTTCGATGGGCAGTTCTGGATCCAGGATCAGGTTGGTTGTGGCCATGATTGATAAGTTGGTTGGTTGGTTAGTTAGTTAGTTAGTTAGTTAGTTAGATTGATTGATTGGCTTTGGATTGCTGAGTTTGGTTCAATTGTAATATCGATGTTGTCAGCGTGAAAACTAAATTATGGAATGTTGGCGAGCACCCCGTGGCAGAAAACGAGAGAAACGAGAAGAACCTTTTGGAAAAAAATGAAATTTACGAAAAAATGAAGGAAAGAGGCGTTAGATCTTTTAACGCGCACCTACTATTGCCTCGCTGGATTCCTCAATCCGTCAGGGGAAACATCGCGAAGTGTTGAAGTTTTGATAGGAGTCGTTCCACGTGGTGTTGTATATTGTAATACTATTGTAATACTGTAACTTATCTAATAATAAACAACAGTATGCAATAGGTTCAGAACCCTATTTATTCAAAACAACGGAAAAACCGAAAACAGCCTTTTTCAAACGTTGTGAAAATTTCGGGCGGACACCCATAATGCCGAGCATTGCCTTCTTTGGCGGCGGCGGCGGCACCTGCTGTCAATTGCAATTTGCAATAGCCAAGACAACGGTAACCAGCAACAACCCATCCCCATTTTAAACAGAGCAATCCTCCTCGCTCTAAAGCTAAGCTAAACGTGAACCTTCCCATATTTAAAAAATATAGAACATGGGATCAGACAACGGAAGAGCACAAACACTAACGAGACGACCAAACTGCTTACAGCAAGTATGCGGTTGTCAGTACTCACCCTTGGAGGAAACGCTAGAATATGATTATACGCGGGATGGAACCACTTCAAAGGGGAAACAACAACCTCTTCCTAGGATACGGCAACGGGGTGAATATTACGTTGATACTTTCAATGCAGAGTCTTGGAGCTGTGCACTTGGGACCAATGAAGAGGTGAGTGTTGAATTCATTTTGAATGCTGAGTCAGTTAGGTGGTAGGTGGGTGGTACCTGCTACTGTAGCTAGTACATTCCACATTCCACATGGTACAGACAGATAGCACAGACAGATAGTTACTGTGCAGAACATCACTATTGAAACATACGACGAGTGCACTGTGCGTGGTCTACGTAATCTATTCGTCTTTCTATACAAGCAGTACAGTACAACATACAACATGACCAAGCAACTCATTTTTATAATTACGTGTCTTTTTTCTTCTCAAAACAGGCAGGCGTATGGATGAACTCGGGAGATCAAGCCGGATCCATAATGGCAACCCTAGTATGGATCCTACTCGTATATTCCGTCGTCACCGTAACTGCACTCACCGTCACCGAGGGAATACCACCGATACTAGGAATGATTTATACAGTCCTCGTCATGTTGGCACTCGCTTCCCATGCCAAAACATCTCTTACGGATCCAGGTTCTGTGCCAAAGTGTGCTGTGCCCATGGAGAGTCAGAGGAGGGATTCTACTAGTCATTCAATGTGTGGACAGTGTCAGACTTTTAAGCCGCCTTTTAGTCATCATTGCAGGATTTGCAATAGGTGTGTTAGTAGAATGGATCATCATTGTCCATGGATGAATAATTGTGTCGGTGGTGCTAATTTGAGTAAGTATAGAGATTGGCTTGAATGCAGCTTGGGTCATTGCAAGCATCTCATGGCATGAATCCAATCATGGTACGATAGTTTCTCACACTCTTTTTCTCCCCTTGCAGAGCATTTTTTCCTCTTTTTGATTTACACATGGTTAAGTTCCGCTTATGCGCTGGCACTTTTTGGATGGAATTATTTCTTTTGTGCAGATGATGATTGCATCTTTGACCATATCGTAGTCCACCTCGTCCGCGTCATGACCGTATTAGCAGTTGGAGCGTTTCTATTTACATCCTCCATGTTGATGAATGTCACTTATGGAATAATGACTGGAATCGGGACCATTGATCGTCTGAAAAAGAAAGCGACAAATACCATGAGTCAGTCGGATGAGGAACCTATTGCATTGGTTGATGTGTTTGGTATTGCAGGGTATCATACTTGGCCGTTCCCGATTGACCCCGTGTTTGAGGATTATGATCGGGTGATGGGGTTTAGTACTCCGCAGAGATTGTCGAGGGAGCAAAATTTCTTGGAGAGGAAGAGACCGGATCAACGGCAGGAAGAAATTAGATCGACTCAATCGGTGGAATTACCAGGCTGTGTCAATGACTTTTTGCCTGTTTAATGAGTACAGTACACGTAGGTGAGAGAATATAATAAACGGTGTGCGGGAAGAGAGACTTGTGTTGATAACGGCGTTCGTTCTTGAAGTTTATATGGAGATGCCATCATTGATCAGCGATCAGTGATCAGCGATCAGTGGTGTGTATAAAAAGATAATCATTGGAAAAATTATTAAGGACCAAAGCAAGAATTAATAGTTTTAACTGTCAGCGAAAAACGAGTACGGGAGGTTTATTACTGTATTGTCATTGTTTTCATTACTGTATTAAAACTCTGCAAACGTTGCATCGCACCTTTCTGCGGCTCTTACAATTCCCAACATTATGTCTTGTCTTACTTCGTAGTACTCATCTGTGTACGGAGAAATCTTCAATCGAGCGTCGACAGTGATCTCCAACCATTGTTCTCCAAAGCCTGTAAAATGGACACGGAACGGCCTGGACCCGTCTGTAATTAACTTATCTTTACAAGCATCCTTGATTTCGAATTGGATCTCTCTCACAAGCTTACTTGCAACTTTCATGCAAGAAAAGTCAAATCGTAACTCTTGCTGCACCTGAGAGGTCTCGCCCAAGGATAGATTCGACACTCTCATCTTGTCTAAATCTGCATTCGATATCTTTGTGACGATTTCATCTTCACCTCGGATATAAGTATGCATAGGGCCAATGCTGTCAACTGTTCCAAATTCACCACTTTCTAGTTGAATTTCATCGCCCACATCAAACTGCTGCGTGACTTGAATGGACAAACCGCTCAACAGCTGAACGGACATGTCTTTGCTTGCGAGAGAGAACACGATTGTTCCAACCCCTCCAAACACTGAAAGAGACGTGAGAGCATTCTGATATTTGAATCCCAAAGTATCCAAAGCAATCACTGCAGTTCCGAGGTAAATCAAAAAGTCTGTTGCTTTTTGGTACAATCTCTGTACTCTCTTGTTGTCAGTCTTGCCTCTAAAGAAATATTTGACAACAAGATTCTTGATGTATTTTACTCTGTACATTCCCCAAATAGAAAATAAAATAGAGGAACTCGTATTTGTCAAGACCGCTGTGAGTTCTTTTCCCAAACCTAGCACCATTTCGGATATAGTCTCAATTAGAGTAGTGATGGCACCAAGCTTGAAACCCTGAGATATATGGTTCGACACGTGATAATAAGCAGTAGTTCTGTATGTCTCCTCGTTCATGCTTGTTACTTTCTTTCTCACTAATTGCCCTATGAGCGGAATCAAGTAACCAACAAATGCAAACAGCATAATCTGGCGAATATCGGATGTTTCCTGGCGTAGAAAACGAATCAAGTTTCGTGCTTGACTGGGGTTTCCTATCAACTTTGAAACAAAGGGGAAAGTACTTTCAAAAGGAGTGATATTCACAACTTCTTCATTATCGAAGAATGATGTAATCGCTTCCAGTTTTGACATTCCTCTGCGGGTTTTATGGCTCATGGTAGATACAGGCGGTGTCAGATTGGAGGGAGCAGGACATGTTGACAGGGAAGGAGGGAACTGACAATCGCATGGAGTGACCGGAGTGACGAAACTAAATGCATGATGAGCTAATGACCAAAATGTCAATACGATTATGGAGATTGGGAGTTTCGACTTCATACCCCACTAAGAAGAGCACTTTGAAGTTATCGTCTGATTTCTTTTAAGGCATCGAGAGTCGAGAGTACCAACCAACTACTACCAAATTGTTTCTCAGCACTTTTGCTGCTTTTTTTACGTGAAACAAGGTGACAGAATCTTTTTTGTGATTGCGAACCCTATCCCCTAAATATTGATGACGTATTGAGTATTCTAGTATTCAGATCCATTTTTTGTGAAATCTTGTTCTTTCATCTGTATCTTGAATCTGTCATAAAAGTTGAAGCTCCACGCAACAGCAACATATAATTCCACACTACACCAGCATGTTGTCTATCGCAAGACGTACTCTATCATCCCATCAGGTTCAGAGGGTGAGTTGATATTCGAGCACTTCTAAAGGATCGATGCGGCGTCAACGATCTTACATTTCCGGAATCAAGTTCTCACTGTCTCATAATTACTTCCTCCTGTGTGTAACTACTGTGCTCAACACAGAATGTATTCCGTGCATTTAGCACCAACGAAAATGAATTTCTTGTTCTCAATGCAGTAGGACCGGATCGTCCAGGGATCGTGTCAGACTTCACAAAGATTGTGGTTGACGAAGGAGGCAACGTAGGAGAAAGTCAGGCTTCGAGGCTTGGTTCCCATTTTGGATTAATGATGCTTGTCAAGATTCCCAAATCTCACAGCGGGGCTTTGCAAACTGCTGTTGAAAGCATGGCCGGCATGAGTACAACATGCTATACTACAGGAGATCCTGATGCCGTAGAAATCACCCCCAAGGTTGGTTACAGTGGTCATTTTACTCTTCATGGGGCTGACAACCCTGGTATTGTGCATAAGGTTACAAAGATCTTGGCGAAGCATCGTCTCAATATTGATGAATTGAAATCATTTGAGGATAAGAGTGCCCCTAATGGAGGTCTTTCTCTTTTTCATATGAGTGGTATCGCTACCTCACCGGCACCCTTGGCCAAAGGCTTTGATTCAAAGGTTATTAGGGAAGAGTTGGAAGAGCTTGGAGACGATATGAATTGTGATATCACCATTGAAGACATGCTTGATGAGAAGTACAGTTCATCATTTTACGGCGGATAAGAATATTCTGGCGCGAGATAAGATTATTACCATAGTGAACATACAATAAGGTCTCGAATTTAATTTTTTAATTGTTCATTAAACCAAGATCTTCGTCCTGCCCGACCGGAGTAAATTCAATCTCTTTAGCCTCACTGTTCGGAATGCAGCTTTGGAACACATGCTTGTAGAATGGATAGAGCATGATGAGAGTGCCAATCACGCCTGCAAACATCGACACTATGATTGTGGTATACCTACTTCCAGTGCCTCCTGACTGATCAATGTTCGCGGTGTCTCCTGACTGATCAATATTTGTATCTTCTCCTAATTCCGGTCTAAGGACGCTGCGGCACAATGTATCCACTTCGTAGCACTCTCTTCCGTCTTGTCTCAAAGTGTCTTGAAGAATTGGCTCTATGCAGTTGAGGTAGTTCCAACCCCAACCGCTGCCATCTGTTCTCATCGGGGACGAGCTTGATTGGCACATGGAATAACAATCGCTTGCTGATATTTTGCGCTCAGAAAGACACTTTTTTTCGCTCAGGAGAAGGCACGCTATTTCACAAACAGGGCTGTAGCTACCTTTACCGGCAAGTTCCAGAGAAAGTTCCTCAGTACACAGACCATTTTCATTTGATCTATTTCTGCAGTCAGTCGCTGATCCAACTCCTATCCGAAACTTTTGTTTAATCTGTAAAATATCGTGTTTATCATCGTTGGGACCAACATGTCGCAAATTCTGTGACGTGAGGGTCATTGTTACAGTTTCCTTCTTGCCCGGAGCTAGCTTCCTTCTTTCGAAGCTCAGTAGGCGTTTATACTCAGGAGTTACATGCCTACTTTTCTCAAAGATGAAGAACATGACTGCGTCACTTCCAGCTATCTTGCCCGTGTTCTCTACATCCACAGAGACTGTGATATCGTCCCCCTTTTTATCCCAGGGTAATCCATGGTGTACAGTGTTTGAGCTGACTTTCAGATTGCTGTATGCAAAAGTGGTGTAACTTAATCCGTGTCCGAAAGGCCATTCGATTTCACATTGAGTATAGGCCCAATGAGGAAGAGGTTCATGTGGATTGCCGGTTGATGTACACAGGTCTGATACCGAATGCCAGTATGGGACACCTCCACCATCCTGATATTTAGGATATGTTATTGGAAGCCTGCCAGCCGGGTTGTAATCCCCAGCGATCAAGTCGATGGCAGCCTTCCCTCCGTCTGGACCGGGCAAAAAGGCAATTAGAATAGAATCCGCATTCTGGACGATATCACCAAGAAGTCTTGGACGTCCACCAAAATAAACCGCAATAATTTTGGCATTTGACGACGCCTTCAGACTCTGCACGAATTCAATTTGACCTCTAGCAATCGATAGATCTCGAATATCGCCTGGTTTCTCTAGCATTGTGTTGATAAAATGTTAGAACATTACCAGAATCATGTTACACAATTGATAACAGATGATACTAAAAGAGGTACTCACCAGTGTAATTCTCTTCCCCAATGCATACAATAATGTAATCTGCTGCATTTCTTTCTTGGTTCACATTTTCAGCACTATCACCATCACATGGATCACCCATAATGTTCACACCACAAGAGCTTGTGACTTCCCAATTACTCCTTTCATTAGCGGCTTGAAGTACAGTCTGGCCATACTGAAAGAATTCATCAGATGGTGCACCTTGCCATTGCACAGTCCATCCTCCAGTTTGATAGCGGATCGAGTTTGAAATAGGTCCAGTCACATGAATCTTTAACTTCTTCTTATGCGATGCCGGTAAAGGTAGTGTTTCTTCAATGTTTTTTGTGAGAACTATGCTGTCCCTCGCCATTTTGAGAGCTACTGCACGTCTACTACTGCTCCCAATGTGCTTAATTTCATCTTTTGCTTCACTCAGCTCGTTGGTGAACATATCGAGATCATTTTTAAGACGAAGAATGCGCATTACGGAACGGTCAATCCTATCATCTTGGATTGAATCATCGTTCAAACTAGCAACCACACCATTCATCCACCCCTCTTGATCAAACGGTATCATACTCATATCGACACTTGTCTCCGTGAGAGTAAGTTTCACGGCCTCTTTATTATCGATCGCTACTTTGTGAAATCCTACAAGATTCTCAATCTCTTGGTAATCAGTCACAAGCACGCCATTAAATCCTAGGTCCTGTCGAAGCAAAGTCTCCAAAGAGTTTCTGTTGGCTATGTTTGGTACTCCGTCATATTCCGTGTAACTCTCCATGATTGTCATAGGTTTTCCGTTGTTGATAACTTCTCTCCAGGGGCGCACAAAATACTGATACAAATGCCGTACTGGGATCCAAGAAGGACTTCGATCGTGCCCAGTTCGTGGGGCTGAGTATCCAACGAAGTGTTTCCCACACGCAGCTGCTCCACTGGCTTGTATTCCCTTTACCATTTCACTTGCAAAAATTCCAACAAGATGAGGATCTTCTCCAAAGGTTTCATACATTCTGGCCCATAGGGGTTCAATCCCCAAGCCAACGATGGGTGAGAAGAGCCAATTGATGCCCGCAGCAATGGTTTCCTTAGCTCCAAACATACCTGCAGACCTAGCATAGCTCTTTTCCCACGTGCTCGCAATATTGATAGGCTGCGGGAATATAGCTGCACCTTTGATGTAATTTGCTCCATGGACAGAATCTATTCCTGCAATCACAGGAGGGTGGTTGTAAGTCTTGGTCACATTTTGAATTTGAATCATGACAGATCGGTAGAAATCAGCAGAAAAGAAGTTTTGTCGATACGGAACAACTAGTAGAGATCCTATCCCTAGTTCCCCAAAGAAATATTCTAGTTTCTTTTGATCAATTTCGTTGTTTGTGAAAAGCATAGAGAAGTCTATTTGGGCCATCTGGAAGATCTTATGCGTCCGAGACATGGAAGATAAAGACCTTTCTAGGTGTGTTTGCGACGTGGAATTTGCAAGCTGAAAGCTCGCGGTAATCACCGCCCACCATACGGTTGTTGCTGCGACTGAAAGCAGCTTCATTGTTCGTAAAAAATATGACGTTGGGATTCGAAGTGTACGTTGAATATAAGAATACAAATTCAAAAAAAATGTAGTCTCTATTTCTCTATCATACTAGCAAGATAGGAAGTAAGTTCAAGAAGCCTTCTTTCTGTTGCCAGGTCTTCGGTTGTGATTATTTGTGATGGATCTTCTCTTTGAACATTGAGCGCGCCAAACCCAGCCTTCAATAGGCCTCTAGCTTTGTACCGTATCTTTCTGAACTCTTTCTGATCGATGTCAATTATTGCTATCATATGATCAACTCAATCACTGTTGTATTCTCTTTACAGTAGTGTGTTCACATTACTGAACACATAGTTCAATTGGTCAGGTCCGGATATTAAATAACGCCGTATTTGGAGACTAGTATCAAATTCAAAATCCAGACAAAGATGAATGCCTACTCCTTGATTTTATTCATTCTGAAATGTGTGCAATTGGCTTCTGCCATTGATTCCCCAACTTCCGCTACGAGGAAAGCACCACCTAATGCATTCGGAAAGATTGGAGATGTATTTGAAGCACTCGAGGATAAATTTGAAGACTCCATCGATCACTATTCTGCTTTTGCTGGAAATATTTTTCCAATTCTCTCCAAGCTCTACATTTCGCCTGAGAAGGCCCGCCAGATCGCGACCGCGATTAATAAGGTTCAAGAACCTGGTGATTGGATTTTTATCTTCCTGCTTGGATGGGCGACAATGCCAATCATCCAATATCCTTACGAAAAGCTACTAGCAATTGGAACCTCCCCGATAACTAAAGATGGCAAGTTGAAGAAACCTTTCAAGGAGACATTTATTTACCATATTGCAGATCATGTATCTCAAGCTGGAAAGATTGCTGCGCTAGTTTATGGATTAGATTGTATTGCAATCGCGCTTGAGACTATGGGATTCAAGGGAGTGACACAGTATAGCCCTCACATCGCCAAGGCTATCTACACAATATGGATGTTTTTGAGATTTAACGCATTGAAACAGTTCTTTGTCTTCAAAGCATTTGGCGTGAGTACTTTGAAAGATAGGGAGGACCAAGGAAAGAGAGGTTCCTACGCTCGTGCAAAGATCGTGAACAAATTTTTTGATATCGTTTGCATCGTTGGTTGCTTCTTTGTCATGGTGGATGTATTGAAGGTGAAATCGGGGGTAACTTTACGATCTCTCTTCGCAGTTGGAGGAGCGGGTACCGTTGTCCTTTCGCTTGCAGTAAAGGATATAGCCAGTGAAGTAGTTAGCGGTCTAGCACTTCAAGCTTCAGATAAAGTGTACGAAGGTGAGAAGGTGATGTTCGGAAATGGATTGAAGGGCACCGTTGACCAGATTGGTCTTTTTGAGACGCTTATAAGAGACAGTAGTGAGATGGTCACAGCAGTTCCAAACAAGGAATTAAGCAATCAGCGCCTCACAAACATCTCCCGCAATAAGTTTAGCCAAGTGAAGCAGGTGGTACATTTTGAATATGAGGACCTTGACAAGCTACCCGCTCTTCTGCAAGAAATCAAGAAAGAGATCAGTCGTAGTTGTCCCGCTGTGGTTATTGACGGTTCCAAGCCATTCCGCGCTTACTTTCACGAGTACGCCGATTCGTTTCTAAAGATAATAGTAGATGTTCGAATGAACGTTACTCCTGATAGTGATACGTACTACTTCAATCGAGAACAAGTTCTTCTTGCCATTGGACGCGCAGTGAAACAAATGAAGATGAAGTTTGCAGTTATTGCGGAGTAGGCATTTGATTATACTTCAAAATTCAATATGATATGGGAACTAATGATAATGCAACTAATAAATGTTAAGTGTACTGTTCTTTCAGAAAGTTTCCGCACCATGGTTGTCTCTTGTAGGAAGCATTTGAAGAACTCGAGCGAAGAATCAATCTGATATAAGAGCGCCGCCACACTTTCAAACTTATTCACTATCGTCGTCATTATTTTAATCTTCGCCCAAGGTATACTATCATACAGTTTGTTGTATTTACATACAGTACTCTCATCAAGCAATCATGCGGTAGGTTTTTGTGAACAAAAACTAAAAAATAAATACGTTAAATGGGGGTTAATGACAGGAGGGGCAGGATAAAATATTTGACCCTCGGTTGCGCAAAAATATACCTTTTACTGATTTTCGTTTAGTAAGCGAAAAAATCGGTACAAGGCAACTCACTTAGTGCATCTACAGTCAACCTGCGCACCGGCTCGTCCCTTCAACTTTGAACCTACTGAATTCTAACTTTAGATCAAAGATAAACATCAAACATGCCTACCAACGCTATTCTTCGCTGCTACCGCAAAACTAATAAGACACCTCGTCGTCCCTTCGAGAAGGAGCGTCTTGATGCAGAGCTCAAGCTCGTTGGAGAGTACGGACTCAGGTGTAAGCGTGAGATCTGGCGTGTTCAGTTCGC
>Ga0115005_10003082_pt1 | contig 13250 bp, 9 predicted proteins | sample ArcOceMetagenome_FD_87163 | JGI IMG/M metagenome (GOLD analysis project Ga0115005, IMG submission 87163) | Marine eukaryotic phytoplankton communities from Arctic Ocean - Arctic Ocean - Greenland ARC118M Metagenome | ecosystem: Environmental > Aquatic > Marine > Oceanic | place: Arctic Ocean... | reverse complement strand
CTTTCTATTTGTTCTCTGGCTCCAAATACTAGAACCAAACAGTTTGACGAAATATCAGCGTCATTTCGGAACAGTTCCCAGCCATCGTCAATAGTCCATTTTCTTTGTTGAATTTTCATTTTATTTATTTTTATCGTAGATCATATGTATTGTTAATAATAAAGTCTAGTAGGTGAAAGACATTTTAAGGTGCTTTCCATCGACATAAAATAAAGCATTTACATCAGAGCGTTAAATAATGAATCATAATTCATTATTTAATATCATATCCGCTCCTTTTTCTGCAATCATAACAGTCGGGGCATTTGTATTCCCGGAAACGATAGTTGGCATAATCGAAGCATCAATCACCCTAAGTTTATCGATTCCAATTACTTTTAAATTTTCATCAACCACAGCTGCAGCATCATTTCCCATTTTGCAAGTTCCTACTGGATGATAAGATGTATCTACGTGGCTCAAAATCCAATCTATTATTTCGGCATCAGTAGTCAACTCTTTTTCTGGTCGAAGCGGTTTCAACCGAAAGGCATCAAACGAAGGAGCTTCCAAAAGCTTTTTTGCATAGCGAAATGCCTTGATAGCGAAGTCTTTATCATATTGATTATCAAAATAATTCAATTCAATAATTGGTTCATCTTGAATATTATTTGAGCATAATGTGATGAAACCAGTACTTCTTGGTTGCAAAATTGTCGGTAAAATGGTAAAACCATCCTCTTTTGGTAAATCTCTTGGTTTTGCATCAATACGGTATCCCCAAGTTGGTGCGAAGTGAAATTGCAAATCCGGTCGATTACTATTTTTATCAATAGTTGTAAAACCTCCAGATGAAGCAGCTCCGATACTTAGCGGGCCTTTTTTAAAAAAGAGGTAGCGTAAAGTATTGAATAATAAGTTAATTCCTTTCATTTGGGAATTAAAAGTTACTTTTTGTTTTGCTTGATAGCAAATTGGAAAAAAATAATGGTCTTTTAAATTTTTTCCAACACCTTTCAATTCCTGTTGTACTTCTATTCCATGACTTTTTAGTTCCTCGGAATCTCCAATTCCCGAAAGCATAAGAATTTGTGGTGAATGAATAGAACCGGCTGAAAGTATAATTTCTTTATCTGCTTTTACCGTCTTTGATTCGCCATGATGTGAAAACGTAACGCTTTCTGCTTTTTTATGAACAATGTTTATTTTAGTAGTTTGAGCATTTGTCAGAATCGTTAGATTTTTTCGATGTTTGGCAGCATTTAGGAAAGTAGAAGCGGAACTTTGTCGTTTCCCTTTGGAAATCGCTAAATCATAGACTCCTAAACCTTCCTGTTTTTCGCCATTGAAGTCATTGTTTGGTTTTAGACCAAACTCTTTTCCGGATTGTTTTAGGGCCTTCCAAAGTGGATTTTGGTAGCGTTCAGATGCTGATGATATACCGACGAGGCCATCTTTCCCGTGATACTTGTTTTTCGTTTGCCAATGATTTTCAGACTTTTTAAAATAAGGTAAAACTTCTTCGTAGGCCCAACCTTTATTTCCCAAACTTGCCCAGTCATCATAATCTTTCCGATTTCCTCTAATATAAATCATTGAATTAATTAAACTACTTCCGCCCAAACCTTTGCCACGAGGGTAAAAAAGAACTCGATTCTTAGCATTTATTAATGGTTTTGGCGTTAAACCCCAATCGTATTCTGAATGATATAGCTGAGCATAAGCTAACGGAATATTGATATTAGTTGTTTCACTTTTTCCTCCAGCTTCCAATAGAAGTACTTTGTGATTAGGGTTTTTAGAAAGTCGATTGGCTAAGACACAGCCAGCTGAACCTGCTCCGATAATGATGTAATCGAAATTCATAGTTTTTAGTAAATTTGGTTAGTGATATAGTTAAATACTTCTTTCAGGTAAGCTTTTAGAAATATTTATACTATACTTTGAAAGTGAATTTACGTTTATAGCCTATTGATAATCAAGGACAAATACACCAGTTTTTTTATTTGTTATTTTATTAAATCATTATTTTGGCAGCATAACAATTGTTAATAAAGTTTTCTTCTTATTTTCCTTAATGAAAAGAAACAAAAATGCCAATCGAAGATAGGAATCCAAAATCATAATCGTACTTTGATGTATTTGTTCTTGTGACATATCGATACTTTAAAACTCGTATTTCTTCGGTGAATTTTTTTTAAGATTTTTCACTAAAACCGATTTTCTACCTTTTGAGGCTTTACGAATAGATTTATCATAAAAGAAAAATCATACTTATAACTACATTATTGAGAAAGTAAATATAAAGGAAGTTTTGGAGAAATTGGAGAAGATTTTTTGGATGTGTCTGAAAAAAATAATTCTTAAATAAGTGGGTTTATTGTTTTGTGCTTGCAAAATAATTTCAAAAAAGCGTTTTATTTATAGAGATATAACACCTGCTAATGTTTTAGAAATTCAATAAAGTGATCGAAACTTTCAACAATCGAAGCATTTTCGGAAAGTTCAATTGGATTAACCAGAACTTGATAACCGGACACTAAAATGCGTGTATCAGAGAATGAAGTTGCTAATCTATGGATATAATCTTGAACAGGTTGCTTGACAAATGCGCCAGAAAACATGGTAAAAATATAGTCTGGATTATGTATTTTATACACAGCAGCTAAATCATTAAACGGAACATTTTGACCTAAATAAATTACCTTATTACCTCGCTCCCGAAGTAGGTAAGTCAAGAATAAAACACTTAATTCGTGGATTTCACCTTCAGGAAGAAATACTAAATACTTTGCCGCTTCATCACTGTGTGCATAGGGTAATTTATCAATTGCTACAATCAACTTTTGGCGAATCAAACAACTGATAAAATGTTCTTGTGCAGGGTTGATAGAGCCTGTCAGCCAAAGTAAACTTAGTTTATCCAAAAACGGATTGATGACTTCAATCATCGTTTTCTCAAATCCCATTTGGTCAATATTGGCAGAAATTATTTTGTCGAATCTGTAACCATTTAACTCAATCATTGAAATAGTTAGAGCGTCTAATTGCATATCGTGTTCAAGGTGAACTTCTGATACTTGTGCGATTTCTTGTGCGATTTCAGTAGATGACATTTTTGCAATCTTAGAAATCTTGAATCCATTTTTATTTAATAATGCAATATTCAATAAACTCCTTAAATCTGCTTCATTATAATAGCGGATATTTGTTTGAGTACGTTTAGGATGAATGACATTGTATCGCTGTTCCCACGCTCGAATTGTGTGCGCTTTGATGCCAGAAAGTTTTTCTAAATCTTTTATTGAATATATTGCCACAGTAATCTATATATTATTGATAATTAGAAAAGTCGTTTAACTAAGTTTTATAGGTGCGTTTTTAACACGAAAGTAATAAAAATGTTTAAATCGTAAAATCATACCTTTTAGTTAGATTATGAAAAAATATTTGAGGGCAATATCTTATTTGTTAATGTCTTATAGTTTTATTTGAGTTGATTTATTGAGTGCTTATTAACATTATAAGCAAAAAAACATACATATTAACCTTCAATTGACCAATAAGCGTGGGTTTAAATTTTATCGGCTGGTTTGAAAAAAGTTCCTTTTTATAAACTCAAAAGGCGGTATTCCAAAATCGTAAAACCATAATTAAGTAGATGAGCACAAAAAATATTGCAATAGTTTCTTTTATTTCAGCAGCATTAAAAATAGAAGATTTTATAAGTAATGGCATTATTAGAGCAAAAATTGTGCGACTATGTATTATTCATATTGTTTTATATAATAATATGAATCTAAATATTAGAGAATTAAAAAAATAGAAATTAAAAATAATATCATCATCAAAAATATATTTAAAAAATATCATTACATTTGACTAAACTTTATGAAAATCAATTTAATACGTATTATTGTTTTTTGATTATGTAAACCCTATTTTTATATGAAAGTTGGATTTTTGCAACAGTTATTGCTACTATTTACCACTACGTTTTTATTACAATTAAATACTTCTTCCGCACAAGTTTCGATTTCTGGATTAGTTAAAAGCATTGAAGGTGAGGCGATTATAGGTGCGAGCGTTGCTTTGATTGATAAAGGACCAATAAAAGGAGGAATCACGGATTTTGATGGTCGATTCTTATTAGTTGATATTCCTTCGGGGCGTTATACTTTGGCAATTTCTTATTCTGGTTATGCGACGGTGGAGCAAAGTATTAATATTAGAAAAGAAGATTTGAATATCAATATAACTTTAGGTGCGGATGCTTTGGGTTTGGGACAGGAAATAGAAACGGGAAGTTTTGGGAGGTTAACTGTGTTGGAATCTTCGATTTCTATTTCGATTGCAAATCATTCTAACTTGAAAAAAATTGGTGCTCGAAATTTAGCAGATATTTTGGAGACCGCTCCCGGTTATTATGTCGACGGCTCGGCAGGAGAAGTATTTTCTCGCGTATACACAAGAGGAATTAATGCTTCCGCTTCTCGCTTAAATGGTTGGTATTACAATGGTTTATTTGAAGATGGTTTGCCAGTTTCTAATGTTTCTTGGGAATTAGTAAATCCTGATTTTTTCTATCGTTTTGATGAAACGGTGGAACGTATGGAGGCTATTCGTGGCGGTTCGGCTGCGATTACTTCACCGAATTCACCTGGTGGAATCTTCAATTTTATTTCCAAAAGTAGTAATTCTGAATCTGCGGTAGAAGCAACTATCGGAGCTGGTGTTCAGGGAAATGGAGCAATTATTAGTCGTTTTGATTTGAATGCGAATGGTACGATTGGAAAGGAAGGCGATTGGCAGTATAATATTGGTGGATTCTATAGATATGATGAAGGTGCAAGGAATTTGAGTTATGCGGCAAATCAAGGTGGACAATTAAAAGGAAATGTGACTAAAGTGAATGCCCTTGGATATTTTAAATTCTATGGAAAAATTCTTTCTGACCAAAACGTCGTTTACCCAGAACTGCCATTTACTAATTGGCAAAATCCAACTATTTTGGAGGGTTTCGACGCAGCGACTTCTACGACATTATTGCCAAGAGTTAAGAGTAATATTGTAAATGGTAATCGTTATTCAAGTGATCAGACGTCGATTCGAACATTTGATAATTCAGGTTTGATTCAGCCAAAAGATTATGCTTTAGGTTTGCAATTAGAACAAAAACTGGGAGAATGGACGGTTAAAAATAATATCAAGGTTTCTAATAAGAGTTTGACTTGGAATACGACGGTATTAAGTACAAATTTACCTGTTTTTGGGAACTCAACGGAATCCTTTTTACCATATTTAGCGACCGGTTATGGTGCTTCAGGAGCGACGGCGATTACGGTATTTGATGGTGGAACTGTAGATTGGAAAGTCAGTGGAACAGATGAAATCTTGGCTTCGGTCGCACTTCAAACGAATCTTTCTGCTAATTTTGAATCTAATCTCGTTGGTACTTCTTCGCTTCCTCGTGATGAGGTAATGGTTTATCATACGAAACAAATTGAAACGACGATTAGCGAGATTATGGATGAGTTTAGTTTGAGTCGAGAGATTGGTAAACATAATTTTGTGATGGGTGGGTTTTATTCTAATTCTAATGTTGATTTTTCGCAAGATGCGGATGCAATTATGGCGACAGTGGAAGATAACCCGAGAATTGTAACGGCAACATTGAATGCGAGCAATGGCTCGAGTGTAGAATTGATGAATGAAGAAGGTTTGACTCGTGTTGGCGGATTTGACTATATTCATGCAGAAGCTCAACAGCGAATTTTATCATGGTTTATTTCAGATAATTGGGCAGTTTCTGACCTTTTTAATATCGAGGCAGGGCTTCGGGTGGAATCTGTACAGATTAATGGAAAAAAAGATGGTTATGATGCTCAATATGATTTGGGCGGTTTGGATGGAAACGAACTTACTGGTTGGGATAACCTACTAAGAGTTGGTAATGGTATAACTTATCTTTTTGATGATGTTTATAATTATGCGTCGGGATCTTTAGGAATGAATTTCAAGCTTTCTGATGATTTTGCCTTATTTGCTCGTGGAACTTATGGGAATAAAGCACCGGAATTAACGTATTATTTTAATAATTTTATCAATATAGAACCGATAAAAGCAGCCGTTCAATCTATGATACAGATAGAAGGTGGTGCAAAATTTAATACAGGAAAATTCACAATTTTCTTAACTGCTTTCAGTTCGAGACTAAATAATATTAACCTTGCGACTTCCGTCAATTCTCCGGTTTTAGGAAGTTATAGTTTGACACCACTATTTAATGCTGCAAATACAGTTGGGATTGAATTAGAAGGAAATGTGAGTATCACACAGAATTTTGATATTCGTTTTTCTTCAACGTATCAAAATGCAGTTGCATCAGATTGGAAAGCATGGAATTTTAAGGATTTAGATGTCATCTTGGATGATGAAATTATCGATTATTCTAATAATATCTTACCAAATGTTCCGAATATTATGGCGAGAGTTAGTCCAAATATTTCATTGGCGAATGACCGTTTGAATATTTTTGTAACTTATACATACATCGGTGAGCAATGGGCAAATTTCGCAAATGGCTTCAAGTTGCCTGCTTTCAGCCGACTTGACGGTGGTGTATTATTTAGTGCTACTGATAGATTGACGTTTGGATTAAGTGTAATAAATGCTTTCAACACATCAAATCCGACCGCATTCAGTTATTTTAGTAAAACACTGACACCGAATCCTGAAAATGCGACGGCCGCTTATGTAAATGCAAATCCTGAGGATGTTTTTTATGCTCGTCCAACGTTGCCAAGTACCGTATTATTAAAGGTTTCTTATATATTTTAAGATACTTTACTTTTAAGATTGCTTAAAATACTTCGCCTTCGATTCTTATTCCTTCCTTGTTTCTTGTGACAATGGAAATAATGAGTCGAAGGCGATATTAATTACAGTAGGGGAATCGGGCATTATAAACTATGAATTATTATCATTACAGAGTTAATGATTGAGGTAGTTATTGGTAAAGATGGGACATTTTTAAAATATTTGTCAGGTTGGGTTATCAATTATAGTCTATTTTTTATCTTTTAGAATCAATATAGTTACCATGCAAAATATGAAAAGAATAAGCCACTTAGTTCTCGTAATTACCATATTATTAGGAAGTTTTTCTAATACAACCGCTCAAGATGAAGGAATGACTTATGGTGTTTTTATTGCCATAAATGATTATTCAGAAGGAATTTGGAAGTCATTAAACACACCTGTAAATGATGCAGAAGCGATTATCTCTGTATTAAATGAAAAGTATGTTTTTGATCAGATAATGACAATATATAATGAAGCTGCTAATCGAAAAGCAATAATAGCGAATTTGAATCTGGTTGCTAAGCAACTTAAAGCAGAAGATCGTCTTTTGATTTTTTATTCAGGCCATGGAATTGAAGTAGGAGCGGAAGGATATTGGATTCCTTCTGATGCGAAAAGCGAAGATCTCACAGAAATGATTTCCAATACGGAGATTAGAGATATCTTAGGAAAAATGAAAAGTCAGCATATTTTATTAATGGTAGATGCTTGCTTTAGTGGAGGCGTTTTTAAGTCGGCAGAAGGATATATTAGAAATGAAGGTTCTGTAGATTATTATGACCTTGTTGATAGGTTAATTTCTAGGGAAGCATTGGTTTCAGGAGCTTTAGAGCCACTTAATGACGAAAAATATAGTCGTTCAATTTTTGTGAAATATATCGTAAAGTATTTGAATCGGAATAAAAGTCAATACTTTTCAACAAGTGAATTATTTGAACTAATTAAGTATCCTGTTGCAGCTAATTCGCCAACAATCCCTTTATTTGGCCACATTCAAAATACTGGACATGAAGGTGGACAATTCGTATTTGAATTAACGGGTTTTGAGGTAGAAGCCGTCGTTGTGGAAGAGGAAGTTCCAATTATTGACTGTAGTCAATTAACGGTGGAAATTGAGGAAGGTAAAAAAGTTATTTTTGAAAGTGAAGATAAACGGTTACATGCACTTTCTTCAAATCCAGAGGTTGATTATCAATGGTTTGAAGGAGTAGCACCTTTAATGATTAATTCACCGATTTTGGAAGTGATGAAATCTGGAGAATATACGATTGTTATTACGGATAAGTATAAATGTTCAAAAGCTGCGACGATTGATGTGACGGTGATTTACAAAGATATTTATGTGAATATCCTGGAAGGTAGCAAGGTAGAGTTTGTGCAACAAGGAACATTGACAGCGAAAACAAATATACCTTCCGCGGTCATCGAATGGCGATATAATAATTTCATAGTAGGGAAGGGGTTGACTTTAAATGTAAAAGAGGAAGGAATTTATACGATAAATTTGAAATCATCGGATGGTCGGACGATTGCTTCGGTTTCTTCAAGGGTGACGATTAAAGACAGAGTGTACACCGTTCAGGTCGGTGATAATATAGAACGTTTGGCTCGAAAGTTTTATAAAAATGAAAGTAAAAAAACATTGATTATTAATGCTAATCCATCAATCGTCGAGAATAATGGCGGATTGAAAGTTGGAGAATTGATTGTAATTCCGAAGGGTAATGAGTCTAAGGAAATAACGATAATCAAGATTGGTGGTGTTAAAGATTTAGTACCTTTAAGTGCGCCGGGAATTTATAAAAATGGTATTGTTACCGATATTTCGGTGCAAGTATTTAAAAGTATGAATATGGAAACGAGCATTGAGTTTATGCCATTGAATAAGGTAAAAGCTGGTGTTTATAATGGTTTGTTCACTGTTGCTCAGCCTTTGGCAAAGACGCCAATGGAAGCATTGAGTTTCCGTTTTTCTGAACCATTATATAAAATAGTGAATGTGTTTTTTGTAAAATCAGATTCTGATATTGAATACACAAAAAGTAAAGATATTAAGGGAAATCGTGTCGCCGTTACAAAAGGTATTTCTATCAAAGAGTTAGATGCTTTGGCGGCCAAGCGAACGGTAAAGTTAGTTCCTGTAGTAACCTTAGAAATGGCTTTTCAAATGCTCGAAAAAGGAGAGGTTGATATGGTTGCTGCTCCTCAATTAGTCGGATTGTTGACTTTGAAAAACATGACTACTTTTGGTGTGAATAGTTTCAAAATATTGGAAAAAGAAATCGGGACGGAAGCTCTTTATTTGGTGATTTCTAAAAATCATCCAAGTGCAGAAGAAATTATTGCAGATTTTAATAAAGTTTTTCTTCGATTAAAAGAGGAAGGCAAAATTGATGAATTAATTAATAAACACCTAGATCAATATCAAAAACCGTAATTTCTGATGAAGAGTTAGGAATTAAGAATGTGGAATTTTATCGTTTAAATCTAATCGCAACAACGATAATTCCTAATTCTTAATTTCTAATTATTTAACTAGTCGTCCCTGTTGACACTGCCAAACTTCACCTTTATATTTTTCTAACATTTGATAATCATGTGTGGCGATAATTACGGTAATATTCTGATTGTCGGAAAGTTCCTTTAGTAGATTAATAATATTTTCGGAGGTTTCGGGGTCAAGGTTTCCCGTTGGTTCATCTGCCAAAATTAGTTCTGGTTCATTCAATAAAGCACGAGCGACTGCGATTCGTTGCTGTTCTCCGCCCGAAAGCTCAAAAGGCATTCTATTTCCTTTCGTTTCCAAACCGACTAATTCTAATACTTCACTAACTCGTTTTTTTATTTTTGATTTACTTTTCCAATCGGTCGCTCTCAGTACGAAACTTAGGTTTTCATATATTGTTCGGTCATTGAATAATTTAAAATCTTGAAAAATGATACCGATTTTTCTGCGTAACTGTGGAATCGTTTTATGATTTAATTGATTCAAATCAAAATCGCCTACTTTTCCTTCTCCTTTTTGTAAGGGCAAATCGCCGAACAAAATCCTCAATAAACTTGATTTTCCACTTCCTGTTTTTCCAATTAAATAAATAAATTCTCCTTTGTTAACTTGAAAATTAACGTCTTGAAGAATTGGAATTCCTTTCTGAAAAAAGCTAACATTTGATAATGAAATAATCGGTGTCATGTTGTTGGTTAATTGGTTAATTGATTAGTTAATTTTGTCATTCGTAAAAATGAGGCGTGACAAATTAGCCAAATTTCATTTAATTTTTTCACAAAACTAAATTATATTATCTAAATTATATTATCTAGATTACAGATTGAAAATATATTACTCAAATAATAATTAGAATAAAAAAAATGGGTGTTTACGTCGGAAAGTGGGATTGTGATTATTGTGGGAATGTGGGTAATTTAGGGCCTCATTTACATTGCTTACAGTGTGGAGGTTCTCGTCCTGAGGATGTTGTGTTTTATATGCCTCGTGGCGTTGATACGGAAGTGACGGATGAGGATGAATTGTCGATTGCGAAAGAAGGTGCGAATTGGGTTTGTGGACTTTGTAATAATAGCAATCGAAATAGCTACAAGGCTTGTGTTTCGTGTGGAGCATTGAAAGATGCTTCGGAAAAGAATTTGGAAGTTCGAGCGTTTTCGGAAGAGGCTGTTCCTCGAACGTCTCAACCTGTCCAAAAGTTAGCCACCCCGGAGCAACCAAAAAAGAAAGGAAAGTTTGGTAAGATTATCGCTTTTATTGCGATTCTAGGTTCTGGTTATTTTGGCTTAAGCCAAATTTCGAGTACGATTGAAGTTCCTGTAACAAGTATAGAGTGGGAGAGAAGTATCGAAACGGAGGAATTCAAATTGGTAACGGAGGAAGGTTGGGAATTGCCGAAAAGCGGAAAAATTATTAAGAGTTTTGAAGCGATTCATCATTATGATAGTATAGTAGTGGATTATCAAACTCGAACTCGGACGGTTAAGGAAGCGGTCGGATCGGAGCAATATGTTTGTGGAAAACGAGATTTGGGAAATGGTTATTTTGAAGATAAATATTGTAATCGAACGATTTATCGAGATAGGCAGGAACAATATGAAGATCCGATTTATCAGGAATCTCCTATTTATAAGACAAAGTATCAGTACGGAATTTATCGTTGGAAACCTTATGAAAATTATGAAACAGAAGGTTCTGATAAACAGCCAAAATGGGGAGAATTACCAGATTTTATTAAAGATAAAGAGAATCAAAAAATTAGAGTGAAGTCAGAAAATGAAGCCTATTATTTTGCGATAAAAGATCATAAAGATGAAATTCGTTGGTATAAATCTGACTTTGATTATTGGAACGATGAAATATCTGTTCGTAAGACTTTGAAAGCAAAAAAATCAATGATTTTTGGATTTTTTCAATATTTAGAAGACGAGCATAAAGTTGTTTCTGTGGAAAGGGATTAAATAAAGGATTTAATATTCAAAAAAAATACCAGTTTTTAAAACTTCATTTTTCTTTAAATTTTATGCTGTTGCCCACAGGAGATATCGATTTCTGTGGGTGTGACGGTTTTAATTGAAGTTTCAATTGATTGAACTTAACTTAAAAATTTAAAATAGTGTTCGGTATTTTATTCACCAATTGCATTGAGACACCGAATGCTATATTAGAAGTATTAATCAAGGTATTTTGCATTTTTACAGTCGGTTGCCAATTCAAGCTTAAATCTTCATCAATATCAAAATTACTTAAATGTGCGGAAGTATAAGCTTCTAAAACATTCAATCCATGAATGGCAATGATAGCGATATAAGACTGTTCCAACCATTTTCGATGATTGTCACGAGCATCTGTTAAAGCCTCTTCGGTCGCATTTGGATTATCAAAAAACTCATCAAAGGTCGTTGGATCATCATCTATTCTGATTCGATAAGCATTCCGATACCTACGATATTCTACCGTATTAAAATAAATCGAATAACCCGCTCCGCCAACGGCTGCTAAAGCAATCGGTGCTTTCCAATATTGCTTATTATAAATCTGTCCGCCACCGGGAAAAATAGTGGAATAGAAAGCTGCTTTTTTAGGTTTATTTCCATCTTCTTTTAAAAAACCTAAAAAAGGTTTTTTTACTTCTTTCGACGTTTTTTCTATATTTTCAATGGTGGTTATTGAGGTATCAATGGTGGTGATTGAAGTATCAATTAGTGCGGAGGCGCCATAATTAAAAAGGAAAAAGATACTTACAAAAAATGCTTTTTTCATGATAATAGAGGTATAAAAGTATAAAAGGTGGTAGAGGTATGAAGGTATAAAAGGTGATTTATAGGTGCGACGGTTTAGCCTATTAAACCCTTACACCTATAAATCTGTACACCTTTACATTTTTTTCCATTCTTTGATTGACGCTTCGTTCATACGAACATAATCATCATTTCCTGCACTTTCTGCTAATTCTAATGATAATTTCGCAGAAGTAACGGCATCTTTATATTTACCTAGTTTTGCTTCGATTAAAGCTTTACGACGAACCATCCAGAATTTTTCATTCGCCCCTTTATCCATTGCGATATTTATCCACTCCAAAGCTTGGTCTAAGTCTTTGTCAGCCATCAAGTTATAAGCAGCAGCTTGGTAATAATCGTTCATGCTTGGACCTGCCAAAGCTTTTTCAATACTACCTTGAACTTGAGCATCTACCTTTGTATCAATACCGAAACTAACCATTGTACTTTCCCAAGAAAGATCAATATTTGCAGTTCCTAAACCAATATTAGAAAAACCAATTGTGAAGGTTTCTACTTTGTTTGAAATATTGGTTGGTTTTACTGTAAAACGGAACGCATCTTCGTCCGCCTTATACCCACCTATTCCTGAATGTGTTATGTTTTTGTGGAATATAACGGTCCATTCTTCTTTTCCAGGAATTGTATAAAGTGCATAAGTTCCAGCTTTTAATTCATTTCCTTCTACGAGAACATCGCTGCTGAAAGAAATTTTTGTAGAAGCGTTTGCTCCTGTTCTCCACATTTTGTCAAAAGGAACTAAGCCACCGAAAATCTCACGACCTTTCATGCTTGGACGAGCATAAGCAACTTCTACTTCTGTCATTCCAACAGTTTGCATAACTTTTCCGCTCGGACTTGGTGCAGGCATTTTTACTTGTGCATCCGCAAATAATGTCGCAACTATCAATAAGGCGACTGTAAAAAATACATTTTTCATAAACTTCATTATGTGTTTGGTTAAATCTTTTAGATACGCACGAATGTGCATATCTTGCTTAAATAATAAGTAAAATTACTAAAACAGCATAAAGTTCTAAAAAACAGAGATAAAGTTTGTTGTTACAACATTATTTTATGAAAATTTTAAAGTTGGGCAGGTTTCGGGTTGCGAGTTT
>Ga0115005_10003081_pt1 | contig 13251 bp, 10 predicted proteins | sample ArcOceMetagenome_FD_87163 | JGI IMG/M metagenome (GOLD analysis project Ga0115005, IMG submission 87163) | Marine eukaryotic phytoplankton communities from Arctic Ocean - Arctic Ocean - Greenland ARC118M Metagenome | ecosystem: Environmental > Aquatic > Marine > Oceanic | place: Arctic Ocean... | reverse complement strand
TGTCCTTTTCCCTTCTAAAAAACACAAAAAATAGTTCCGTAACGAAGGCTATGCAACGATTTTTTGAATTCTTTAGAAGAAAAAATTACGGCGCATTATGGTCCAACTTATTAAATCGTTTTTACTAAGCGTAAAGGATGATTGCTGAGAACAATAAAAAGAAGTAGAAACTATTGCCACCAATGTATATGAAATCATAGCACCCTGCGGGATGCTACGCTTCATGTACTAAACGTCAGCCTTCATTATGACCAACCAATAAACAAATGATGAAATTCTTTAGAAAAATTAGACAAAACTTACTCGTGGAAAACAAAAAGGGAAAATACTTTAAATACGCTATCGGAGAAATAGTACTTGTCGTTATTGGAATTTTGATTGCATTAAGTATAAGTAATTGGAATGAAAAACGTAAAATCAATGAAGAAATAAAAAGTGTTTTTGCTTTTCTAGAAAAATAACTTGAAAATAATATAAAACGAAGTAATAATTTCTTGAGTTACGGTTACCATATAGGGATAGAACCGGCTGATACGTTATATTCTCGTGAGGTTTTAGTTGTACCCCATTTTTCAAAATAATGGATGACTTCTAGTTTTTCTGAAGTACTCCAACTCTTTCTGTGGTTTGACATAATTCACAATTTTTTTATTAACTAAATTTACAAAAGTTGTATCCAACTATTTAGGGGGTTAGTAGGATATTTAACTGTTCGGTTTATTAAGATATTCTTAAATAACTTCATTCATTATGATTGAAATCTTAAAGTAATATAAACAATTCGTTAAGTCTTTGCTTTTCAGTTTTTTTTTCCCTTATCAAATATATATTTGGAAAAAAAACAATCATGAAAAGATCAAGTCAATATGATGTTGCTGTAATTGGTGCAGGAATAGTAGGTTTATCCATAGCCTATACTGCCGCTCAACAAAACAAAAGAGTCATCGTTTTTGAAAAACATCCGAAAGCAGGTGGAGCATCCGTTCGGAACTTTGGAATGATATGGCCTATTGGCCAACCTCATGGTGAAAATAGAAACAGAGCATTAGCTTCAAGAGAGATTTGGAAAAAAATAACTACCGAAGCTGGGATCTGGATGGTAGAAAATGGCTCGTTACATTTAGCCTACCACGATGATGAAATGCAAGTATTGGAAGAATTCGTACAGTCAGAATCTGATAACGATTCTCTAAAATTAATTACTCCAAAAGAAGTGAACCAATATAATTCCATTGTTAAAAAAGAGGAATTGAAAGGGGCGCTATGGAGCGATACTGAAATGTTAGTTGATCCGAGAGAAGCAACTGGAAAACTACCCGAGTTTTTACAAAAAAAATATAAAGTCGAATTTCACTTTGGAACAGCGATCACTCATGTGGATGGGAAATATTTATATTCATTTGATAATCAATGGATTGCTAAAGAAGTTTATGTATGTAGTGGTTCAGATTTTGAAACACTCTATCCAGATGTTTTTAAAAATACGGAAATAACCAAGTGTAAATTACAAATGATGCGAGGTGAAATCCCTAATGAAAAAAAACATATGGGCGCATCTCTTTGTGCTGGATTAACCTTGGGGCATTATGCTTCATTTGCACAATGTCCTACCTTAAAAGAAGTCGTCGCTCGCTACGATAAGGAAAATATTTTATACAAAAAATATGGCATACACGTACTCCTTTCTCAAAATGGAAATGGAGAATTTTCTATTGGTGACTCACATGAATATGGTTGGGAGATGATGCCTTTTGATAAAACGGAAATCAATGAATTGATTTTAAAATACTTGCATAGTTTTACGAATTTACAAAATCTTAAGATTACCGAAAGGTGGAATGGAGTATATCCAAAATTGCCTGGACAAAGTTTTTTAATCGAAAAAACTCAGTCTGAAGTAATCATAGTTAATGCTTTAGGAGGCGCGGGGATGACTTTATCCTTTGGATTAGCTGCTGAGATTTTTACAAAAAATTTAGTTTCATAAACTAATATTCAAACAGTATTTACATCAAATTATTTTTTTCTTATTATACTTTTTGAATTCTTTAGAATTTCTCTGCTCAACTTTGCATCGATAAATAAATGACCGAAACTGCTAGAACAGCAACGGTCATATTCAATTTTTTAACTCATGATTAAAAGTAAACAATTTATGGAATTTCGAATGAAAAACCAAAATCGAAGGGAACGTATATTAATCATACGTCTCTTTCCTGTCGTTTTGTTGTGGTGCTTTTTTGCCATAACTACTTTCGCTCAAAGACAAATTACTGGTCAAGTTCTTGACCAAGTTGGTGAACCTCTTATTGGTGCAAATGTCAAAGTGGTAGATTCCGAAGAAGGAACATCTACTGATGTTGATGGAAAGTTTGCATTAACAATTTTGGAAACTGCTAAACAATTAGAGGTATCGTATTTAGGATTTATTGATACCAAAATAGAATTGGATAGTAGAACAAATTACAGTATAACTCTTGCAGAGAGTACTAATGAATTGAATACTGTTTTAATAACTGCTTTAGGGATCAAAAGAGAGACTAAGTCATTAGGCTATGCTGTACAAAAAGTAGATGGGAAAGATATTTCAGTTGTCAAAACTCCCAACCTTTTGGATAATTTGACAGGGAAATTAGCTGGGGTAAATATTACTCAAGGTGGTTCTGGTGTAGGTTCTTCTTCTCGAATTGTGATTCGTGGAGAGTCTTCTTTGTCTGGAGATAATCAACCACTTTTTGTCGTAAATGGTGTGCCGATTAGCAACTCTAGTGGAAGTAATGGCCGATCACAAGGTAACTTGGAGGCAGATTATGGAAATGGTGCAGCTGAAATAAGTCCAGATGATGTTGAATCTATTTCTGTTTTGAAAGGTGCTAACGCAACTGCGCTTTATGGTTCGCGAGGTGCAAATGGAGTGGTGTTAATTACTACGAAATCTGGAAAAGGCACCAAAGGATTAGGCATATCGATTAGCTCTTCCACTACTTTTGAAACACCACTTCGAGTACCTAAGTACCAAAATAAATATGGTCAAGGTGCAGGTTTTAATTTTGAATTTGTTGATGGATTTGGTTCTGGAACAAATGATAATATTGATGAAAGTTGGGGGCCTGCATTAGATGGTCGAATGTTGGTACAACATCATAGTATCAACGCCGATGGCAATAGAGCAGGGGATTTCATAAATCGACTAGATGGATATACGGATCAAGACTCCTATGAAAAACTGGCTTGGAGTCCGCAAGAAAATAATATTAGAGATTTTTTTGAAACAGGTGTTTCTACCAATAATAATATCTCATTTACAGGAGCGAACGAAAATAGTAATTTCCGATTGTCCTATACGAATCAATATTCAAAAGGAATCTTACCTAATACTGATTTGAAAAGAAATAATATTAACCTTGACCTAGGGCACAAAATGTTGAATGATAAATTAAAATTCAATGCGAATTTTAATTACATCAATTCAGGTTCTAAAAACCGAGCTAACAATTCTTACGGTACTGAAAATATTATGTACTTGTGGGTTTGGTTTGGACGACAAATTCCAATGGAGTCATTGGGAAATTACTGGCAGACAGGTCAAGAAGGAACGCAACAATTCAACTACAATTATAACTGGCATGACAATCCATATTTCACGATGAATGAAAATACCAATGGATTTAACAAAGACCGACTTTTAGGAAATATTAATATGACTTACAACCTCACCAAAGATTTGACTATGATGGTGAGAACAGGTACAGATGTTTCTAATGATTTGCGACAAGGAAGAAGAGCATGGAGTACTCAACGATTTCCTTTAGGGCAATACCGAGAAGATAAAATTTACTTTCAGGAAAGAAATACAGATTTTTTAATCAATTATAAGAAAGATATTTCTGCTGATTTTAACTTTAGTGTTTCTGCTGGTGGAAATCAAATGACTCAAACGAATCGCTTCAACCAAGTGTCTGCCAACGAGTTGGCTGTTCCTGGGATTTATAGTTTTAATAACTCTAATATTCCATTATTGCAAAATAGTTTTAATAGCGAGAGACAAATTAATTCACTTTACGCCAATGCATCTTTTGGTTTTAAAAATGCGATTTACGTAGATCTTTCTGGAAGAAATGATTGGGCTTCTACTTTACCAGAAGCAAATAATAGTTATTTCTATCCTTCTGCTTCGCTTTCTTTTGTGGCGAGTGAATTATTCAATATGCCAGCCAATATATCTTTTGCAAAGCTAAGATTAGGATATGGACAAGTAGGAAATGATACGCAACCATATTCTTTGCAACCCTATTTTGAATTCCTTTCTAATCCATACGGAACTCAATTATTGGGGACGGAGGGCAATGTATTACCTAACCCAAATTTGAAACCAGAAAGAGTATCAACGCTCGAAGTAGGAGCTGATGTACGATTGTTTCAAAATAGAGTAGGCTTAGATTTGACCTTGTATAAAAACAATTCTACGGATCAGATTATCTCAATTCCAGTTTCTCAAACTTCTGGATTTGGTTCTAAATTTATCAATGCCGGTGAAATTGAAAGTACTGGTATTGAAGCATTATTGAATATTATTCCAGTAAAATCTAACGACTTCCAATGGGAAGTAGGTATTAACTTTACTAGATCAAGAAGTAAAGTAGTCAAGTTGACAGATGACTTGTCGACTTATGAAATTTCCAATAATTACTTGAGTGTTCAAGCAAGAGAAGGGGGAAGAATGGGGGATGTTTATGGGACAGGTTTTGTATTAGTGAATCCTTCAACTAACGAAACGGTTACAGTTGATGATATTGATGATATTGAAGAAGGATGGGGACATTTGTATAGCGGAGGTTTTCCAGTACGAGATCCTAATATGAGAAAATTAGGAAATTATAATCCTGATTTTATGCTTGGTATGAACAATACATTTACGTATAAAAATTTCAGTTTAGGTTTCCTTTTAGATTGGAGACATGGGGGAGTAGTGCTATCTAGAACTTTGTTGATAGGAGGAACTTCAGGTTTGATTAATGAGACGGCTGAGTACGATAGAGAGACACATACTTACATCGGTGGTCAAACTACAGTTGATGGTGTGAGTACTTTAGATCGACCTGGTTATATGCAAGACTCTGATGGAAACTATGTAACGAATACAGAATCAGTTTCTGCAAGAGATTTTTATTGGTCTCATTTTAATCGAGGAAATGAAGAAGTAGGCATTTATGATGCTTCATTTTTAAAATTAAGAGAATTAAAAATCGGTTATACTTTTGGAAAAAATATCGCTTCAAAACTAGGAGCTGAAAAACTTTCTTTGAACATCATCGGAAGAAATTTATTTTTAGTTACCGAAAATCCACACTTCGATCCTGAGACTTTTTCTTACAATGGAAATAGAATTGTTCCAGGTGTAGAAGATATGGCAACGCCAAGTACTAGGAGTATTGGATTTCACTTAGGCGTAACTTTTTAACAATATTTTACACTCATCAATATAAGGAATCAAGTTTTAGTTGTCAGAAATCAAAATAAATTGATGGATAACAATTGAAACTTGAAACCTTTTTTCTAGAAAAATTATTAATAAAAAAAGGAATCAAAATTAACTCGATCTGATTTCTTTTAAAAAAAAAATATTTAAAATGAAAATATTTAATTATAGAATCTTATTGCTGTTGTCCGTGCTTTTAGTTTTTCAATCTTGTACAAAAGACTTCGATGAAATTAATGATAATCCGAATTACCCAACAGTAGATGAAGCTAACCCTGCTTTGATTTTACCAAAAATATTATTTGAGGCAGGTAATGAAATGACGGCAGATATAGCTTGGGGAACTGGAAATATATTAGCTCAATTAGTCGCAACTAATAATTTTACAGGAACGGATAGATACCTTTTGGGAACTTATGAAGGTACTTGGAATTTGTTTTATCGAAACATGAGAGATGCTAATAACTTATTAAGTTTGGCGGAGGCATCTGGCAATGGTGGATATCAAGCTGCAGCCTTAACTATGAGAGCCTGGATGCTAGCGAACTTGACAGAAATGTATGGAGACATTCCTTACTCTGAAGCATTGAAAGGAAAGGAAGATGAATTTCAGCCAAAGTATGATAAACAAGCTGATATCTATACTGCGATTCTAAAAGATCTAGAAGATGCTGTATCAGCAACGAATAAAGGAGGTTCGATGAATGGAGATATTATGTACAATGGCAATACAGATCAATGGGCAAAATTAGCCAATTCACTTCGCATGAGATACTTGATGCGTTTGGAAAATAAATGGGGTGAGTTAGGGATTGATGGTGCTGCTCAAATGCAAGCAATCGTTTCATCTGGAGTTCATTTATTAAGTAATAATGATAATGGAGCCATTCCATATTTGGAAGGAACCAATCGTTGGCCTTTAAATACTTCACGAGTGGGTTCGTTTGATGAAAAACGAATGAGTCAAAGAATAGAAACAGTCTTAAAAGATTTGAATGATCCTAGAATGAATATTTTATTTAGAGAAGTGGATAACCCTAGTAGCAATGAATTTGTAGGTGTCCCAAACGGTTTGTCTGAAGATGAAGCTTCTAATTTTAATGGAGGAGCTAATAATCAATCTCGTTTAGGAACTAGATTTCGAGAGGAACCTGCGGCGGTAGAAATGATGATGATGCATTATTCGGAGTTGATGTTTATTGTAGCAGAAGCTGTTGAGAAAGGATATATTACAGGAAATACTGCTGATTTTTACAATGCTGGAGTGGAAGCAAATATGAATTATTTAGGTATTGAAGATGCAAGTGGATATTTAGCTAATCCTGATGTAGCATTGACTACTGAGCCATTAAAACGAATTGGATTGCAAAAATGGTTGTCCCTTTTTATGGTTGGAAATGAAGCTTGGTTTGATTACCGAAGGACAGGGCAACCAGAATTAACACCTGGGCCAAGTGCATCCTTGACAGAATTACCTTCCAGAATTCAATATCCTGGAAGTGAGCAAGTATTGAATGAAAGTAATTACAATGCTGCGGTAGCTTCACAAGGTGTGGATGAAATAACTACAAAAATGTGGTTGTTACAATAGAAGAATAAAGTCTATTAGATTTTAAGATAGTTTTTTCATACCTAATAGTTTCATTGTTTTAGATACTATAACAATCGTAAGAGTAGTCAATGGAGGGCAGTTTGTTATTTTAAACTGCTCCTTCATTTTTTTATTTTTAGAAAAGAAATTATCGTTTTAATAAAACCAACTTACTATGAAATTCAAATTTTTACTTCCCGTAACTGTATTGTTATTTTTTTGTTTAAAAAATATAAATGCACAAGACTTAAAAACAGAAAATGTATTTCTCATTACCTTGGATGGTTTGCGTTGTCAAGAATTATTCGGAGGAGCTGACTCGACATTGATTGCTGATATGGATTTTGTGAAAGATACGACAGAATTAAAAACGCTATTTTGGAAAGAAACTGCCAAAGAAAGAAGAGAAATTATCTTCCCATTTCTTTGGGAAAAGGTTGGAAAGGAAGGTCAAATTTATGGGAATCGTTGGTTTGAAAATAAAGTTAATTGTACCAATGTTTTCTGGTTTTCTTATCCTGGATATAGTGAAATTTTAACAGGGTACAGCGACCCTGATATTACATCCAATAAAAAAATATACAATCCTAATAAAACGATTTTAGAATATTTTAATAACAAAAAAGACTTTAATGGAAAAGTAGGAGCCTTTGCTTCATGGGATGTTTTTCCGTTTATAATCAATGACAAACGAAGTGGAATTCCTACCAATGCGGGTTTCCGAATCGCTAAAAATGACAGTCTTACGGATACTGAAAAATTTTTAAACAAATTGCAACCAACGGTGCCTAGTCCTTGGTCAACTGTTCGATTGGATGCTTTTACTCATAATTATGCGTTGGAGTATATTGAAAAAGAAACCCCTCGTTTGTTGTATATTTCTTATGGCGAAACAGATGATTTTGCCCATGATGGAAGATATGATCACTATCTTAAATCTGCCCACCAAACAGATAAATGGATTCAAGAATTATGGGAATATGTGCAGTCTCATCCTCAGTACAAAGACAAAACAACTTTTGTAATTACGACTGATCACGGTCGAGGAGCTTACCCTAACCCCAAGGGAGAATGGAAAAGTCATGGAAAAACTTATGTTGGTTCAAATGCCATTTGGATGATGGCGATGGGGCCTGATACTCCTGCTTTAGGAGAGGTGAAAACAGCAGGACAACTTTGGCAAAACCAAGTTGCAAAAACAGTTGCTAAATTTCTAGGACATGATTATGAGGGGGATAGATATGAATGTGGAAAAGCAGTAATAGAAATGTTCGAAAATGAAAAATAGCGTTAAGCTTATTTTAAATATTTATAAAAAACACGGAGCATTTGCCTACGGTGAAGATTGCTCCGTGTTGTCTCATTCATTTCAAGCAGGTGTCTTAGCTGAAGAACAGAGACTCGATGATGAATTAATTTTAGCTGCTTTTCTTCATGACATAGGACACCTTTGTCCTTTGGAATCTAATGATGAGATTAAAAATATGGATGGCTTTGGTCTTCAAAATCATGATGAGTTAGGAGCCAACTTTTTAAAAGAAAATGGGTTTTCGCAACGAATAATAACTACGGTCAAAAACCATGTAAATGCCAAAAGGTATCTCTGCTGTGTTGATGAAAAATATGTTCTTCAACTTTCTGAAGCTAGTCAACAAACGATGGTTTTTCAAGGCGGAAGAATGTCAATAGAAGAAGCGAGAACATTTGAACAAAGTCCTTTTTTCGAAGATTCTATATTGATTAGAAAATTGGATGAAGCAGCCAAAGGAATTGATTTTAAGATTATTCCTGCGCATTGGAATCGGTTTACTCAATTACTGAGGATTCAATATAACAACATATTTACAAATTAAATTATTAGCATCAGATGATACTACTTGTGATATTCGACATGGCTGGAACAGCCATCAATGAAGACAACCTTGTTTACAAAACGATCTTGACTACTTTACGGGACTACGAAATTCAAACTGATTTGAAAACAGTTTTGGAGCATTGCGCAGGTAAAGAAAAAAAGGCTGCCATTCGAGATGTGATAGTGGAAATTAGTAAAGATAATCCTCCAGAAACCTTGGTGGAAGAAATGCATTCAGCCTTCAAAAAGAAGCTAAGTATCATTTATGAAACTGCTGAAATGGAAGTTTTTCCAAGTGTAAAAAAGGTAATAGAATCTTTGAAGCGAAGGGATATAAAAGTTTCATTTAATACTGGTTATACTCGTGAAGTGGCAGAACAAATTTTGAAAAATGTTGATATCGAAGTTGGAAAAGACATTGATGTTTTGATGACAGCATCGGATGTAAGCAATAGTCGCCCAGCTCCTGATATGATTAATGAAATCTGTAACAGATTAGACATTCCAGCCAATCTTGTTATAAAAATTGGTGATAGTGCAGTTGATATTCAAGAGGGGAAAAATGCAAAAGTCAAATATTCTATCGGCATTACCACAGGGGCGCAAAATAGGACTCAAATGCAAAAAGCGAATCCAGATTTTATCATTGATGATATGCTCCAATTACTTCCAATTATTGGAGGAAACTAAATTTTCAACAAGCTTTATATTAAGTTCATAATAGTGACTTGAACTTTTGTTTTTAAAAATACTTTTCATTCAGTTTAGTACAATAGTAGTTGATCGCCTACCATGAAATGGTAGGCGGATTTTTAATCCCTTATGATAAGAAATTGGCTTAAAAAACAATCTGATTACATCTTCATGGCTTACGCGATGACGATGGCATTTGGTACCTATTTTTGTATGTATGCGTATCGTAAACCCTTTACCGTCGCAACATTTGAAGGATTAGAAATGTGGGGAATGGACTATAAAATTTTGCTCATTATCTCTCAAGTATTGGGCTATATGTTGTCTAAGTTTTTTGGAATAAAAATTATTTCAGAGCTTAAGAAAGATAATCGGGTCGAACTTTTAGTAACCTTAATTTTAGTAGCCGAGTTAGCACTTCTAGGATTTGCTTTAGCGCCACTTCCCTACAAGTTTATTTTTCTTTTTTTGAATGGCATTCCATTAGGCTTGATTTGGGGAATTGTTTTTTCCTATTTAGAAGGTCGTCGTACTTCAGAAATGTTAGGGGCAGGATTGTGTGCTAGTTTTATTGTCTCCTCAGGTTTTGTCAAGTCAATTGGAAAAATAGTGATGGATGATTTGGGCTATTCAGAGTTCTGGATGCCTTTTGCTGTTGGAGTAATATTCTTTTTACCGTTATTGATTTTTTCTTACTTTTTAGAAAAAATCCCTCCTCCTTCTATTGCTGATGAAGCAGAAAAAACGAAACGAATTCCAATGAAGCGCGAGGATCGAGTAGCTTTTATAAAAAAATATTTTCTAGGAATTGCATTGTTGATAGGATTCTATATGATGCTTACGGCCTATCGCGATTTTCGCGATAATTTTGCAGCAGAACTTTGGGAAGCATTGGGTTATGGAAATACACCTGCTATTTTTACGCTTTCCGAAATACCAATAGCTGTATTAGTTTTATTGGCGTTAGGGTTGACCATGTTTATCAGAGACAATGAAAAAGCATTTCGGATTTACCATTGGATGTTATTTTTTAGTACCCTTATGGTTGGGGTGGCAACTTGGTTATTTACCCATGGGCAATTGAATCCTGCAGTATGGATGATAATAGTTGGAGTAGGGTTGTATGTATGTTATGTACCTTTTAATTGTATTCTATTTGATAGAATGATTGCGGTATTTAAGGTGGAGGGAAATGCCGGATTTTTGATATATATAGCTGATGCATTTGGATATTTGGGAAGTGTAAGTATATTGTTATATAAAAATTTTGGACAGCCTGATTTAAGTTGGTTGACTTTTTTTGTGAATGGAAGTTACCTATTATGTTTATTCGGGTTGGTGTTGGTCGGTGGATCTTATGTTTATTTTTTTTATAAAAAAAAGACCTAAGGAATGCGAACTAAATAGATTCAGAATTTTCACTACTACTTTTGTCCTTATTTTCCCCTTTGAAATCAATCATTTATCCAGATAAACTTATGCTTTCAAAACAAAAACTAAGAACAAAATAAGCGACCGAAAATTTTGAATCTATTTTATTCGCATTCCTAAGAAACTACAATATTAATTTTTTGTAAATTTGAAAATTGAGGATCAAATTGACTTCGATAACTGCTAGATTTGTATTTTACAAAAAAAAATAAACATACTGAATTATGAAAATTTTAAATAGAGTCTTCTTTTGTTTATTGATATTTATTATTTCTTGTAGCCCCAAAATAAATAAAGTATCACCACCAGCTATAGCGAAAAATATTATTTTGTTAATTGGAGATGGAATGGGAATCGCTCAACTTTCCTCCGTTTATTATTATTCAGATCAACCCTCCAATTTTTCAAGATTTAAACATATTGGACTTCACCTAAATCAACCTGTTGGGATGAAGATTACAGATTCTGCTGCTGGGGCAACTGCCTTTTCTACTGGTTACAAATCTTATAATGCTGCCATTGGAGTAGACAAGGATACGATTGCCAGAGAAACCATTTTGGAATGGGCTGCTAAAAATTCTAAACTTACGGGAGTTATTGCGACATCTTCTATTACTCATGCGACGCCTGCTTCTTTTTTTGCACATGTTGCCAATCGAAACTCACATGAGGAAATAGCACAAGACTTTGCAGACCATCCTATGGACTTTACTGCGGGAGGAGGGTTAACGTTTTTTGAAAAAAGAAAAGATGGACAAAATCTAGTGGAAGTTTTACAATCAAAAGGAGTCGTAGTTGAAACGGATAAATTAAAAGAGGAACATTTTCCTAACAATAAATACACGTATTTACTTGGGGCAGATAGTTTGCATAGTAAAGTTGGAGGGAGAGATGATTTTTTACCTAAGTCAACTGAGCTTGCGATTGACTTTTTATCAAAGGATAAAGAAGGATTTTTCTTAATGGTGGAAGGTTCTCAAATTGATTGGGGAGGACATGCCAACAAAGGAAAATTTTTAATTGAAGAAGTTCTAGACTTTGACTTGGCTATAGGGAAGGCACTAGACTTTGCAAAAAAAGATGGGAATACTTTGGTGATCGTCACAGCCGATCATGAGACCGGAGGTTTTGCACTTTCAGCTACAGAAGTTTTTGGTCAAAGAAATTACGGTCAAATTAAACCTACGTTCTCTACTGGAGGGCATACGGCTTCACTTATTCCAGTTTTTGCATATGGTCCAGGAGCAGAACGATTTATGGGGGTTTATCAGAATAATGATATTTATCAAAAGATGATGGATAGTTTTTCTAAATAGAAAAGTCTCAATTGTAATCCAAATGAATGAACAAAATAACCTATATCTCCTCTAGAAAATACGGGATTCACACATTATCTACCCCGCTAGCGCCCCCTGTGCGGGCTAAAAAATAATCGTCGCTGGCGCTGATTCTTCAGGATCGTGTCTACTTTCAGCGATTAAATATTGATTGGCGTATTACAAGCAAGATGATGATAAAAGGAAACGGATTACGTTTCTCAGAACACAGTAACAGAGAGAACAAATGCACTTACATCATTAGATGTAAGTGCATTGTTATTTTGTACCAAAAAAAACTGTCCGCTGGCGCCATGCCTCTGGCTGGTGTGAAGCATTCCTCAAGCCTTAGGCTTCTGAATTATTCCAATAGTTGGCAGAGCCAAGTCAAATGATAGGCACCAGGCAGAGCCATGGTGCCAGCGGTGGAAATATTGAAGGGAACCATCAAAAAAATAAAATAGTCAATGGAGAGATATTTAGACAGATAACTGCAAATAAGATTGAATTAAAAGAATACTACAAGTGAATCACCTGACACAAAGATAGGGTAGATGTCGATGAGGGCAATTGTATTAAAACATATTGTTTGTTGATTTTAAGTTAGTTGGGTGTTCTTATTATAGTATTAGGTACAAAAGGTGTACAAATAATATATGTTTTATTTCAAATACTAACAGGTTAAGTAAGCTGCAAAATTTTATAATAATATTTTAATGCGACTCACCTCATTCTTCTATTACAAGTATGATTCTGACCAAAATAAGTTCTTGGTCACAATTAAACACAAGTTATTTTGGGGTTATTTTTTTATCAGCCGAGGCAAAAAACGTAGGCAACCGTTACGTTGACGAGGATTTTTAACGAAGGAAGATGAAAAAAGAGG
>Ga0115005_10003080_pt1 | contig 13251 bp, 9 predicted proteins | sample ArcOceMetagenome_FD_87163 | JGI IMG/M metagenome (GOLD analysis project Ga0115005, IMG submission 87163) | Marine eukaryotic phytoplankton communities from Arctic Ocean - Arctic Ocean - Greenland ARC118M Metagenome | ecosystem: Environmental > Aquatic > Marine > Oceanic | place: Arctic Ocean... | reverse complement strand
TGAAGCCACATGTTTGCAAATGAATGCATGCTGCTGCCTTTGTCACAGATGGCATGAGCGAGGATGGCGACTATAAACCTCGTTTCAAGTACGAAGCCCTTTCGCTCAGGACTTAAGCTATTTGGCATGTTAAGAAGCTATGTGCAAAGTGAAATGGCTTCGTATTATAAGCCAGATATGATACCAGCTGTGGAAGTAGAGGTGCTCAATGAGTCGTTTAACTAGAGAGATGTCGTGTTTTCAATAAAATAAAAGAATAAAATGTCATTTTAAAGAAATTGCGGGAAACAGTCTTAGTATGTTTTTGGGATTTCTACGCTACCCGGTACGGCAAAAAATTGTGCAACCAGCTTGTACAGTAGACTTGCCTGTAGTACCGGTATCTGCTATCTGCACAACATGATGACGTCGTTTGTCGTTTAGCGAATTCTCACATCATAAAATCATAACGATACAGACTCGCACATTCCTTCTGAAATCTGAAACTTGCAAGCCTGCAGCATGAAACTATCTCCTATTTCAATCATCACGTTCGCCACCGCATCGAGAGCATTCACACCCAATGCTGGTATAAAATTTTCATCGACACAACTAAATGAGAAAGTCACAACCGAGATGCATGAGCGGTTTGAGAAACTCGGTCTGTCTAAACCCAAACCAGTTCGTCAGCGGGCTATAGGCGTTGGTCCTGTTAATCCTGAACCTGAAGTTGCTGAAGAGGCAAAGTCTGAAGATAAAAGCCCAGATATTGACAATTCTTTCCTTGCACAATGCATTGCGAAGCTTGAGATGATTGAGTCAATTGATGATTTTGATTCTTCGATTGAAGCAAGTAAGGCTATTGCTGGCAAAATATCAAAAGACTTTGTATTGAAGGCAGACGCTGTATGTGGAACTGGACCAAAGCCTGTTCCTCATGTCGCAGTTGCATTGCATTGAGATAGGAATTAGACACAAAATTGGAAGTACACCGAATGAGTGCAAAGCACAGAACACTTTATTTTCCCATGTAATAGATTGAAGATGGTCGAAAACTGAAAAATCAAAACTTCCTGACCTCTTAGAAGAAATTAGTAACAGCGGTAATTACATTACTAGGGAGATTGTTACAATAACTACATTACTAATGAGATTGTTACAAATTGATCTGAAGGGATTCTCGTCGAATCTTCATATTTATGTATGACATGCATAGTAGTTAGCGTGCTCCATCAATATCCAGAACTCTGTCCATATTTCCGAGGATCAGATACGGCACTCAAGAGATCCGTCTCATAATCTACAGATATGGCCTGACATGTACCCATGTAATCAATGGAAAACAGGGACTGGTTTCTCTTTTCGAGGGCTGTTCGTGTTCTATTTGAAGTTTCGATCAGAATGTCCTTGAACAGCTCACTCTGCTCATACCCAGTCGCATCAGCATCATGATAGAGGAGCTGATTGTGTATACGGGGATGAATTATAGAGTCGAAGGTACTCATTCCGAGATATATGCGATTTAGAATAACTTGCAAAACTGCTGAAATTATTTTTGGGCCTCCACTGGCCCCCAAGACCAAGAGCAGTCTGCCGAACCCATGGTCATTTCCATCTTCTAGATTGAGATCATTGGAATCAAACACCATTGTTGGCGCCATAGAGCTCAAAGGGCGCTTATTTGGCGCAACGTAGTTACTTTCTGCTGGAATCAAACCTGAGATGAGAAGATAATGAGAGATTTGTGCATTAATTAACGATGGTATATCACGGCAACATGCCACGATATGAAGCACAGCACCATGTGATCAGCTTACCGTAGATATTTGGCCTCCCTGGAGTCGCAAAGTCATCCATCACATTATTAAAAATGATCCCAGTTGATGGACTTGCAAACTTCGATCCAAAGTAATAATTTACGGAACTAGTGATGGCAACTGAATTCCGATGTTTATCAACTACATTCAGATGTGTTGTGCCATGATCTTCCAAATAATTGAAGAGCCTAGTCCGGCGGCGCACATTCCCTTGAAGTCTACGATCTCCCTCGTGAGCATCAGTCGCATTACCTGTGTCGTCAGTACTGTTGATAAGCGCCCACTTTCCTCCATATGCAGAAAGCGGAAGAATGGTGTTATCCAACGTTTTTTGACGGAGATGTTCCATGAAAGTTCCAGATATTAAGTCCTGGACTGCTGATTGCGTTACATTCGAAAAGAAATCAGGGTCGCTCAATGACATTCTTATTGCAAATACATGCTTGAGAGCTTCAACGAATCTGTGGGTTGAAAGGCCACCGTCGAACAACGCAAACGGATTCTTGTAACCAGAAAGGAATCGCAGTGCACCAATTACCGTTCCACCACCAGATGAAGGTGGAGGGACACTAGCGATCGATATCCCATTTACCTGTGCAACGAGGGGATCTCTCAATATAGGCTTATAGTTCAAAATATCTTTGAATGAAATAATTCCCCCGAACTCTTGGATTTCTTGCGCAAGAATCGCCGCAACCTTTCCTGTATAAACATAGTCTGCTCCAAATTCGGCAATCTGTTTAAGAGTATTTGTGTATGAGGGCCTGGTCATCAAATCACCTTCAACCAAATAATTTTTCCCATCGTTGTTGCTTGTGAAAATACGCCGGGTTGCTTCATATTGCTCTATTGTCTCCCTGTTATCAAATATCTCCTTTGCCAAAAAATGCGACACCGTCACCCCTTTCTCTGCAAGAGAAATAACTGGTTGCAAAACCTCCTTCCAAGTTAGAGACCCAAATCGCGCATGTGCAATTTCCAGTCCCCGAAGCTCCCCAGGAACTGCAATTGAAAGTGTCCCGAGAGTGGATGCACTGACTGGTAGACTCTCAAACATATCAAAGGTTGCTTTACCGGGAGCAGCTTCCCTACAGTCTATAACTTCTGTACGCTTCTTATTTTTTTCCATAGACGATTCGTCACTGTTTTTTCGCCGATCCAAAAAAGGCAATGAGCTACCGGATTCGAACGGATGATCTCGAAGAGGCGAGTGCACCAAAATGAACGCTCCTCCTCCGATGCCTGAACTGGCGGGATTCACAAGTCCAAGGCACAATGCTGTTGTAACAGCTGCATCCATAGCATTACCGTTCATATCTTTCATGACAGAAACTCCCATTTTGGAACACCTCTGATCATCTGCAGATACTGCGCCATGTGGCATATGGGTAACTGAGGAAATATTTTGTATTGCCAATATTTCTTTTTCTGCTGCCGTTGATTCCTGGCAAAAGCTTTCTAAGCTGCTCTTTATATCACTATTATTATCCTCATGAGATTTGAAATTGGTGCTGTCATATGGGGAATCCGGATCATGGTAGTTTCTGTGTGCAATGGTCACGATGACAAAGGCGACAGTTAGAAGGACTAGACTACGCTTCGTTCCTTTTTTCTGTGTGGAAACCTTGAAACCGGAATTCCTTGGTTGAACCCTGCCATTTCGCCAATCTCTATGATCACTTTGTGAATAAACATCATCACTAAGAGAATCCAGAGATGAATCATCATTAATCATGTAAGAGAAGTGATCCATGATGGAGTTGGGCACTGCCCTTGTTGTTGGGTTTGGCTTACTCTTTTGGTAGGAAGTTGCATCAATCTGCCTTTTAAGTTCAGGATGCAAATCACTCTGGAACGGGTTGGCATATTGAATACCATCTGCACCATTAGATCTAGTTCTCCTGTGCGACGATGACTCTTCTAATTTCGGTTCAACGGGTTCATTCTTCCGAATCCCACTACTATTGCTAATCTTTGGAGTTTCTTGAGCGCCATTCTTGAGAACAGGAGAGTTGGTGACAGCATTAGAACTACTCGCGCTTGGGCTAGGGTGCCTGGGAGGAAGTTTCTTTCGTGGCAATGATGCTTCTGTAACTATTATGCTGGAATCACTCAAACGTTTCTTCACTGGAATAGTATTTTCATGGAAAGTAGACCCTCCGATTGTTGAGATTGTCCCCATCCGCACGGTTCGCTCCCTTTCCGATGAATGAATGAGTGGATCTGACTCTTCGTATTCATCAAGATAATTATTTCGCTCGGTCATGGTTCTAATGTACTTCAGAGTTTTTATTCAATGTGCTGAAAATGCTGTACACGGAGTTGGTGCTGTTACACCAAGTATGGATACAAACAACAACCTGCTGGACTGCACGCTGCACGACCATCGATGATGGTCGGTGGTGGACATGCAACTAACTTGGAACTGTTGTAAGCACGATTGAACATCTCTTTCTTTCCCCTTCCTTTCCAGCTGAACTTCAGCTCAACGCATCCTCATAAATTCCGGAATTCCGGAGTTTATAGTCAGCGGTTAACTTGGGAGAACTGACACCTCTCGTATAAAATCGCTAGCTTTGAAGTTCAAGTTTGAAACTTTTTCCATCTATCTCTCTCTCTCTCTTTTCACTGTTCAAGAATTTCGAAAAGTACTGCTGTAAATAACAAGGATAAATCGGGTTTTCCGGAGTTTAATGAGTTTCCGGAGTTTACGAGGATGCTACATAATAGCATGCATGACGATTCGATCCACGTCCGTCAAATAAAATTCGGATAAATAATAACAATTTACTCTCTCTCTTTCCCCTTCCTTTCAACTTGAAACTGAACTTCAACTCAACGCACGACGATTCACGTCAAAATTCGGATGAATAATGAGAGGTTTGGAAAGTGCCGGCAAGTGAAGTCAACTTTTCGAATTTAGTCAGCACGTAAGATACTAGACAATTTTGTGATATTTTCGTACGATTCCATTGGCTTCCAGTGGTGTGCGTGGAACTTTTGTTCTTTTTACATCCTTCTTGTTTTTCGATTCAAACTTCCGGCCGGCATGAAGAAGTTCAATGAAAATCTTCTTCTTTGCGCACGTGAATACGGTAGCAAGAATGTTTTGCCAGGTTTGCGATCAATGCCTGTTTCATCGTGACATAATTTTTTGTTGTTCTACAAATTGAACGCAATTCACAATTAGTTGAAACTTACAATGAGAGCAGCAACAGTCTCACGTAATCTCGAAGATGGAGTAAGTAATGAGAACTTTGGGTCGATTCCTGTATCCTGTATCAGCGAAGCACTCGAATTGATCTGGTGATATATTTCTGGTGACTCATTTCTAACCAGAACACTCCATCCAACAATTTCTGTTACCAATCCAGGGTCTCGCCGATCTTATCGCAGGAACTGATATTTTCTACAGTCTTTTCTGTGGAGCTGCTATTTTCCTCATGCAGTGTGGATTCGCCATGCTTTGTGCTGGATCCGTTCGTCAGAAGAATGTAAAGAATATCATGCTCAAGAATATCCTTGATGCATGTGGAGGAGCTCTTGGATACTGGGCTATTGGTTTCGGAGTTGCATATGAGTCTGGTACTTTCATTGGAACCTCTGGAGGCCGTTTCTTCCTTAACGACTACACCAATTACATTGACTTCTTCTTCCAGTTCACCTTTGCTGCTACTGCAGCAACCATTGTTGCAGGAACTGTTGCTGAGCGTTGTAAGATGGTTGCATACCTTTGCTACTCTATTTTCCTCACTGCATTCGTTTACCCCGTTGTCGTACATGCCATTTGGAGCTCAGATGGATTCCTTTCTGCTTTCAACCCGGACCCTGTACGCGGAGTTGGTATGATTGATTTCGCTGGATCTGGAGTTGTGCACATGACTGGAGGTGCTACTGCTCTTGTTGCTGCAATCGTTCTTGGACCCCGTATCGGACGTTTCTACGACGAGGATGGAAATCCTCTTGACAAGCCCCATACTTTCCCTGCGCACTCTGTTGCTCTTCAAGTCCTTGGAACCTTCATCCTTTGGTTCGGATGGTACGGATTCAACCCTGGTTCCACTCTTGCTATCTCCCCCGCTGGATATGGGGATGTTGCTGCTCTTTGCGCAGTAACCACTACTCTTTCTGCTGCTGCTGGAGCAGTTTCTTCCATGTTCACTGATACTCTTCTTGGATTCCTTGCTGAAGGAGAGGCAGAGTATGACCTTACCATGTGCATGAATGGATGTCTTGGTGGACTTGTCGGCATTACTGCTGGATGCTCTGTTGTAGAACCTTGGGCAGCTGTTATCATTGGACTTATCTCTGGAATGGTATATGTCTTCTCCTCCAAGCTTCTTGTTTTGCTCAAGATCGATGATGCTGTTGATGCTATCCCTGTCCACTTCTTTAACGGAATGTGGGGATGCATTGCCACTGGACTTTTCGCTTCTCCCAGACACACTGTTCTTGCATACGGAGCCACCAACTGCGGTCTCTTCTACAGCAACGGAAATCTTCTTGTGAACGAGATTCTTGGAATTGGATTCATCATTCTCTGGATTGGAGGAGTCATGACTCCTTTCTTCATCGGACTTAATGTCCTCGGTATGTTCCGTGTCGATCCTCTTGAGGAGAAGGTTGGACTTGATATCTCCCATCATAAGGGTGCTGCTTACGATTTGACCGGACCTGCTGTAGAGGATGTTGAGATCTACGCATCCAAGCATGGTGCATAAATCATTTGAGAATGAAAATTTTGTGTGAGAACTTTTGGAGCGAGTTCTGGTCGATCGTCTGTTGCTCCAATTTTTTTAGTCATAACTTTTTAAGTTTATACAAACAATTTTTTTATTTTCAGACTAAGTTTCTTCATAGGTACTTTCAAACTTGAATTTATAATAGTATCAATCAGGGCACTGTAATGCTTGTAGGAGCGTCGTTACCCTTTTTCTTTAGTGGGATAATTGCATTGTGTTTCATTGCATCAAGTTGTTTGGAAGACCCAAGAGGTCCACTAGAAGAAAGGAATCCAACGGCTCCTTGATAGCCACTAGCTGGGACCATTGCTGGCACGTAGTTGGGATTTGGGATGGTGAGGCAGCTCCTCTAGTCCTCTGAATAACTATTGAGAACACTTTTCAACTCGTGGATTGCCAAAAGAGCTTCATGGCCACTCGACATTTTCAGCGTTTATGAAATACAGCAAAAACACGGCAAGGTGCGAGATATGGCAAGAAGTATGTGAACAAGTAAAATGGAATAATTTGGACCTAATTTGGAGTTGCTACACATACTCTCAAAAATCTCCCATCGCCACCTACTACTGTATTTGTTCCTGCCAATCATAATTTGCACCTTTCTAGATATGGAACTATCTGATTGTACATTCTACTATTGAGGCCAATGGTTCGGCCCCATTACGGAGAGCCAATCGTTGGAGAGCAGTTGATAGGGCCAAGACGAAGAGGGCATCGATGGACATGATACATGATACAACTTTACACGGATACTAGACTGACGTTGACTGCTGATCTTAAGTTTTCAAGCTGCTTGTAGGAGAGGTGGTGTTGAGATTTTGAGAGGGTTCTCATTCTGGCTGAATTCTAATATTGTGAGTATACGTAATGCTTTATTGTTTTTAATGTTGTGCTTTATACCTGATGGCATTTGGGACAAAATCTTTCGAAATCATCGACAGTACGTTTGAGATTTGTAACAATAGCATCATCTACTGACTGTTTACACGCCATTGCCTGTTGTACAGCTGTGTGAAGGATCTTTAGAGCAGTCGAGTATTCAACCTCGGAATCAAAAAGGTCCTGGGTTGCTCGTTGGAAATAGTCAAACAGTATTGAAACAATCTTCTTTGCATCTTCCTCCTTCTTATTGATCAAACCCACCATCTTGTGCATTTCCAAGGGCCCAAAATCGCCATTCACAATTGCATTGATTTCAACCATCGTATTCTGTATGGCGGAAACTAAGTGTTTCATCTCTTCAATCTTCACAGAGTCTAAATCCAATAATGGCATTGCAGCCTTGGTGCCAACGCCACCCATGAAATTTTGATTTGTTTTCTCATGGGATGCGTTATTGGACAAGGTATCATCCAACACCCTACTTGTAGGCACATCATTGACCGAAGCATCCTTCGCTACATCTGAATCCTCCTTTTTTGAAACTAAACGAATGTGCTCTATGGCTAGGTGACTATCTCTGTCACCATCGTCATATTGAATATCATACGTTGCTCCTTTATCAGGCATGATATGAACGTGACTGACAAAACCAGAATAGATTCCGCCATTGTGGGCACCTCTGTATCGGCATTCTACTATGTCACCAATGCCAATGGAAGGAGATGGAACTTGACCAGGTGTTTCAGAATTGGAGGATCTACGTGAAGTGGGCTGCATGCTTTCCTCTGCAATTGGCTCAGAATAAAATGTGCGCCCCTCATCATCCATTGTGTTCAATCCACGTTCCACTTCACGTTCTACGTTTCCGACATTTTTCTTGATTCTAATGAAGTCCTTTGGAACACTAATTTCACGATCTCCGTCTACATAATTAATGTCGAAGGTACCGTCAAATCGTTTCCGTGTGATTTTTCCGGAATAGAATGTATCACTACCACGATAAAGTGCCTCGACCTCAATTCCCACATCAAGCTCGGTGGTATCCTCTTCTTTTGGTTTACGAAGGGTTGTCATGGAGTTATCAAAGGTGATTGATGAATCTGAGATACTGCCGGCAAAACCTGGTCTTACTAACTGTTCCATCTGTTCCTTCTCCCGAGAAACTATTAGGTCCTTTGACACTCGGAGCTCTTCTTCACCATCGTCGTAGCGAATATCGAATAGATTGTGTTCTCGACGCTTAGTAATTTGACCTGGAAAGAACTTAGACTTTCCCCGATAACGAGCTTCAATCCTTGTTCCGATTGAAAGGTCTTGTTGGATTCCATTATCGCGAACAAAGCCTTGGACATTTTCGTCTTGTTCGTGGGTTTCGGTAGCAGGTTTAATTAATTCTCTCGCGACGCCCACTTCACGGTCGCCGTCGTTGTAATTAATGTCGTAGGATCCATCAAATCTCTTTCTAGTAATCTTCCCAGTATAATACTTGTTTTTCCCTCTGTACTTCGCTTCCACTGAATCACCAACACGAAGTTCGGCCACTTCTTTGTTGAGTTGCTTTTGTTCTTTCGGAGGTGACTTCATGTCATTTTCTCTCTCTTTATCCTGCTGCTTAAACCTAGAATCAGTTCTGATTAGGTCCTTCGATACACAAAGCTCGCGTTCGCCATCTGAATACAGTATATCGTAGGACCCGTCGTAACGCTTTCGGGTAATTTTTCCTGGGATATATTTGTTTTTGCCTCTGTATTTTGCTTCCACGGTGTCCCCAACAGCCAGATCAGGGGTGTCGACGTTACTATCACCAAGACCGGAACGCAACGAGCGATTGCTTTCCTGCTTTTCTGCCGATTGTCCCAACGTACTTTTCTTGTTCAGCTTGCCGATAGACCGGGGTCTCGTGTTTTGAATTAGACCTTTTTCAACCGAAGCCGAGGGAGATCGAATTAATTCCGTCGGCACTCCAAACTTTCCAAACTCTGCTCCTCCATCGTGGCACATAATATCGTACAATCCATCGGATCTTCTTCTCATGATTTTACCTGTGACAAACTTGCCATCTTCTTTCTTCATTTCCACCGTTGATCCAACTTTAAAAATGGCTTCATTGTTGCCTGAGCTTTCTGATGATGATTGAATTGAAGTTTTTGGTACTAAATCTTCTTTACTCGGTTCTACTTCTATGTCTCGGATAAGTTCTCTAGCAACTCCAAGCTCTCGTTGGCCACTATAGTACATAATGTCGAATGAACCGTTGAAGCGAGTTCTCATAATCTTGCCTTTCATGTATTGGCTCTTGCCCCTAAAGCGAGCTTCAACTACTGCTCCAACTTTATAAATTCCCGTGTTCGCGTTGACATTACGATGATTTCCATTCCTCTCTTCTGATGTATTTGTGTTAGTAAGAGGCGAACGATTCACATCTTGTTTGCTACCAGTACTTCTCCTTGCTGGCATTATTACAATTTCACTTGATGAATCTGTATCCACCGATTCGACATCATCCTCCGCATCGATATCTAAGCGTTGAGATGTCCTGTTGTTTCTTCTGTCCTTTATATCATATTTTGCTTCGGAGTGGCCAACTAGAGACCGGTTGGATCTGTGTTCGGAAGGCAGAGAATGAGGCTTCTTGCCTTGCGTGAATTCACAGCCTGCCAATTTTGCAGGTTCAAACTTGCTAGGTTTTGCTTCCGCCTTTTGACCGACACCAAAATTATCTTCATCTCTGAAAGGTGACTTTGAAAACTGCTTATGCTCCATTCTTGTGTGTTGTTGGTTGAATGGAAGAAGAGAGCTCAAGATTTCTCCTCTGAGCAGCTTCCTCAACACCCTTTTGCCTCAATTGACCCCCGGCAAAATCCAGTGAAGAGCGTGTCTAAACGGTGTCTTCGAGTTTGTGAATGAAAAGGGGTTCGGGTTTGAAAGATTTTTGATTGGCTTCAAAATGTGCAATTGAATATCTTCTTCTTTGCATCCTTCCTCCCAACGGCTTGCATCCATATGAAACAAGATATTATTCGCATCGTTCGGAAGTTTGCTTGCAGGTACGTTACTTGATGAATAGAGTAATGGTACGTGTAAGCCTGCTGAGTGGCACAGAGGAAGCGTGAATACCCAATTCAACCCACGTCGTCCAGTCCTTCACTCCCAAGGACATCCGTTTCTTCCTTACCCATTTCAGTATACAAATGAAATCCGCTGGGATTACTCCCTCTCGTTCTTCATTATATCGTCACTCTTGTTCTTTTCCTCAAAGATCCTCAACTTCTCAAAAACTAGTTCGCTACCTTGCATATCTCATTGCCTTTGTACATATCCGGAACCTATTCGGCGTTCCTTGATTAATCCCACCCAATACTTTGCGCATCATTTTCTGGGTCACTCCTCTCGTGCGAGAAAATCCTTCATTTTCACAACAACTTTTGGGTAAAGAATCGTAAACAAAATTCTTGGTCGTCAAGTCAAAGTCAACCTTTTCTATGCTCACAATGAGACCTTCGGCACAATGATGACATATCCCGGCACAATAATGACATCCACCGGGATACTCCTTCTCGTTCTTCATTCTATCGTCACTCTTGTCCTGATCCTCAAGTATCAGTGTTGTCTCCTACAGTACCTTCTCTACCGATGCTGTGACATTCGGCAACATCAAGAAGCCTGCCTACTCGTCCCAATCTCCTTCTTCCACGATTGATTTCGAACTATCGGGTTCTTCTGGCGACCCAACCGCTTCAATATCTTCGTCTCTGAGCAGCAGCCTATTGAATCCTTCATTCCCGAATTGGTTTTACGATTTTAATACTGAACTTGCAATATTAGGCGAAGAACAAAAGACAGACACGGTCTAAGAAATTTCTAATATTTTGATTAAGCAGCAACAAGTTCTTCCTCCTCATCTGCGGTCTCCTTCTCTTTCCACATTCCGTATTCCTTGATAAGAACAACCAATTCGTCAACAGCTAACTCTTCAGCAATGTTCTTTCTTACAACTTCCTTTCCATAGTAAAGGTCGATCTTTCCAGGGATTGTTCCGACATATCCAAAATCAGCATCAGCCATCTCTCCAGGTCCATTAACAATGCATCCCATAACAGCTACAGTAACGCCGGGCAAATGTCCAGTTGCATCAGTGATCAATGCAGTAGTCTCCTGCAAGTCAAAGAGGGTACGTCCGCATGATGGGCAGGATACAAATTCGGTCTTGGTGCTGCGCATACGGCATCCTTGCAACAGAGAAAAGGAAGATTTTCTGAGGAAGTCAAGGGTGAAGGTCTGTTTTCCACTTACTTCCTCGACCATTACACCATCACCCATTCCATCGGTCAAGAGAGATCCAATTCGGGTTCCAATTTCAAGTGCAAGGTGATTGGAATCCTCAGTATCGGTTTCATAATGGTGGATAACTGAAGTTTCGATACCCTCAGCCTTGATCATCTCAAAGACGCGACGAGAAGCATGAAGGGTTGATACATGAGGAGCGATATTGAGGAAAATCATTGCAGGATCAAGACTCTTAATCTGCTTAAGTGTAGCATCATCCTCATCACCATTCACAGACACAGCAAGGCGGATTGCACCAGTAGGAAGCGCCCCCTTCTTTTCAAGTGCTTCGGTTAGACTCATGAGCGCAATAGAGTTGGGCAAAGGATCCTTCTCTAGTTCCTCAGCAGGAGCAATAAGTCCAACAGTAACCTCAGCCAATCTTCTCAAAGCAGTACGAGCATCAGAATCAGTAGAAGGAGGAACCTTTCTCAAAAAGATGGAATCAGCAGTTGCAATATCCTTGAAAGGCATACCAACAGCAGTCTTGCATCCAAGTCCAGCATAAAGGTATGGAATATTCTCCTTGGTGAGCATATCAAGGGTTACAGCACTGACTACAGATCCAAGCGGGCTCAAGAATCCGCTAGCGTCAACACTCTCCTCTTCACTCTTCTCCAAAGTCTTACCCTTTCTTCTCTCGAAAGTGGTGATATCTCTGGTATCGGTGTAAAACTTGGTTGCCTTCTGACGAGCTGCAGCCTCGGGGTTAGTTGCCAAACGTCCCTGCGCCATTTCTGCAAGCCTGTTACAGGGTTCATACTCAAACTCAGGATCCTCGGTAAGGGAAACACGAATAGTATCACCAATACCATCAGCAAGAAGAGTTCCAATTCCAATAGCAGACTTCATACGTCCATCTTCACCTTCACCAGCCTCGGTTACACCAAGATGGAGAGGGTAATCCCAACCCATACGGTACTGCTCAGCGGCAAGAAGACGATAAGACTGAACCATGACAAGAGGGTTACTTGCCTTCATGGAGAAAACAAAGTTATGGTAATCTTGAGACCTGCAAATATCAGCAAACTCAAGTGCAGACTCGACCATTCCACGTGGAGTATCTCCATAAAAGGAAAGAACACGAGAAGAAAGAGATCCATGATTAGTTCCAATACGCATAGCACGGTTCAACTGTTTACACTTCTCCACAAGAGGAAGCATGGCTTCAAAAAGGTATTCTCTCTCCTGTACATAATCTGCCTCACTCTCATAAACATGATCTTCAAAATCCTTTCTTCCATCTGCAAAGTTTCCAGGGTTAATTCTGAGCTTCTCAACAGCATCTGCCACCATGAGAGCAACCTTGGGTTGAAAGTGCATATCCGCACAAAGAGGAATATCATATCCCTTCTTGAACAAACCTTCACGAATCTTCATGGCAGCATTTGCCTCGCGCTTTCCCTGAACGGTGATTCTGACGAGATCAAATCCTTTATCAGCACATCTAATGATTTGATCAATGGACGCTTCGACATCGCCGGTGTTAGTGGTAGCCATTGTCT
>Ga0115005_10003076_pt1 | contig 13261 bp, 10 predicted proteins | sample ArcOceMetagenome_FD_87163 | JGI IMG/M metagenome (GOLD analysis project Ga0115005, IMG submission 87163) | Marine eukaryotic phytoplankton communities from Arctic Ocean - Arctic Ocean - Greenland ARC118M Metagenome | ecosystem: Environmental > Aquatic > Marine > Oceanic | place: Arctic Ocean... | reverse complement strand
TTATTAAGTGCACGCAAGATTATCTCGACGGCATCCGCTATCCACTGAATATAATTTATGAACACCCAAATGAATAATACTGAACAAAGTACCGTTATTGTCGGCATGTCAGGCGGCGTGGATTCCTCCGTCTCCGCTTATCTTCTCATGGAGCAAGGCTATCATGTTGAAGGTCTCTTTATGAAGAACTGGGATGAAGATGACGGCACCGAATATTGCACCGCAAAAGAAGATTTAGCAGACGCACAAGCGGTTTGCGATAAACTTGGTATTAAATTGCATACAGCCAACTTTGCTGCTGAATACTGGGACAATGTATTTGAACACTTTTTACAGGAATACAAAGCGGGTCGCACACCAAACCCTGACATCCTTTGTAACCGTGAGATCAAATTCAAAGCATTTTTAGACTATGCAAAAGTGCTAGGTGCTGACTTTATAGCAACTGGCCACTATGTTCGCCGCCACGACGAAGGCGATACAACATTCTTACTGCGCGGCCTAGATAACAACAAAGATCAAAGTTATTTCTTGCACGCCGTTGGTGGAGATGAAATCAAACAAACTCTCTTCCCCGTAGGTGAGCTTGAAAAACCGGAAGTAAGGCGCATTGCAGAAGAGCAAGGCTTGGCCACGGCAAAGAAAAAAGACAGCACCGGCATTTGTTTTATTGGTGAGCGTCGCTTTAAAGATTTCCTTCAACAATATTTGCCTGCTCAGCCTGGCACAATCGAAACCGCTGAAGGTGAAGTAATTGGTAAGCACGAAGGTCTTATGTATTACACCCTCGGCCAGCGCCAAGGTATCGGTATTGGTGGCACCAAAAATCACGGCACCGAGCCATGGTTTGTTGTCGCCAAAGACCTAGACCGCAACGTATTGGTTATCGGTCAAGGCAAGCAACACGAGCTGCTTTTTAGTGATGCACTTACCACCACAGATGTATATTGGGTGAATGGTGAACCAAGCTCCTTCCCTCTGACCTGCACCGCAAAAGTTCGCTATCGCCAACCTGACCAAGCATGCACCATTGAAAAAGAAGACGGTCACTACAAGGTTGTATTCAAAGCGTCTCAACGCGCTGTGACTCCTGGTCAATCCATCGTTTTTTACACTGACGACACTTGCCTTGGTGGTGGTGTTATTGAAACCACCGAAAAATTCATTACGCCAACTCAAAGTTGATCAAACATGTCAAAAGCAAGTATTGATAATCAAGCACTGGCGCTGGCTGGTTTATTTCAAGCGGTTCACTTGGTTGAGCAAATTGCTCGGACCGGCAATGTGAATGAGAAAGATTTAAAAACTAGTATCGAAAGCTTATTTCAGACGCATCCAAAGTCCATTGAAGATGTATTTGGTGGCTCAAGAGAAAACTTAAAACTGGGCTATAAAGAGGTGCGTTTTCTGACTGATGGAAAATCACCTACAGGCTCCAGTCCTGATGTCATGCGCTATGCCTTGGCGGTTCTGCACCTGGAAAGCAAGTTGCGTAAAAACAAAAAGATGATGCCCAAAGTCAGCAGCGGCATTGAACAGGCCAAACGCCAGCTGGATCATTTCCACAGCAGCCATGAGAATTTAATCGCAAACTTATCAGGACTGTACCAAGAAACACTAAGTACATTTCGTTTTCGAATCCATGTTACGGGTAATGCTCAGCACTTACAGAACACACAAAATGCACACAAAATACGCGCCTTACTATTATGCGCCATGCGTTCTGCTATCTTATGGCGCCAAGTAGGTGGGCGTCGTTGGCAACTAATATTTAATCGGCAAAAACTAAATAAATCCTGCAAAGAAGCACTCAACAAGATGCACTAAAAAAGATAAAGCCGCTATTGTGCGGCTTTATTGCTATAGAAGGTCTTCATTTGCTGCAGAGCTTTAAATGCAGCGGCCGGATTCAGCTTAAGGTCTGCACTTAATTGATCTTCATTATCACGACTCTCCAGAAGTCCAATCGGGTTTTGAATGAAACTCCCCTCTTTGGTTACAAACGCATAATTGTAGTAACTGGCCATCACTTGAACATCCCGTGACACCTCATCAAAAAGACTGATGCCATTACCATAATGGTCCATCGGGTTTTCACAACCTAGCAATTCATCAATCAAGGTAGGCGATACATCGATGCTGGCGGTTCTATGGTCAAACACGCGCGGCTCTTTACCAGGCCAATGAATCACTAACGGCACATGTGTTTGGTATTTAGTATAGTTACTACCATGCCCAAAACGCGTTGGACTCGTATCTGCAAATTCTTCCGCATGATCAGAAGTGACGATCAAAATAGTATTATCGTACTTGCCCATTTCTTTTAGCTTGGCAACTAATTCGCCTACTAAGTGATCAATAAAGTAAATGCTGTTTTTATAGCGGTTAATATATGGCTGTGGATCTTTGCCGGATTTAAAATCAACCAAACTTGGTTTCTTAGAGGGCTGAAACTTCCCAAACTCTTCCGGATAATAATAAAGATAATGTGTAGAGTTGAAAAACATAAAGCCAAAGATGCTCTCATCTGTACTTTCAAGCTTGGTAATCATCTTATTTAAAACATCACGATCTTTTTCAATGGTGCCTTCACCTTCACCATGATGCACATCTGGTTTCACAGGTAAGAAACTGGTGTCGGTTAATTTAATACGCGTAATATCACCGCTTGGGTATACACCAAATTCATAGCCTTTACGTTTTAATTCATTCAGTAATACTGGCCCGCCTACACCATTGTGAGATACCACGTTATCCATATAAGTGGGAGCCAATCCGTACATTAATGAGAAAATACCTCGAGTGGTGACCGTACCGCTTGAGTGGTGGTCTTTAAACCACAAGGAATCTTGTGCGAGTGCGTATGTATTGGGCGACACCTCAGCGTCCATGGTGTCTGCTCGCCAGCTTTCCAAGACAACCATAATGATATTGGGCTTCTCAGACGCTGGTGCGCTGCATTGCATGTCATTTTTTGGGTAAACAATATTCGAGCTATCAACGGATGCGCCATCACCTGCCATGTTATCCAGCATATCGCTCTTAGCAATGGACCGTGAATGCATAGGAAAATAGAATGGGATATGGCCACTTAAAGAAGTGATTGGCATGTAGTTTTGAGCATAAGCCCAAGAATGGGTTAAATTGACAAACAAGATATTAACAAAGACGAGGATCGCAAAGACCCAGCCAATCCCCTTGAAACGGCGACGAGGAATAATTCGCTTATTAACCAGCCACAATAAAAAGAATTCAACCGCTGCTATTAGGGCAGAGACCGCCGTAAATAATACATAGGTTTTAGCTGACACATCAAAAAACTCCCCACCCTCATCGGCTAAAAATGCCTCAATAAAGAACCAGTTGATGTGATAACTGTAAATGTCATAGATATAACTGTCGATAAAGACAATAACAGCAAGATTACCCGCAACAGCAAGTAAAAATACCTGCAAGGGCCAGTTAGCATAAGGAATAAAGGTGAATGGCAGTAATATGATAATGGCAACCAGTGCATATAGCCCCCATACCGCAGGAATGACACCGACTTGGTAAGCCGCATCCAAAGTACTGACCGCCTCAGGGAAATGACCAGTAAAACCAATAGAAACAAAACTGATCAACACAATATTGATTAACAACAGCCAGCCTAAAGCTTTGTTAAGCTGCCAAACCTGCTTGAGATAACTCATTGATATATTCCAAAGCACTAATAAAAGGCGACATTCTAGCGCCCTCATTCCACTGGGTATAGCCTAATCTGATGAACCATCTGTTGCATTTGCTATATAACTGCTGCCCATACAGGTCAAACACTGTATAATTCGCGCCTATTTTTTAGCTTATTCTAAAAACGTGAGGGTTTCATGGATCTTTCTGCTTTGACCGCTGTTTCACCTATTGATGGCCGCTACGGCAGCAAAACTGCTGAATTGCGCAGCATTTTTAGCGAATTTGGCCTAATCAAATATCGCGTTCAAGTTGAAGTTCGCTGGTTACAACGCCTTGCTGAGCATGCCGGCGTGGCTGAGGTGCCTGCTTTTAGTGAAGAAGCAAACACACTGCTGAACAACATCGTTGACCAATTCAGCGAAGAAGACGCACAAAAAATCAAAAACATTGAAAGCACCACTAATCACGATGTAAAAGCCGTTGAGTACTTTCTTAAAGAAAAAATTGAAGCCAATGCAGAACTCGCTGCCATTACTGAATTTGTGCATTTTGCGTGTACATCTGAAGACATTAACAACTTATCACACGGACTGATGCTTAAAGCCGGTCGTGATGAAGTCGTTCTTCCTTACCTAGAAAACGTCACCAATGCCATTGCAGAGCTTGCGATCGCACACGCTGACTTACCAATGCTTTCTCGTACGCACGGCCAAACAGCGTCACCAACCACACTTGGTAAAGAAATGGCTAACGTGGTGGCTCGTATGCGCCGCCAAATTCAGCAGGTTAAAAATGTTGAAATCCTGGGTAAAATGAATGGCGCAGTAGGTAACTACAATGCCCACATATCTGCCTACCCAGAAATTGATTGGGCTGAAAATGCTCAAGTGTTCATCGAAGGCCTAGGGTTAACATTTAACCCTTACACCACTCAAATTGAGCCACACGACTACATTGCAGAATTATTTGATGCACTGGCACGCTTTAATACAATCTTGATCGACTTTGACCGCGATATTTGGGCGTACATTTCTAATGGTTACTTTAAGCAAAAAACCATTGCTGGCGAAGTAGGCTCTTCAACGATGCCGCATAAAGTGAATCCAATTGACTTTGAAAACTCTGAAGGCAACCTGGGCATTGCAAATGCTGTTATGTCTCACCTTGCACAGAAACTGCCTATCAGCCGTTGGCAGCGTGACCTAACGGACTCCACTGTATTGCGCAACATGGGTGTGGGCTTAGGCTACAGCCTAATTGCTTATCAAGCATCCTTAAAGGGTATTTCTAAACTCGAAGTGAACGAAATACGCATTGCCGCTGACCTTGATAACGCCTACGAAGTATTGGCCGAACCAATTCAAACCGTTATGCGTCGCTTTGGTATTGAACAGCCTTATGAAAAACTAAAAGCTTTCACTCGTGGCAAAGCCATCACGAAAGATATGATGATTGAGTTTGTCGACTCTTTGGAGCTTCCAGAAGCACAAAAAGAAGCACTCAAAACCATGACACCAGCAAGCTACACTGGTAACGCGGCCGAGCAAGCTAAAGCTATTTAATCATTTAAATGGCGTTACAATGATCCCGCATTGGAGCCGTGCTCTTTTGCGGGATTTTTTTGTTTTTACCGGAGTAAATATGAACGTTCTTGGCAATATCAGTATCGACACCTTTTTAAATGAATACTGGCAAAAAAAACCACTTTTAATTCGCAATGCATTTCCTGATTTTATTAGCCCCATTGAACCTGATGACTTGGCCGGCCTTGCAATGGAAGAAGATGCCGAGTCACGCCTTATATTCGAAAACGGAACAAAGGGGCCTTGGGAACTCAAGCACGGCCCGTTTAACGAAGAAGATTTTGCTAACTTGCCTGAAAAAGACTGGACCTTACTGGTTCAAGCGGTAGACCAATGGGTGCCAGAGCTGGCTGACATACTTGACCACTTTCGTTTTATTCCAAAATGGCGACTAGACGACATCATGGTGAGCTTTGCACCTAAAGGTGGAAGTGTTGGTCCACATTTTGATCAATACGACGTCTTTCTAATTCAAGCCCACGGACAAAGACACTGGCAAGTGGGCCCACGCAGCACAGAAGAAAGTGAGCTAGTGAAAGGCACCGACCTTAAAATACTGGTCAATATGGAAGTAAACGAAGAATGGACGCTTGAGCCAGGCGATATGCTTTATATCCCACCTCAATTTGCACACAACGGCGTTGCAGTCGACGACTGCATGACCTTTTCGGTAGGGTTTAGGGCCCCCTCTCATGCCGACGTGATTAATCATCTTGCCGACCACGTATGCTGTGAATTAACGGAAGATCAGCGCTACGCAGACCCAAGCATCCAAGATTCACAGGCCCAACCAGCCCTTATTGATGATCAGGCGATCGCCCGCGTGCAAAGCATCATCAAACAGCACATGGAAAACCCTGACGCACTCAAAGCGTGGTTTGCCCAGTATATGACTGAAAGTAAATACGAAGCACTGCACGAGCCACTAGAAGATGAATTAGAGTGGGAGGAACTGGCGCCCTTTTTCTCACAGGCCAATTTCGTCTTACAAAACGAAACCAGTCGATGGGCCTATTACGAAACAGAAGGCGGCGTACAACTTGTCATCAATGGCGAGCCTGTGAACACCCCATATAACAGCAATGTAACCAGCATGTGCAAACTCTTAGCAAATCAGCGCCAAACCGCTACCAGCGCCTTAGACGCCTTTGTACAAGACACACAATGCCAGCAAATACTGCTAAACTTATTTAATCTCAACTACCTCTATTTTGATGAAGCATGAGCCAAATAAAAGTCACAGGCGCATCATGGGACAAAGACCGTGTTGCACTAAAAGATATCCGCAATCAAGTCTTTATTCTTGAACAGGGCGTGCCTGAGGATCTGGAATGGGACAAGGATGACCCTACTTGCGAACACTTCATTGCCTATGTGGGCAATGAAGCCGTGGGTTGTGCTCGCCTGATAAACAACAAAAAAATTGGTCGCATGGCCGTTCTAAAGCCTTATCGCTCCATGGGAATTGGCAAACAAATCATCGATCACATTCAACGCTACGCATCTCAAAAACGCTACACACGTTTGGAGCTAAGCGCCCAGTGCCATGCTTTCTCGTTTTATAAGAAGTGCGGTTTTGAAGCGTTCTCCATGCCTTACGAAGATGCGGGCATTGCTCATATTGATATGGCATACAATGTATTTTCACAACAAAATGATCCTGGGTTTTTCAGTATTGGCAGCGACAATGCCATACACCATGGCAAGTCCACACTAGAAGCTGAAGGGTTTCTTGACATGATGCTTAGCCAAACCCAGCGAAGTATCATTCTTTGCTTAAAAGACCTAAGTCATCCGCTTTGTCGGCACGAAGGGTTAATCCAAAAAATAAAACAACTTGCCCGCAACAATCGACACTTTAAAGCCTATATTTTAATTGGACAATACGTTGCCCAATACAATGAACACAGCTTTTTTAGATTGCAGGACAGATTGCCTTCTTACATAGAAATTCGCAGCACCAAAGACAGCATTCCATGCCAATGGCTAATGGACAGTACCGCGTGGTTTGATTTTGAATTAACGGATAGCCGGGTGTGTTTTTCTGATCGTGCGAAAATCAAACACTTCATGGAGCGCTTCAACAAATGGTGGCACAGCTCAAAAAACATTTCAGACGCCAGACGCTTATCTATTTAAGCGCAATGCTCTTAACTGCATGCTCTGATCCTAGCTACACCATCGTCGAGCTGCATCACAAACAACCATCAGAGCTCACTGCGATCATTGACCAACAACTCGACGGCCAAGTTGAATACAATATTACCGGGCAAACCATTATTTTTTATGCTGACATGGCACAAATAAAAAGTACCGTTGAATTACTGAGTATTCTTGATAAGCCACCTAGCACCTATCGATTAGAATTTTCTTGGAAAAACCCTAACCGCCGCTCCACAATAAGACTGCCAGATGCACTGAGTATTCAGCAAGATGAAGAAAATGTCATACGACTATTTGATCATTACTTTCACATAGCCATTGAACCCAGTAATCAATCGCACGTTAGACTAACCATTAAAAAGAAAGGGCAAAGAAAAACAAAACAAGAGCAACACTACCTGCTTACACTAAACCAGTTAGAAGCATTTAAGCACCCACTTCTACCAAGGGATGTAATGATAAAGGTTACGACATACTAATTAGCGTGAAGGTTTTTCAAACACTAGAAAACAAAAAGGCCATGCATTTCTGCATGGCCTTTTTATTGAATTGGTGCCCGGAGCCAGACTCGAACTGGCACGCTCTATGAGCGAGGGATTTTAAATCCCTTGTGTCTACCGATTTCACCACCCGGGCAAGACACGTTTACTTGTATCTAAATGGAGGCGCGAGCCGGATTCGAACCGGCGTACACGGAGTTGCAGTCCGCTGCATAGCCTCTCTACCATCGCGCCAACAATTTTGATTTGAATACTTTTTGTAGCAACTCTTCAAAACAAAACTCAACCAACCTTTCGGGATGGCAACACTCTATTACTAGAATGATTTGGAGCGGGAAACGAGACTCGAACTCGCGACCCCGACCTTGGCAAGGTCGTGCTCTACCAACTGAGCTATTCCCGCAATTCGTTGCTGGGTTATCCCTGACAACGGAGGCACATTTTAATGACTACCCTCCAAGTGTCAACGTTTTTTTCCTTATTTCTGAGTTACTTAGCGCATTTTTAGTGTTTTGATTACAAAAGCATCAAGTATTGACCACACAGGCTAAACAGATTGGAAAAAACCCTCTTAAAACAATTAATTAGAGTCCTTAAGTGCTGGCCAGGCAGCCACCAAATAGGTCAGCATCGACCATAACGTCAACACCGCTGCTGCCACTAAAGAAAATACCGCAGCATACCACCAGCCATCTGAGGCAATTAGCGCATCACTGGTGCTACGCTCAATACCCAACATGCCGGTAATGGCAAACATTTGAAGTAAGGTCTTGGCTTTACCGATAAAACTCACAGCCACGGTATCGCTTTTACCAACTGAAGCCATCCACTCTCGCAATGCCGATATAATAATTTCACGACCGACAATAATCAGCGCCGGCACGGTAACCCATAAGGTCTGGTCGCGCTCTACAACGATCATCAAAGACACCACAACGATCAGCTTGTCGGCCACAGGATCCAGGAAGGCGCCAAAAGGCGTCATAAGATTCATTTTTCGTGCAAGGTAGCCATCCCAGTAATCGGTAATGCACGCCACCCAGAAAACCACTGCCGCAGCAAAGCTTGCCCAGTAAACTGGTAAGTAAAACATCACAACCATCAGCGGGATTAATACCACGCGGATAGCAGTTAAAATATTAGGAAGGTTTAACGGCATACTTTAATCCAATTACTACTTAATTTATTGCCACTATTCGTGAAGGGCATCGTATATATCTTGAGCTAGTTGGCGACTAATACCGGGCACTTTGGCAATCTCATCAACGTTTGCCGCCTTAACCTGCCCCGCATCGCCGAAGAATCTTATCAGCTCTTTGCGTCTTTTTGGACCGATTCCCGCAATTCCTTCTAAAATGGAACGACCGCGGGCCTTTGCTCGTCGAGCTCGATGACCTGTTATGGCGAATCGATGTGACTCATCCCTAATTTGTTGAATCAAGTGCAGCGCAGGCGACGACAAATCTAGGTTAAAGCTACGATCATTAAAAATTAGGATCTCCATGCCTGCTTTTCGGGTTGTGCCTTTTGACACACCCAGTACTGGGATATCCGTTATATTGAGTTCCGATAGAACGTCTTGAGCAATATTGAGCTGCCCTTTGCCGCCATCAATTAATAATAGATCTGGTTTTTTGTCGTCGGTTAATTTTTTGAATCTACGCGATAGCGCCTGATGCATAGCGCCATAGTCATCACCCGCCACCTCACCTTCAATATTGAATTTTCGGTAATCACTTTTCATCGGGCCATCCTGATTAAATACGACACAAGAGGCAACCGTTGCTTCGCCATGACTATGACTTATATCAAAACACTCCATACGCGTCGGTATTTCATCCAACTGCAAAACGGTTTTTAAATCCTGATATTGAGACATAATATGCAACTTATCTTGCTGCTTAAGCCGAACCGCTTCTTCAGCATTACTAATGGCCAACTGCAGCCAACCTAAGCGCTCAGAACGAACAGAGTGAGACAACTTCACCTGCTTACCCTTCTGCTCTTTTAGTGCTGACTGAATCACAGTACGGTCCTCTAACTCATGTGAGGTGATCACCTCATCGGGGATCTCGCGACTCAGAACAAGATAAAACTGTGAAATAAAAGCGGCCAGACCTTGCTCGCTGGATTCGTCCATCTGAAACTTTGGATAATACGAGCGACTGCCCAACATACGACCATGTCGAACACTGGCAACATGCACAGCGCAAATCCCCTTAGCCTGATAAATTGCCATAACATCAACATTACCTTGTTGAGCATCAATTGACTGGCTTTCTTGCACACGCCTTAAATACTGCACTTGATCTCGAATTCTTGCCGCTTCTTCAAACTTCAGCTCATTCGCCAAGGCTTCCATTGCAATATTTAAATCATTGATCAGATCTTGATTTTTGCCCTGCAAAAACATCTCTGCATGCAATAAATCCGCTGCATAATCCGCTTTAGAAATCATACCGACACACGGAGCACTGCAGCGTCCAATTTGATGCTGCAAACAAGGCCGAGAACGGTTATTAAAATAACTGTCTTCACAGTTACGTAGACGAAATACTTTTTGAAGAAAATTTAAACTTTCACGAACGGCATAAGAATTCGGAAAAGGGCCAAAATACTGCCCTGTCTTATACTTTTTACCACGGGCATAACCCAAAAGTGGAAAATCATGTGTTGAGCGATAAATGTACGGATAAGATTTATCGTCTTTAAGCAGAATATTGTAAGGGGGTTTGTTTTGTTTAATTAGGTTTTGCTCTAGCAAGAGCGCTTCTGTCTCACTGCCAGTAATGGTGATTTCAATGCTATCAATACGTGAGACGAGTGCCATGGTTTTGGTGGTTAATCCACTGGCACTAAAATAACTGGAGACTCGATTTTTTAAATTTTTCGCCTTACCCACATACAATAAAATACCTTCACTGTCGTACATGCGATATACGCCGGGCTTTTGGCTTAAGCTTTTTAGGAAAGGTTTTGCATCAAAACTCATGGTCAATCAATCGTCTTGATCAAACCAATGACTCGGTATCAATAATACCGTGCCTAATAGCAAGACGTGTTAATTCTACGTCGCTGGTGATATTTAATTTCTCAAATATACGATAACGATACGTATTAACCGTTTTTGGACTTAAGAATAACTGATCTGAAATCTCTTGAACTTTCACACAGTTCACAATCAAGATTGATATTTGCATTTCACGATCAGACAGAACATCAAACGGACAGGCTGTCTCTTGGGTGTCAAACGGCTTAAGTGCCATACGTTGGGCAATTTCAGGGCTAATATAGCGCTGACCTGATTTAACCTTCAAAACGGCCATGATCATTTCGTCAGCTGTTGCACCTTTGGTCATATACCCTGCCGCGCCTGCTTGCAAAAGGCGAGAAGCAAAAGGGTCTTCCGCACATGCCGTCACTGCAATAACCTTGATATCTTCGTTGAAGCGTAACAACTTGCGTGTGGCTTCTAAACCACCCATACCTGGCATACGGATATCCATCAGTACAACATCCGGTTCGTGTTGTTTAGCAAGCTGAATGGCTTCTTCGCCGCTACTGGCCTCAGCAATTACCTGAATCTTGTCGCCGTCACTTAGCAGGCTAACAATACCCATGCGGACCAAGTCATGATCATCAACCACTAAAACTCGAATCAAGCTGCACCCCTAAATACCAACACCATCACTGCGGCCGCCTATGCTAGCAAATCAAGGCTGTTTAACCACCTTATTTTTTGCTTTTATGCAGTTCATCTAACCTCAAGCGTTGCCATTCCTGACTTACATCATTAAGAGGCAACCTTATCTCAACCACGTCTCCATCAAGACGACGCTTAACCTTAAAACCTAACTTATTGGCCAGCTTAAGCATGGGAGAGTTATCAGACAGAACTGTCCCCTTCATTTCAATGGTATCTTTGGCTGTGCAATAATTGATCATTTTTGTCATGAGAATTGTTCCTAGCCCTAACCCCTGCGCACTGTCGGCCACCAAGATAGAGAACTCAGACTGCAGGTGATCGGCATCAGTCCAAGTACGCACTACGCCTAATATTTCACCTTCTTTATTGAATGCAACAAAAGCCATCTCTTGTTGGTAGTCAATCTGTGCGAACAAGGCTAGGTCACGGTGCCTAAAGTTTCGTCTAGCTGTAAAAAAGCGATAACGAATAGACTCATTACTCAGCTGCTCATGAAAGGTCTTGAGCTCAGGCTCATCTTCCCCGCGTATGGGACGAAGCAGAACCTCTTTACCGCCTTTAACCGTAATGACTTCTTCATATTCGGCAGGGTAAGGCTGAATGCATAGTTGGTGTTTTGGCCCTATGTCTGCGGCCATCCCTAATATTTTTGCTCCCTCAACAGGGTGCAAAATGACATTCAACTCGCAGCCCCTTAGATTAGGAAGATCGGTGGCCATTTGCGACAAGCGAATCAACATTTGCGACAGCTGTTCAACATCACGATCAAGGTGACGACTGCGCTCTTTTAATACACGGTAAATATGGGTCTTTGACATAAGCTGTCTTGCCAGTACGTCATTTAATGGTGGGAACTGAACGGCCCTGTCCGCCATAATGTTCGCCGTGGCGCCGCCACCACCAAAGATAATCACCGGCCCAAACGTGGCATCACGAGTAATCCCCATACTGTATTGAGTCGATACTTCACCGCTGCGCATCGATTGCACCGAGAACCCATGAACCTTGCTATGGGAGAAGCGTTTGCGAATTTGTGAACGTAATTCTTTTGCTGCAATATCAAGCTCTGCACTGTCTTTAATACCGGTTATCACTCCACGCCAACGGTCTCTAGGATTATCGCCATAAGCAAAAGGATGACAGTAATCCGCATGAATTATTTTCAAGGCAGCGGGATATTTAATGTTGACCGACAAGGGATCAAAATTTTCAGGTAAAAAGTCGGTTTTTACCTGTTTGAAATCATAGGCTTTTAATATTTTATATATTTCCTCAGCCGTTAAATACTTTCGATCCTGAAGTAACGCAGACTGAACAATGCTTTGGCAAAGCGCTCGGTCAATGGAAATATTATCCATCAAAGATGACGGTGTTTCTCGCAACAACTCATGATTGCGTTGATGGCTAACCATGTGCATGAAGGCTTTCACCGCTCGGTCAGGTGTGTCATAGGTGGGAATACCGGCATCATCAAACACATGACGACTGCGCTCAACCGTCTCGCCGCCCATCCAGCTAGTCAGTAAGTTCTTTTGGTAGAACTTACTATGATGCACAACCACGTTGGCCACATCTTGACTATTCACCACACTGGTTGGTGAAAATAAAACCAAGATGGCATCAACACCTCTATCTTC
>Ga0115005_10003075_pt1 | contig 13262 bp, 7 predicted proteins | sample ArcOceMetagenome_FD_87163 | JGI IMG/M metagenome (GOLD analysis project Ga0115005, IMG submission 87163) | Marine eukaryotic phytoplankton communities from Arctic Ocean - Arctic Ocean - Greenland ARC118M Metagenome | ecosystem: Environmental > Aquatic > Marine > Oceanic | place: Arctic Ocean... | reverse complement strand
TAACCAATCATCATAACATGCTAACATGCCAGTTTTGAACTCTGCGATCTTTCCGTGCAAATGCCACAGATTCTCATCTCTTGCGGCAAGACTGACTCTCTCGACTTCTCAACCCAACATCGCGACTGCATCGGTCGAATTCACTATACCACAAAATGCCAAGCCAGAATACCATCTCGTCCGAAACTCACTCTTTCATTGATGCAACGCCAATCCTTGCCGCCGAATTAACCTGACTGCCCCATAATGCCCAAGTATTCCGATAATGTATAGCACCATTTAATACCAAAAGCTATTGCTGTTATCTAATACACTATCTAGAGTTCCAATACAGAAGTTTGAACGAAAAGTTATGAGTTTACAACAAGTCGTCTTCATTCTCTTCAACATCATCTTCAAAGTCGTCTTCGCAAAATGTTAAACTCATGTCAACCTGTATTGGAACTTGCACACATCCAATACACGAAGAAGGCTCTTCTCTGCACTTGTTTTCAGATTCGTCTAGGCAAGGGTTTTCAACACCGGATGAACTTTTTGCTTCCTTTTCTTCGTGTTCTAGACTCGAACCATCTGTTGATTGTTTAGAAGAATCGCCACCTTTGACCGCTGATTTTGCATTCGCGTGCAACCTCATTTGTCTCTTTAACATCAATTTTTGCTCCAAAACAGACCGCCTCTTCTGCTCTAGCTTCATCAATTCCTTCTTACGTGCTTCAATACGCCGGACCTTTTCCTCTTCGTCAACTCGGCTTTGTTTCTTCAACTTGGCTGCTCTCATTGAAGCTCTGAGACGAGCCTTCCGTATTCTATCGTTATCGTCTTCCGACGACACTGATACCGATGATGCATCATGAACTTGTGTTTTGGGCAAAGGCTGCATTGATTTATCAGACCTTTCTTTATCAGACCTTTCTTTATCAGACCTTTCTTTATCAGTTGTTTTTGTATTCAAGAATGCATTTCTTGCTACGTCCAAGTTGGCCACTGAAGTACGCCTCCGTGTTCTTTCTTGAAATTGCTGGATCTTTTGGGCTGTACTGGCTAATTCGGTGAATCTTCGTCTTGGATCATCCTTGTTTCCATCCTTGTTTCCATCCTTGTTTCCATCGAAAGTATATATACTATATCTTCTCTCGTGCAGTGGTATGCGTCTAGGCTTTTCCTTCTTTGTCTTTGCTTTTATCCTCGCGGCATCTCGTAGACGCCGAGCAATTGCCGCTCGACACATAGATTGAATATAAATTGCAGCATAGTTCCTCCTCATACTCTTCACAATTTCTTTGCTCGCGTTTCCTCTAAAATGCGCTTGAATCAGACTGGCAGCATTGCACTCTTTTATTACCAAACTTCTCCGTTTTTGCATCAATTGACGTCTGGCGATGTCCCTCCTCCTTAGCGATTGAATCCGTATTGATGCCAACCTTTCTTTTCTATGCTGAGCTGTTTGCAGTCTCAGATTTTGAACACGGCTCCTATCTCGCTTCCCTCGGAACGCGGCTTGGATAAATGTCAATACATAGTTAATTATTTGGCCCTCGATCCTCATTACTTCAACTCTGTTTATTGCCAACATTTTTCGTACGTGCCTCTGGATCTTCATCGCTGACAATTTCATTAAGATCTTCATATTGTCATCTCGTCGACGTTCATGTACCTTCTTTCTCAGCTCATCTTCTAGAAACTGGATCTTCTTTTCCTCCATTAACAGGGATCTCTCCAGTTGCTTCCGCTTTGCTTTCATTTGAGCTATTCTGTGCGCTCTAGCTTTATGTGACCGCATTGAGTTATTCTCGTAGAAGCGATCAGAAAGATTTGTGCTGAAGTTGCATTTTCGCACAAATCTCCCTAAATCACTGTTGAGCATTCTAGCATCTTGAAGTATTGCCCCATAATTCATTTCATCTTTAGACATGTTGTGATGATCTCTTCATGGTAAGGTAATGGAGGTGGAATAATTATGTTATTAATAGCGCTCTTCCAAAACACAACACACGATTCGTGACACCGATTCGATGCTTGAGAAAAGTTGCAGGAATGAAATCACCCCAATCAAGGGCCTTAATCACCAACAGATTGCGAAGATCATTGATTCACTTATTAATTACCACAAATAAATGTGGTCACAATGATGTTGTTTTCTACAGTTTAGAAAACTACAAACTATTAGCAATGCCTCCAGCCAGGCACTCTCGACAAAGAGTGTTGGATACTCTCATTCATTCCGAATAACAACTTCTATTGGGCTTGACAATGATCTACTAAAAGAAACGCTCAAAAATTGTCAAACTCTATTACTTGTACTTATGCGTGTACGTGTACGTGTACGTGTACGTGTAGCTCAAATTTCACCCAAAGCTTCTCGTATTGATCTCTTCGTCTCTTCATAAGTCGCAAACTGAATTGTTTAGAAAACTACAAACTATTAGCAACGCCTCCAGCCAGGCACTCTCGACAAAGAGGGATGGATACTCTCATTCATTCCGAATAACAACTTCTATTGAGCTTGACAATGATCTACTAAAAGAAACGCTAAAAAATTGTCAAACTCTATTACTTGTACTTGTACGTGTACGTGTACGTGTAGTTCAAATTTTACCCAAAGCTTCTCGTATTGATCTCTTCGTCTCTTCATAAGTCGCAAACTGAATTGCACCACTTAAAAATGCTTTACCAACCCTCGGACTCGCTCCAGCAAATAATCCACTCAGACCCTCTTCACGAGCCAGGCGAACACATTTATCGACATAAGATGATTTGGTTTGATCTATAAAGCCCCCTTGCGTCTCGCTTTTACCAGCCATGATACGGTTTCGAACAACATCAAGAGGCGTCGTGCAGAATTGCGCAATAGCTGTTGAGAAAGCTCCATAAAGTGCTGCCTCTGTAGCTGGCAAATTCTTCTTCCCCGAGGAAAGTCTCTCATACGCCAAAAACTTGATAACATCTGCAGGATAAGCGTATATTATATTCTCCCAATACCCTGAGTACAAATCCTTGAGGCTTTCAGTGGTATTGCCTGAATTAAAAGCCGATTGCAGAGCATCGAAAGCCGTTTCATTTCCCGTGGAAATTTGCTGCCTCGTCTTTAGAACTTCACTAGGATTGCGAATTAGCCAATACGGGAAGTTTGCGACACCGACTGAGATGCAAGTTGCCATCCACTTTGGCATCCCTGATTCTTTGCAAACGGATTTAGTCGCATCTTTGATTGCGAAAAACACAGCTCCTCCAGGAATATTCGAGAGCAGTGGCAGAGAAATACCTCTAAAACTGCCGTCAAATAGATCGACCAAATTAAAGATTGAGTATTGAGTATTTGGCATTTGCAATCGAACTGTCGCAGTATCAAGGGGATACTTTACGAAAGTTTTTGTGGTTGTAAGTGCTGCACCGCTGAAAAAACCAGAAATTGTTTCAATCAAGGTTTCATCTGAAAGTTTAGCAGCAGATATCAACTGAGACTGTATTTGTGTTCTGTCAGCTTCTATCGCGTCTACGGGGGTTGATGTGATTACGGATACGGCCACCGCTGCAGAAAAGGATTGTGAAAAGAACAGACGCCTAGACATGGCAGCTTCATTTTCGTCCAGTTCCTCTGAAGATCTACGTCCTTCGATCATAGTCACGGTGCTTTCTAGTTCAGGAGTAAATTTGCTGAAGATAGGGCGCATGGCACGAAAAATACCTGCTTTCTCGCGATGCTGTACGACGCAGATTCGACGATGTTCATGTGTTGATTGAAATGCCACCACCACTCTGAAAGAGGCCAATAATAAGCTGCACCAAAGACAAGACATCTGAAATCCCCTCATCTTCCAGGCTCAAATGTACAGTATACCTCTTGAGATTGATCAAATGATGACAATGAATTCTGTGAGAAAGACGTTTTGTTGTTGTGTTGCTTTTGCAACAAGTGCTGATACCTGATACAACAGTACTTTTCTCATTTTTCTCAGAGAAAGATGAAAAGAGCCTTGTCATCTAAAATATGCGCGGCCAGAAAAGTCCTCTATTTTTATTCAATACGTCTATTCACCCGGTCGAACGGCTATCTCAGTAAAATGTTGACGCTCAAGATATTTTGATGCGATAACTCAATTTGACAGACGATTGGAAAGGTGCCCTGAAATGGTGAAATGAGAAAGCATAAAAGGAATAAAAAGTGCTGGGAGTTTGACCGTAACAGATGAAGACGACAAGTTTGAATTCAATCTTTTTCAAAGATAAAGCTTGATTTGTTGTTACTGCATATGACAAAATCCAAGTCACAAAAATTCTTTGAAGAAGAAAACCATGGCTGTCGACACTCTTCATGGCCTATTCTTTGCTCATCATCACGGTAAGGACAGAATTGACTGCCTTGACAGCTTCTGTTTTGACATTCTCAACCCTCCTGTCAGCAGCAGACTCCATTAACGCGAATTGTTCAGCTTTTCGATATGTAGCACTCCTCGCAACTGCATTCAATGCAGCCACGGCTTCATTATTTTGTATTAAAATCTGATTTCGCAGTCTGCGTATCTCATTCTCCATTGCTGCTTTCTCGAACTTCAAATCGCTTACTACGCCTTCAATGTCATTAATTGAACTTTCTAAATACTGCACCTGCAATTCATAGTACCATGTATGTCCATTTTCTTCATCCAGTTGGTGTTGCAGAAGAGCTGCTAAATCTTGCTGCTTGTTGAGTTTCAGTTCAATATCATTTTTCTCTTTAATATGTTCCTGAAATTTGGATGCACCGTCCGCAATCTGACCATCAGTTTCTATAGCTTCAAGTTCCAACTCCACTACTCTGTCGCTACAAATACGTTGTTCATCTTCGATGACAGACTTGGCTTCTCTCTCTATTGATAGATTTGCATTTGATGTATTCAACAGTATCGAAATGTCATGGTTCTCGAGTTTAAGTTGTTCAATTTGGTTCCATGCATTTGACAAAGAGGCCTGTACCGAGTCCTCAGATCCTACCACAAAATCAAGCCGTTTCTGCAATAACAAAACATCTTCATCCGACTTTTCATTTTTGACTTGCACAGTCTGTAGGCTGTGTTTGCATTGTGTATTTTCACCTTCAACTAGATCCAAAGCGGATCTTGTGGCGTTCAGTTTCCATTGTAGCGAGTCTACGCTCGCTTGCATCTCCTGCATCTCAGTATTGATGGTTCCTTCGATCCATTGAGAGGTAACATGCGTTTGATATACCGAAATTGTAGCGAAGATTAGACTAAAGATCACGCCTACACGTAGCCGTATTGTATAATAGACCCAAGACAAGTTTGTGACGGTTGATTTTTTCTGACTGTCGGCTACGAATTCAGTACCAGCATCGACTTGACAATGATCTTCTTCGACTTCCTGCACAAGTACATTCCTAGTAGTATTCTCAACTTCAACCGTATCGTTTCTCTTCCTAAGTTTTGTTCGTCCTGGAGTATTAGGATATCCTGATGGTTTCATTATTTTTGTGCTCTCTCCATTTTGACTAATCTGGGTTCTTATACGGTTCGTCCCAACAGCAATGCCTACATGATTCAAAGAATGATCTTTCTCTGCTGCACCTCGGGAAATTGGCGAGAAACCATTTGTGTTGCTTGTTTTATTCTGTTTGTCAGAGTCACTATCACTAATACGAGTAGATATCCTGTTTTGACGTGAAATCCTACGATTCTTCTTTTTAGTGCCAACCATTAATTTTCCGACAGACGCATTTTTAAGCTCAATGTCATCGTGCCGATTGATGATCACAGTTGCATCATTTTTGTCTGAAGGACCAGTCCTAGGCTGCTTCTTTCGCCCCCCATTCTCGCCGTTGCATCCATTGGATCCTTTACGTTTGTTTGATGTTGGCATTCTAACGCTTCATTTGATATTGGAGTATGGAATTAAGCAAGGGAAACATGCATCCATTTAACTGTAGATATCTACTTTTTGTTTTCAACGAACACCCTAAATCTAGCTGGTTCAGGTTTTGTTTTTAGGTCCAAAGATGATTTCATTATTCAAGATAAGATGCGATCTTGGCATGTCGCTTGCTCGCTCGCTTGCTGAATTAAAAAAACAGTAAAACATAACGGTAATCCATTCAACGGTTACATTTTTCATGTTGAAGTTTTGAAAGTGCGTATCAACACAACGCCATTGCCCATTGCTTCCACCAAGCTTCCACCTTCCACCACCACGACGAGAAGAAGAGAGAGGATACAAATGTTTTGATCCAATCTTCACCTTTACAATTAGCTTTCTGATCTTCACAACTTTAGAAGAACAAGAATAAAATCCAAAATGAAGCTCACTTCAGCACTCTTTCCATTACTATGTTTCTCCACTGCTAATGCATTTGCTCCCTCTTCGAAAGCATATGGATCCCAATCAGCTCTCTATAGCACAGCATCAGAGACCGAGACTACCGATTCATCCACATCTGCTGGAGATCGCGACATTCTTGTCCGTGCTGCCAGAGGAGAAGAGGTAGAACGCACCCCTGTATGGCTCATGCGTCAAGCAGGAAGATACATGGCGGACTTCCGCGCATACAGCACCAAATTTCCCTTCCGTGAACGTTCTGAGACTCCCTCCATGGCTACTGAACTTTCGCTTCAGTGCCATCGTGCTTATGGTATGGATGGAATTATCATGTTCTCTGATATTTTGACCCCACTTCCTACCTTGGGAATTGATTTCGATGTTGTCAGAGGAAAGGGACCCCAGATCTACACTGAAGTAAGAACTGAAGAGGATGTTGCGAAAATGGCCGATCCTGCCGATGTTGATTTCGATGAGAAACTTCCCTTCATTAGAGAGATTCTTGGAACCCTATCCAAAGAAGCAGAGGAGGCAAACACCTCTTTGATTGGATTTATTGGAGCCCCATTTACACTCGCTTCATACACTATTGAAGGAAAGTCTAGTAAAGATTGTCTTACAACAAAGAAGATGATGATGGCAGACGAGACCGGGGAAAATAAGGCCATGTCACAATTTGTTGACAAAGTCGCTGTCATGATTGGAAATTATGGATGCCATCAAATTGAGTGTGGAGCACAAGTCATTCAGGTTTTTGAATCCTGGGCTCATCAACTCACCCCCAAGGGGTTTGAGCAATTTGCCAAGCCTGCCGCCCAGAAGGCTATTAAGATTATGAAGGATAAATATCCAGATGTACCAGTTATTTACTTTGCAAATGGTGGATCATCATATTTGGAGTTGCAAAAAGATATGGGATGTGATATGATTGCTGTTGATTGGGCTGTTGATATGGCTGAAGCTCGTAAGATTTTGGGACCTGATATTCCCATCAGTGGAAACTTGGATCCTACTGTTTTGTTCGGAACCAAGGAACAGATTGAGGAGGCAGTCAGAGACTGCATTGACAAAGCCGGTGGGCCAGGAAAGCATTTATTAAATCTTGGGCACGGGGTAATGCAGGGAACCCCCGAAGAAGCCGTTGGGTGGCTAGTTGACGAGTGCAAAAGATACAAGGGAAAGGACGCTTAAAATATAAGAATGCCATGTACTTTTACGAACTTTTTTACGGAGTATTTTCTGGCAAATATTTTATCAATCCATCCTACTATTTTGAATTTACTGTATCACTTGGACGACTATTTTATCAAATCGGATCCATCGCAAACGGAAAGACAACATTTCATGTGTTACCACTCTGCTTTGATCGCATATTACCTCATGGTCACCCGACCATTAGATACCAATCTACACTATCATAATAACTTTTTGCCATTTTCCATAGCAATTACCCTATCTGACCCCCCAAGGCCTAAAGACCCAATTGTCAAATTGTCATCACTAACTTCAGACCCCCTTAGGAAGAATTTAACATTCTGGCAACCACTCTTTTTGTAAGCCTTCAAGTATCCCTCTCGCAACTTTCGTATTTTATAAGTTGAGTACAATTTAAACTTCCGTGGTTTACCAAGTAACTTTAAAGAAAATAGAGTGAGCAGAAGGCACTTGACTGAACATAAGAGATATTGCGGAACTTACATTGTTTCTAACGACTAAAACGGAAACCGTGGCCTTCACACACGAATCGGAGTTGGACCTTGATTTTGCAGTAATCTGCGATGAAGCTGAAGGTCCTTTTGCAGCAACAGCCTTTGTAGGGTGTGTACCTGTATTGGTACTAACAGCTCTTGGTAATGCCTTCGGTGCTTTCGTGAATACTTCCTCCGCGCCCTTACTACCCAGAAATTGCACAGTAAATTCTCGCCTATTCCCAACGGACTTTAGAAGTTTTGCAAAGCCAGGAGCCGTCGTTCCAACGACCTCCTTTCCATTGGCGTAAGTGATTTTATCCCCCGGAAATAATGAACCTTTCATTTTCTCATTATCGATCGTTTTGACACGAATGAATCCGTCTATTGCACATATGGTAACCCCAAGAGATCCCTCTACCATTAATTTTCTACTGCTGCCAATTGACAATTGCTGCGATGAGGCTGGTTCACTATTTTGTGGCTGCGCCGATAAAGGTATCGAAGATTTTGCGGTCTTCGCACCCTTCTCTAGCGAATCTTTGTTGATTTCAACGTCAATAACTTCATCTCCCTCCAAGTCTTCATCATTGGGAGTATAATTAGGATTTAGAGGGGCGCCATCAAAAATATACTTACAATCCGCAGTTTTCACATAGTATTTTTGGCAAACCCAATCCATAAGTTTCTGAAATGGTTCACTGGGCAAAATAGAAAAAGCATCAAATGATTTAGTTGATCCATTGATCCGAATCTTGATCTTCAGACCTCCCGCTGAGCCGGCAACTTGATTCGTCGAAGAGCTAGTTGACGCATTAGGCATTCTTTGGATCTGCTTTACTCTCTCCTGTTCATCGCAAATTACAATTGCACAAGCCCCTTCAAATCCCAAGTCATTCGGACACAAAGTGGGGTCTATCCGAATATTATTCGTTTCTAAAAGAACTCGTTTAAAGGAACTGTAGCCACGCATGTCTCTGTATGTTTTCAACAATTTGTCAAAGGGGTCGGATGCAGAAAGTTGGAAGGTATGAAATTTCTGGGGGTCGCCACCCTTTATTGTTGTCTTGATCTGAACATATTTTGTTTCTACAGAAGCTTGATGAGATGAAGATACCGACGTTGTTTTCATTGTTGTTACAGTAGCAGGTGCAGCATTTGCTGGTATAGATATTGACACATCCACCATATCTTCATCATCCATATCATATTGAGCAATTGTTTTATCCATTGCCACGCCCAATCCATCAAAAACAAAAGTCACAGTCGCGTGTGAACTAATAGTGCGATCAACTTGTTCTCTGTAACGCCTCGATACTATTTCCCATTTAGTTCCAGTGCGAAATTTTAGGACGATGGATTTCCCGTGAAGAGTTTTACCAACATGATTAGCCGGCGAGGATGTAATATTAGCACGAAATTGTATTCTTATGAGTGGACCGTTTGCAGGAGGATCCGGTGTGAGTTTCTTTGTTGTTCGTACAGTCATCACAGGAGCAGCCGGAATGTCATAATGTATCTCGTCATCATCATTGTCATCGTCATCTAGTAAATCTACTGGTTCATTTTCCAGCGCTTCTCTCGCCAGTCGTGCTTTTTTCATCACCACTGACTCTACAACCTTGATACCTTCATCATCGTCCGAATCAGAATCCAACGAAATTGGAGTCTTGGTTTTAGCTTCGACGAAATTCTTCGAAGACAAAGCTGATGAACTTATTTTGAGATCGTCATTGTCGGAATCCGAATCATCCAAGATAGACGAAGTGAAAACTTTGGGCTTTTTGGAGTTCTTTTGTTTTGTTACTTTCAATGGATTCAACAATGAATCGTCACTATCCGAATCAGATGGCGCATAACTGTGAGGCGTCTTGTGCCGAGGAGAGAAACTGTGTTTTGTAAAAGTGAAAGCTTCGTCATCCGACGAGTCGTCTAGATTACAAGTAGTGCTTGCAATAGGACGTTTCTTGACTGTTCGCGGCGCACTAGAAAGAGAGGAGTCACTGTCAGACATTGCGCACTTAGTATCTGCACAAATTGGTGAAAGGACGGAAGCGTTGAAGTATAGATGAGCTGTAGACCTGCTGTTGAAGTTAAAGTAAGGTTGAGGTTAGGGATTTGAGGTTGCCAAATGCATAGCGCATTGCACGAAATTTTAGCACACACTCGAAACTGGAGTGTTTCTTGCTGGCGGTTTGAATTCGCAATTGATAGATACGTTTAAACTTCTAATTATTGAATGTAAATCTTGCTTCAACCATCATCAAATCAAGCAGCATCGGTGGTCTAGTTGGTTATGACGCGGCCTTAACACGGCTGAGGTCCCGGGTTCAATTCCCGGCTGATGTATTTTTGTGATTTCTTTGAATCACACAACGAATGTGCACCGTACTTTTGATTCATTTGAATAATTGTACTTTTTGATTCTTTTGATTCTTCTTGTTGTTATTCACAATAATATGTATGGTTCATTCATCCCATGCAATAAGCCTTCACCACAGCTAACAAAAATATATAGCGACAACATATTCTAATAAAAGCTTTAGAATACAGAAAAGCAGAAAGACAAAAAAACTGAGAATACCATTGTGGTGAAGGCTTATGTCACAGGCTTTGCATTTGTACGAGTATGTGATAAATTTACTCAAGCAGCAAGCAAGCAAGAGTAGGAAATTGAAATGTTCTTCTGTTTTCTGGGATCTTGTTAGTGAGTTTGACACTGTTGCTGAACCAGCGAGAGCTATTGCACAGTGAATGAGAACAAATTTTAAATATTGCTTTCGAAGTTTTTTTATTAAAATCATCAAACTTATTCTTTATTTTGAACATTTAATTTATAAATGTGAGAATCACATTTTTGGGTCTAATATTGTTGTGATTGTATGTTCGTCATGCTCTACTAAACGTTGTCGCTTTATTCATTTCCATCGTTGTAATAATAATCGGCATTATCATCTTCAGCAGCAGCAGCATAGTAATAATCATTTTCATCTGCTTCACAGGTTCCGAGTTTTATGGAGCACTCAGGTGAAAAGTGTATCATTGTCAAAATGAAGGTACCAGCGTAAAGGGCCAAGAGAGTAGAAGGAATTCCAAATGGAGCATGACGTTCCGAGGTGAAACTACGGTCACCAACTTTTGCAGCCTGGAAAGCGACAATCATGTTAGCAGCAGATCCAAGCATTGTAAGGTTACCAGCAATAGTGGCTGAGAATGAAACTTGCATCCAGTCGTATGGAGTAGCATAGGGGAAGGTTGCAGCAAGCATCTGACAGACAGGAACATTGGAAGCAATGTTGGATAAGATAGTGACGATAAACACGAACCAGTATACACATGGAACGGAAGTCATCTGTTCAGCACATCCTCCCATGGTCATAGCGAAGAAAGCTTGAGGAAGACCAGTATCATCGAAGGATCCGATGAGAAGGAACTGCCCAATGAAAAGAAGAAGCAGACCGTAATCGACCTCAGTGAGAGTAGTTTCGGACTCAGTGATGAGCTCTTCCTCTTCAGGCATGATCTCATTTCCATCCATATCAAACATCTTTTTGACTGGGATGGGGTTGCCTTCATTATCATATTCGGTATCTTCGGGTTTGGGGTCATAATATTGGTGCTTGTAAGCGTTAACGACCATGAGGATACATCCTGCACTAATGGAAACTACGCAGACATCATAACCAATAGCGAAACATGTGAGGAACGTAGTAGCAATAAGTACTTGGAGCTTCGACCACAAAGTCCATCCTTTTGACCTCTCTGCGGGCATTGAAGCAAGTTTGGCCTGATAAGCATTTTCAAGAGCAATAATCTCAGGAGTCTTTCTTCCGCCAAACATGATGGCAAAATTATTCATTGTTCCAGAAGATCCAGGGAACAATTCACGCCCATAGTAAATGAACATCATCATGCTGTTGACAACTGTGGCAGCAAGTACAGGCAATACCATATTCGATGCGAATTCGAACCAGCTGATGTCATCGTAAGCGAGAGAAACGATGAGGATATTCTGAGGGTTTCCAGTCATGGTAAGAGCAGATCCAATGTTTGACGTAGAAGACAGCGAAAGGAGGTAGGGCAAGGAGTTGGCAACCCTGTGGCGAACACATAGGTCAACAACTACACCACTGAAGATAAGGACAACAGAATCGTTCATTACAGCAGCAGATCCGATTGTGGACATTGTCATAATCTTAGCAGCTCTCTTCCAGTTAACAGGATCATCGAGGGAATTACGAAGCTTGTCGAAAAGTCCTCCACGTTCCATCTTCTCAAGGTAAATGGTAGTAAGCATAAGACCAAAAAGAAGGAAAAGGGGTTCCATAATGATAACGCGCTCAGCATAAAAAGCCGGTCCATGTCCAAACTGTTCCAAAAAGAAGCGGTACACAACCATGGTAAGTCCACCTCCAAGGGCAATTCCAGGACGTCCAATGGGGAGGAACCAGTTGGGGAACATGAGGAAAACCCAAAATGCAAAGTAAATAGCAGCAACAGACCACTTTCCGAAAGTGGAAAACTCATCAGATACATCCTCGTGTACGTAGTCCCCGAGGACACGATGACGACGGCGAGTGTACTCCATTACACCGCCCTCTGCCTCAGAAAGATTACGAGAACCAATTCTCTTTCCATGTCTGATTTCCCTTTCAACGTCGAAATCCATCTCTAGGACGGCATTGGTACGTTCCTCACCAAGTTTGCGTGCGTGGAGTTGCTTTGCGTTGAGCTCTGGGACATTTTGACCAGATGGTCCAAGAAGAGCAGCATTTACCGCAATGACAAGGACAATAGAAAGAAGTGCAGGCCCCCATTTGCGAAGGAAAGTCCTCTTGATGGGCTTCTCCACAGCGGGAGAAGTCACGGTGGGGGTTTCAACATCTAGCATCATTGCTGTATGATACTGGATGTAAGGGTGTATGGTGTATTTTATAACAAAAAGAATGACGGTCGGGGTCGTTGGTTGCCCTGCCCGCCTGATTGGTGATGCGAGCAAACCAATTTGGCGAGCAAACAGAAGTTAAAACAGCCATCGCCCGTTGAAAGGATTGTATTTGTTTATATCACAAAGTATATGATTGCATCTAGTGATTATTGATGTTTTGTAAACCTCTTTTTTATTTGAGTCACGCAAATGGGGGTCCCTCTACTGTCTACACTAAATACATATATGTAGATCTGGGGAGACAAGGGCGGGAAACCTGTTCGTTCTTTGAGTGCGTTGAGCACAAGACTGAAAATGATAGGCTATTTCAGTCTGAAATG
>Ga0115005_10003074_pt1 | contig 13264 bp, 10 predicted proteins | sample ArcOceMetagenome_FD_87163 | JGI IMG/M metagenome (GOLD analysis project Ga0115005, IMG submission 87163) | Marine eukaryotic phytoplankton communities from Arctic Ocean - Arctic Ocean - Greenland ARC118M Metagenome | ecosystem: Environmental > Aquatic > Marine > Oceanic | place: Arctic Ocean... | reverse complement strand
TCAGGTATTCAATATTTCTGTTGACCTGCTCTAGTTTTCTTGCGCGCATATAGTTATTAATTGAGCTTACAAAGAGCTCAACCCATTGCTTGGCGATCTCTGGTGAATAATACTCAATACTTATATTGACTAGGCTCGAGGTTTTATCCTGTGAGACAGAAACACTTTTCTGGAACTCATCAAATAGTTCCCAACTGGTGGGCGGTCGCTGTTTATCGATTTCATCATCTTGAATTAGCCAGCGCTTTGATTCGGCATCATATAAAGTCTCATCTAGGATTAGGCTGTTGGTAGACTTATTCCAACCTATCGCCGCATAAATCGGTACCTGTAGATTGTTAATGTGGATAAATTCTTCTATAAAACCCCAGGACTGCATAACCTCCATAGCCTCTAGTATTTCATTAGTTTCACCGCTGCCAATAGTAATACCAGCAAGGGAAGCTAATCCGCCAAGCTGTCCTGACACTGCACCCAAAGATGATGATCCGGAATCTGCAGGTGCGACCACAATGGAGGCTTTGTATTGGTTCGGTAGGCTAAGGGCATAGATAATTGAGGCCAAAGCAAATAGTAACGTGATGCCAGCAATTAATTTTTTCCCCGCCCACAACACATGAAACAATTCTCGTATGTCTATTTCATCATCATGAGGTCTTAAGGCAGTATCCTGCTGCATGGTAAATTCCTTTTAAATTAGTCCGTTGTGTTCAGCTGGTTTTGAGCAATGAGATCCCTCGTCGCTGCGCTCTGTCGGGATGACATAGCTGGGGGGGGCGTAGCAAGGAGCCGAGATGACATTGCGTAGGTAGTGAGGACTCTGGGTGACATGACCGCAGTTGGGGTGACAACATCCGGGCTCTCGAAACAGATTGTCGGCCATCATTTGCAATACCAATTCAGGGTTTTAACAACCCCAGTCTCAAAGGTCTCTCGGGGCTGCCAGTTGAGCTGAGTTGAGATTTTTGTGCTGTCGACAGCATAGCGCCAGTCATGGCCGGGGCGATCTGCTACAAATTCGATTAACTGCTTATGAGGCGCGTTGGCTGCGGTATGTTGGTCCATCAACTGACAAATCTCGCGGCAGATGTCAATATTGGCCCATTCGTTGTTGCCGCCAATATTGTAGGTCTCGCCTATTCTGCCGTTGCGCACCACCGCGTCGATGCCGGAGCAGTGATCCTCTACGTAGAGCCAGTCTCGGATATTGCTGCCATCACCATAGACCGGTATGCGCGCCTGTTGGCGACAAGCGCGAATGACCGTGGGAATAAATTTTTCGGCGTGCTGATAGGGACCATAATTGTTGGAACAGTTACTGGTGGTTACAGGCATGCCATAGCTGTGATGCCAGGCCCGCACCAGATGGTCTGAGCCTGCTTTGGAGGCTGAGTACGGCGAGTTGGGTGTGTAGGCGGTGAGTTCAGTAAAGGGCTTATCTATGGCATTTAGGGTGCCGTAGACTTCGTCGGTTGAGATATGGTGAAAGCGACACTCACCAGAGAGTGAGTCGATGCTCAATTCACTGCTGCTGTGCCAATGTTCACGAGCGGCTTCAAGCAGGGTGAAGGTGCCAATCAGGTTGGTGTTAATAAACTCCGCGGGGCCGCTAAGGGATCGGTCGACATGACTTTCAGCGGCAAAATGGACGATGGTGTCGATGCTGTATTGCTGTAACAGCTGAGACATTAATGCTTTGTCACAGATGTCGCCTTGGACAAAATGATGCCGCGGCTCATTGGCGAGATCACTGAGGTTGTCCAACGAGCCGGCATAGGTAAGCTTATCCAGATTGACGATCTCAATGTCGCTGTAACGGCCGAGCATATAACGAACGTAGTTGCAGCCGATAAAGCCTGCACCGCCGGTAACTAATATATTTTTCGGTCTATAGTGATTCATGGTTTCTTTCTTGGTCGGTGTTTGATGTTCCATACTCAAGTGCAAAAAGGGTCTGCTCTAGAGATTCTCGCCAGTGGTTTAATCGGAGATCGAAAGTCTGCTGCAGTTTGCTGCTGTCCAATACTGAATTAGCGGGTCGCTGAGCGGGCGTTGGGTAGTCTGCAGTCGGAATTGCGACAACCTCTTTAACGCATAAACGCTGCTTTAAGCTGTGGTGGCCAGCTGTTTTAACCTGGCTAAATATGGCCTCGGCAAATTGATGCCAACTGACAGCCTCTGGCTGTGCAAGGTGATAGATACCCCATTGATTGTCGAGCTTAGGCAAAATATCCAGCACCACTCTGACGATTTCTGTGGCGCAGGTGGGTTTGCCTATCTGGTCACTGACCACCCGCAGCTGCTCGTGGCTTGCACCCAGTTTGAGCATGGTTTTGACAAAGTTATGGGCATATTCTGAAAACACCCAGCTGACGCGGAATATAAGGTGCTTATGGCAGAGTCGCTGCACCGCCTCTTCGCCGGCCAATTTACTGGTACCGTAGACACTGAGGGGTTGTGTTGGATCACCTTCTATCCAGCCGCCCTGCTTGTGGCCATCAAATACGCAGTCGGTGGAAAAATGCAGTAATGGAATACTGAGGCTCTGGCAGGTTTCCGCGAGATTGGCCGGGCCACCCTGATTGACACTATAGGCTGCCTGCCTGTCAGATTCGGCTTGATCAACTTGAGTGTAGGCGGCTGTATTGATGACAATATCAGGCTGTTCTCGGGCTAGTACCTGGCGAACATTGTCCGCGTCGGTGATATCCAGATCGCTGCGGGTGCAGGCCACAAGGACAGTGCCAGAGTGATGTTTTAGCTGGTTAACAAAAGCTTGGCCTAACTGCCCAGAGGCGCCGGTGAGCAGAACTTTCATGGCCGCAGATCCTTAAGCCGCAAGCCGATTTTATCTTTGTCGGATAATACTGGATCTGTCAGTGGCCAGTGGATACCAATCTCAGGATCATTCCAGATCAGGCAGCCTTCATCTTCTGGGTCATAATAATCGGTGCATTTATATTCAAAGTCGGCGCTCTCAGACATAACCACAAAGCCGTGGGCAAGTCCCGGGGGTAGCCATAGCTGGCGATGATTGTCCTCTGATAACTGCACACCAATCCAATTGCCAAAGGTCGGCGAGTCACTGCGCAGGTCGACCCCCACGTCGAATACCTCTCCACGCACAACACGAACTAATTTGCCCTGAGGTTTGGTTTTTTGAAAGTGCAGTCCGCGCAACACCCCCCTAGTGGATCTGGAGTGGTTGTCTTGCACAAAAGGCAGCTCGATGCTGGCCTGTTCTCGATAGCGCTGTGCCTGATAGGTTTCACTGAAAAAACCGCGACTATCACCATAGATCTGGGGCTCAATAATCACCGCGCCCTGAATACTTGTCTCGATAATCTCCACTAATAGCCCTCGATAACGCGCTGCAGATATTGGCCATAACCAGTTTTTTGCAGGGCGTCGGCCTGAACTTTGAGGCGTTCGGCGCAGATCCAGCCGCTGCGATAGGCAATCTCTTCGAGGCAGGCGACTTTTAGTCCCTGGCGATGCTCTACTGTTTGGACAAATTGGCTGGCTTCTAGCAACGAGTCATGAGTACCCGTATCAAGCCAGGCAAAACCGCGCCCGAGCAGACTGACATTGAGGTCGCCGCGCTGTAAATAGACATTATTAATATCGCTAATTTCGAGCTCGCCTCGGGCAGAGGGCCTAATGGTTTTGGCAATAGCGACCACGTCGTTGTCGTAAAAATAGAGCCCGGTAACGGCGTGTCTGGATTTCGGTGCAGAGGGTTTTTCTTCGATACTGACGGCCAGGCCACTGTCATCGAACTCCACCACGCCAAAGCGCTCTGGGTCATTGACATGATAGGCAAAGATGGTGGCGCCCTGATCTCGGGCGGTAGCGGCGGCTAGCTTTTCGCTAAAGTGTTGGCCATAAAAAATATTATCACCCAACACCAGAGCAACACTGTCATCGCCAATAAACTCTTCGCCGATGATAAAGGCTTGAGCTAAGCCGTCCGGTGATGGCTGCTCGGCGTAACTGAGGCTAACACCAAATTGACTGCCATCGCCAAGCATGCGCTGAAAGCCGGGAAGGTCAATTGGCGTAGAGATAATAAGGATATCGCGAATGCCAGCAAGCATTAATACCGACACCGGATAATAGATCATCGGCTTATCGTAGACTGGCAATAGCTGCTTGGACGCGGCTAGAGTAATGGGATGCAGTCTTGTGCCCGACCCACCGGCCAAGACTATTCCCTTGTAACGCTTGCGCGACTGGCACTGTTTTTCTGTAACATTATCCATATGTTAATCACAAATCCTTTGTGGTTATTTGGCTTCCTGCTTAGATCTTTGTCCCACCGATGTTCGTTGTGCTCAGGTCTTTATTAAATGTTGTTCCTAAAAATTATAGTCAACAGATGCTGCAAAACGTAGCTTATTTTCTTGGCGACCAAAATCATCAACTAGCCTATCTGTATAGCGTCCTTCAACTTTTAGGTCTCCCCATTGAAAGGCTCTCTGCCATTTTGCCGAGACGGAACTAAAACGTTGGCTCAGTGCAGTAATTGAATGTATTAACCTGGGGCGATTATCGACATTTAACTCCCCAGTACTGTAGCGCGTCTCAATGCTGTCGCCATTGCTTAAATAGCCAACCGCACCTACGCTAGTAACCGTGGAATCGTTGTCCCAGGTCGCGCCAATCACACGACCCTGGTAGCGATAACCGGTTCGGTAAATACTGTGATTGTAGAGCACGTTGTAACGACTCGATGACGAACTGGTGCTGGTGTCATCATATTCAATGAAGCCAATACCGTTAAACCAAGTATTATTAAGATTTAACTGCAGACCAACCTGACTAGCATTCTTTGCAGGCAGTCCACCAGCCTCGTCCTCACCCACTCTCTGGCCGTAAATCGAACTATTGAACCAGGGCAGATCCCAGCGAAAATCGATACCACCCAGCTGATTGCCTGGTTCATCTGCTTTACATGATGGGTCACCGCAGTTATCGGCAAGACCAGTCACCAGCTCAAAGAAACTTTTGCCACTCTGTGGCCGCCCCTCGCCGCCCCACTGAGCCGAACGTCGCAGATTGATTTCGAGACTTTGCCGCGGGCGAAAACCCACACTCATACCAACCAAATTCGCATCATCAATATGCCGCTCGTCATCGAGCTTGGAGATAAACATATTGGTGGTCCATGGCCCTAAGTGCTCGAGGATGGGCAGTTCAAAAGGCAGAGAGTGATTTCTCTGCAAGGTGATCCCGGGAGTTGGCCGCGCGTTGTTAGTCAGGATCAAGTTACTGTCCCAACCCGGCCCCCACCATCGCTCAACATTGCCGACCATAGCAATCCAGTTGCCGACTGCCACACCGAAGTAGCTGTTGTCATAATGGGTCTGTTCACCATCCCATGGATTTGCTGTTTTGCTAATTTCCAAATTGTAAGCAAAGCGCTCGCTCATGCTACTACGGCGCAAGGTAATTTGAGCCTCTTCGCGACTGTCATCACCGAAATGTCGAATTAGCTGAGATTCACTGGCTACCGAAAGTGACACAGATTGTCGCGGCTCATCGACCCTCATTGCCGCCTTGCCAGCAGACAGTACCCGAGCATAACTGCTTTGCAGTGAAAAGTTGCCCGCAGTATCGACAGTGCCACGACGTTCGAGATCATTAAGAATGCCAGACCACATTAGCGGCCAGGTGTTAATCGGGACACTGATAATTCCCGCCCTAGAGAGCTGCTCTATATCAGCTCGCAAAGGTGCGTTGCGGGTATCGATCCATGGATCTGCAGAGGCCAACTCAGCAGTGGCGATCATGCCTGCTATAAAAGGTAACAGTAGTGTTCTAAATAACACTGACACAACGGACTTAGCATGTTTTACTTTTGTCATCTAGGTTTCCAATACTGTTTATTATGTTAAAAACTGTTTACCGCTGCGGCACCTAGTGCGAGCTGGTAGATAATTGCGCTGGCTTCGCCCCATACAGTCAGTGCACGACGGCGACCCACATCCAGCGGCACAACAATCGTGTCTCCGGGCTCAATTAAAGCGCGCCGATGCCTAAACCAACCGGATTTTTTCGGTAGGGTCACGGAACCGTCGGCCCTCACTATATAGATCCGTTTTTTATCTGCATAGCGATTTGTTCCACCGCTCAGCTCAATATACTCAGCAATGTCTAAGCGCCGATTGAAGAGGTGTGCGGAGGGATGCTGAATCTCGCCCAAAACGGATATCTCTTGCCGATACTCTGGAATAACTAATAGGTCGCCATCCTTGAGGCTGACATCATCCATCGTGCCGTCGAGGATACCACCGAGATCGACGATGAGACGCCCTAGGGCTTCAGTGCTATCAAGCTGTTCTAGTATACGAGTGGTATTCTCCGCCGAACTCGACTTACCATCATTGGCTTTTTCTAAACTACTGGCAGCCACACCCGCCTTGAGACGCTCGCGCAAGTCTTCCAGCTGCTTGGCTTCTTGTTCACGGAGAGACTCCCGTGTAAAGACCGCCGCGTCGGCATGAGCCAAATCAGTTAATCCACCGGCACGGGTTATTACCTGAGCTAAGGTTTCGCCGCGCTTAAACGTATAGTTTCCGGGAAATCGGACTTCGCCCTTTATTTCAAGGCTCAGATTCTCACGGAACTCTGGAATACTGCGCACTGCCACCACATCATAGGGTGACAGTTTAGGATCTTTTTCAGGATCGCTAAATGCCTCGCCCAAAGTAATACTAAAATGATCCGCAGCGGTTTTCTCGACACTGCTAAAGTCATGGCGAGAGAGCTCGACAAATTGCGTATAGGCTCCTTCATTTAAACCGCCGGCTGCTGCAATCAACTGAGTGAGCGTCATGCCTTTGGTCAGAGGGTATTGGCCTGGAGATCTGACTGTTCCGGTAATAGTTGCAAGGCGCGCCATCTCTCCCGACCTAGATTGCAAACGCAGGTCTTCCACTAGTTCTTGCACTAGATCGGCACGATCTTGCTCATTGGAAAAAACAATTAACTCGTCGTTGGGGAAAAACTTAAGGTTAAATACACTCTTAGGATTGGCCAGCACGGCACCCAGGTCCACAAATATAGGTTCAATCTTCCCCACTGGGGGTAATTCCCTGCGTATCAACGCTAAATTTAAGTCCGCATCGGGCTTGAGCGCTTTTATATTCTTCACCACATCAGAGACGCGCAAACTGTCGCGCCACAAAAACTCACCGGGGTAATGGACATGCCCAGAGAGCGTCACAATGAGCTCCTGCTGTTCTACTGTAGTGTCAATGGTTAGCCGGTCGCCGCTTTTGATCGAGGTGTTTTTCCCCTTTACCGTAGTCAGGTCCAAGTCCAGTACCTGCATAAACCCTGAATCACCGACCCGGTTGATCCGCGCACTCTGATTATAAGCACTGGGCTCAAGCCCACCGGCAAGCTCAACTAGCTGCTGTGCGGTTAAACTGCCCTTTAATTCATAGATCGCTGGACGGCGCACAGCGCCATCTACTGACGCAGTCTGTTTCACTGTGGGGATATAAATCGCATCGCCAGATTGTAGCTGTGCGTCATCTGAGGTATCGCCGTGCAATAATAAATCATAGAGATCGAGGGCAGAGATAAGCTTGCCACCACGCTTCAACTGCACATTGCGCAGCGAAGCAATATCACTGAGCCCGCCAGATAAAAACAGTGCGTTGGTAATGGTTGAGAGCGCCGAGATCGTATAGGTGCCAGGCTTATAGGCCTCGCCGAGCATAAACACCTGAATGGAGCGCAGCTCGCCCAAACTGATGCCCGCCTCGACACCAATCATCTCGCGTTCAATACGCTGTAATAGTAACTGCTTGGCGTCGCTAAAGCTCATGCCGGCAAGGTTAATCGGACCCAAGTTCGGAAAATCGATCGAGCCATCGCGGTTGATCTCGAGACTATGTGAATTATTGAGCTTGCCATAGAAGCCTACTTCTACGGTGTCACCGGGACCCAGTAAATAGTCTGGCGAGACGGGAATGCGCGATGCTTGTTCAAAATCGCTGGGCTCGCCGGCAAAAAGATCATAGCCAAATGGCTGCAGCATACCCGTCAGCGAACGGTACTGCGGCGACTGGCTTTTAATCGAATCTACCTGCTCAGGAACATCAGTGTCTGTTGCGAACTGCTGTTCTTTACGCGGCGTGACTAAAGGCTCTTGTGCCTCGTCAAGACCGGGAAATTCGATTAGATTAAGGCTGCCACACAGCTTGTCGAGATCATAACCCGCTGTTTTGGCTAGCCTTTTTTCCTGCTCGCCAATGCCCTCACAGAGCTCACGCGCTTCTTGTAAACCTTCGCTGGCTGCTTCAAGAGATACCTGCTGGGCCTGTGCTGTGATGCAAAATGACATCAGAGCTATCCCAAGGTAGAGCAAAAAAGAGCTGTGCCTGTTGTTCATATACTATTCCCTGTAATGTTGTGCTGCTTCCATTCGCTATTTTTAGCGCTACGGTATTAATGCCTAATACCGATTCATGATCTAACTTATTGGCTACTTCCTTCACCGGTCACCAGACTGGCGAACGGCAGCGATGCCGAAACCTGTTGATTGAGTAGATTGATTAATACTATAGCTCGCTGATCACCATCGGGCTGAGAAAATACTGCATTGAGTCCGCGAAAAGGACCCTCAACAATCTGCAGTGAGTCTCCCTCTCTGGGCAGGTTGGAAACAAGCTCATCTTCAGTCGGATCTGTGCGCTGCATAAGCTGTTCAATCAGCAACTCAGGGACTTTAACTGGCGCTCCGGCACAGGTGACAAAGTGGCTGACACCCCGGGTAGAACGAATAGTAGTTGAGGAGACTGACTCCTGATTAAAATTAACAAACAGGTAGCCGGGAAACAGCGCCTCCAGTTTGACCACCCGCGAGCCTCGAGAGAGCTTCTCGATACGCATCATCGGGCAGAATGAATTGACGCCTTGGCGCTCAAGATTTTCAACTGCCCTACTTTCCTGCTTGGATTTTGTCTGAACCAAAAACCAGCTTTCCATAGCCACCATCCTGTAAAATTTTATCGACTTGCTAAATTGATCAACTAAAAAGCATCTTAATCGAGTAGCGCAAGAAGCTCTTGCTCGTATTTAGCTAACAGAACCCTGTCTCCACGAGTTTCTAGGTTGAGCCTCACTACAGGCTCGGTATTACTCATGCGCAAATTAAAGCGCCACTGAGCAAACTCCATTGAAATACCATCGGTCTCGTCGACAAGCAGCGCACTGGCCTGATAGTGCTCGCGCACGCGCTGTATGGCTGCGGCGGGATCGGCAATTTTGCGATTGATCTCACCTGGGGAGGGATAAGCTTCCACCATCTCATCGACTAACGCAGAGAGCGGCTTGCCACTGCGGGTTATCAACTCCATTACCAGCAGCCAAGGAATCATGCCACTGTCGCAGTAGAAGAAATCTCTAAAGTAATGGTGAGCACTCATCTCGCCACCATAAACCGCATCCTCTGAACGCATACGCTCTTTAATAAAGGCATGACCTGTTTTTGACTGCACTGCTTCGCCGCCGCCTTTTTTGACCACATCAATGGTGTTCCAGGTTAGACGCGGATCATGAACAATCTTGGCACCGGGATTCTTTAGCAGAAATGCTTCAGCGAGCAGGCCAACAATATAGTAGCCCTCAATAAAGTTGCCCTTTTCATCCACCAGGAAGCAGCGATCAAAGTCGCCGTCCCAGGCAATGCCCATGTCAGCCTTGTGCTCTAACACAGCATCAATAGTCGGCGCGCGATTTTCATGGAGGATTGGATTGGGGATGCCATTGGGGAATGTGCCATCTGGCTCATTAAAGATCTTAATAATCTCTATGGGCAGCTTCAGTTCAGCAAAGCGCTTCTCGATCGCATCGACCACATGACCAGCAGCACCGTTGCCGGCATTCATCACTATTTTGAGCGGCGTAATTGCACTGTTATCGATATAACCGAGTAGATGATCCAAATAGGGATCGAGGATTGATAGTTGTTTATACTCGCCGCGTGCAGCCACATCAATGGCCGGAAATTTATTCTCTTCGGCAAGGCGCTTAATATCTAGTAGTCCCGTGTCTGAGCTAATCGGTCTAGAACCCTCGCGGATCGGCTTCATACCGTTGTAGTCAATCGGGTTGTGACTGGCAGTCACTTCGATGCCGCCATCGGCATTCAGATAAGAGGTAGCAAAATAGACTTCTTCTGTGCCGACCATGCCAATATCAACGACATCTGCTCCCGCATCTCGGATGCCTTCACTGAGCGCCGCTTTAAGCGCCTCACTGGTCAAGCGAATATCGCCTCCCAAAACAACCGTTTTCGGCTTGAGAAATTCAGCATAGGCGCGACCGATGCGATAGGCTATTTCTTCGTCCAACTCAGTGCCCAATTGGCCGCGGATATCATAGGCTTTAAAGCATGTCAGATCAGTCATTCGTCTCTCTCTAATATAAATAGTTAGTAGCCATCTTCCAAAGCCTTGAGCGGCACGGACAATAGCCTTGCGATTAATGTTATTCGTTAAAGTATAACTTGCGTTGTCGAATCAATCAGATTATCTAATGCCACTATAGAGGCCAAAACACCGGCACTAGAAGTACCACGGTGACACCAACCATCAAACTGAGAAAAATGCCGACGCGGAAATAGTCGGCAGCATGATAGCCTCCTGGCCCTTGGACCATGAGGTTAGTTTGGTAGCCGAACGGCGTCAAGAAACTTGCCGATGCGGCGAACATTATGGTCATTACAAAGGGTAATAAGCTTGCATCCAGCTCAACACTCAAGGCCTGGGCCAATGGAAACATCAACACCGCTGCGGCATTGTTGGTAATCAATTCAGTGGCGATCACAGTGGCTATATAGAGCAGTACTAAATTCACAAAGGGATTGCCATCTGCCAGCAGCATAATACCCTGAGCGCCAAGATCCGCAAGGCCGGTTTTTTGCATAGCGAAGCCTAGGGCCAAGGATGAACCTATAGCCAGCAACACTCTAAAATCAATAGTCCGTTGAGCGTGCTCTATGGAGATACAGCCAGTTGCCGCCAAGGCCACCACCAGCAATAGCGATGCAGCAACCAGTGACATAAGGCCTGTTACCACTACCAGCACAAAGAGGGCCAGCAACCCCAGTGCTACCGGCGCCTTACTGACATCGGGAATCCTGGCATCGTCAATTCGACTGAGCAGTAAGAAATCACGACTGTATCTATGGCGACGCACAAATCCACGGGCCGCTTCAAGCAGTAAAGTATCACCGGCGCGAAGAACTATGCTGCCGACCTTCTGATTAATTCTCTCGCCATTACGCGACACCGAGAGAATCACACCGCTAAACATAGTTCTAAAGCTAGAGGCCTTCACCGTTTTGCCAACCATATGCGACACTGGTGAGATAACCGCTTCAATTAATGCTCTTGAACTATAGGGCACATCAAGTTTTAGCACCTCACCCTCGGCCGGCACCAAGCCACGGAATTGGCGCAGCTCACTGACCCCTTCTGGCTGGCCGACAAATACCAGTATGTCGTTGCCACTGAGGATCTCCTCTGGCCCCACCGCCGGAATAATATGGCCCTTTGATTGAATCTCCGATAGAAAACTGAACTGCAGGTGACGCAGGCCAGCATCGGCAATCGATGTGCCGACCAATGGACTTCCCTCTTCCACACGCATGCTCACCGCATATTCCCGCGTATCCTGCATAGTTTCCGCTATGCCCCCGTGATCAGGAAGCAAGCGATGACCAATCAGCACAAAGTAGGCAATGCCCAAAATAACCAAAGGAATACCAATCAGCGCAGGGCTAAATAAACTTAAACTGTTGGCTTCAGGAGTGCTCTGGAGCATACCCACGACCAAAATATTGGTGCTAGTACCAATGAGTGTGCAGGTGCCGCCCAAAATAGAGGCGTAACTCAGGGGAATAAGCAGCTTCGATACCGACAGATTGTGGCGTCGAGCCCAATCCTGAATCAAGGGAATAAAGATCGCCACCACTGGTGTATTACTGATCATCGAGCTGGTAACTGCGACCGGGCCCATAATTCGAGGGAGTGCCCCTTTGATCGAACCACTGTTGCCGAGCCAACGCATCACCCACCAGTGCAGCGCCCCACTCTCTTTAAGTGCCGATGCAACCACATAAAAGCAGGCAATAATAAATAAGGCTGGATTGGAAAAACCGGAAAAGGCCTCGTTGGGCGTCAACACCCCAGACACTAATAGCGCTACCATGGCACCTGCTAGCGCAAAATCCACAGCAAGGCGGCCACGAATAATGACGCCGAGAAATATTAGCAACACGCCAAGTGTGATTAGAGCATCGAGACTCATTTATTAACCTTTATATTAGTAACCATTTTTTTCAACCCATAAAAAAATCCGGCCGCCTAGGCGACCGGATTATTCTACATGACTAGCCTAATTATTTAAGCAATATACGCGCAGAATTTTTCTTCAGGGTCTTGCTACCAATCCCTTTGACCATGGTAATGGACTCGAGACTCTTAAAGGCACCATGAGCATCGCGATAGGCCACAATCGCCTCAGCCGTTTTCAACCCAATACCTTTAAGCGACTTAGCAATATCAGCCGCTGAAGCATTATTAATATTGACCTGTTGTTGAGACTGTTCAGACACCGTTGAACGAGTGTTTTCGGCAGATGCCGCCATCGCAGGTGCTGATCCAGCCAGAGCAATTAAGGAAGCGCCGATCAAAAGGATTTTTTTACTTGTTTCTAACATGTCTAACTCCTTGTAAGGTTGTAGAAAAATGTCATCACCAATCGTCCCTGCTAACTTGCCTACAAGCCAAGCCTGCAGGGCGTCCACGACCAAAATGTGTGACCTCTGAATACTGGCAAAAGCATTTCTCTCAACAGCGAGACTGGATCACAAAACAACTAATTTACCCACAGGCAATTGACAAAATCTTCCACGGTTACTATAGTTCGCGCCCGTTGTGTGAGCGGCTACAGGTTTCGACCTGAAGAGGTTCACAGAGATAGCGGAATTAGCAGTATCCAAGTAGTACGGAGATGGTTAAACGCAAGGTTTTCATCTCAGAGTAAGACAAGTTTTATTGTTATGCCCAGGTGGCGAAATTGGTAGACGCGCTAGCTTCAGGTGCTAGTCCTCGCAAGGGGGTGGAGGTTCAAGTCCTCTCCTGGGCACCATATATTTAAGTAACCCATTGTTTTCCTTGTGTATTCTTCCAATTACACAGGTAGGGTAGACAATGCGGTATACACAAAAGCATCCCCAACACAC
>Ga0115005_10003073_pt1 | contig 13265 bp, 10 predicted proteins | sample ArcOceMetagenome_FD_87163 | JGI IMG/M metagenome (GOLD analysis project Ga0115005, IMG submission 87163) | Marine eukaryotic phytoplankton communities from Arctic Ocean - Arctic Ocean - Greenland ARC118M Metagenome | ecosystem: Environmental > Aquatic > Marine > Oceanic | place: Arctic Ocean... | reverse complement strand
TCTTCAAAGTTCTTTTGATGTGGGTTCTCTGGAGGAGATGGAGGAGAAAGCATCTGGCTATTGTTGTTGTTGTTGCTGTTGCTATTCATTGTTGTAATCGCTGTTGTAATTGTAAGAACTTCTGTTGAGCTCATTTTATGTGCATGTGACTTTTACTTGACATTCAGATTTGGAGGATGAAAAATGGGCCGCCCAAACCGTTAACATCTCGCCCAAACCGTTAGAAATCTCGCCTAAACCGTTAACATCTCGCCCAAACCGTTAGACATCTCGCCCAAACCGTTAGACATCTCGCCCAAACCGTTAACATCTCGCCCAAACCGTTAACATCTCGCCCAAACCGTTATAACATCTCACCTAAAACCGTTAGCTGGAACCTTTTCTCGGACGGAGGGGCGCGGCGGGGGCTTAAAAATAATAATTTTAATTTGTATTTGGAAGATAAAAAATTAGTTTACTTGTAGGATCGGGACCTTCTTGCGACTTCTTTGTTTGAACCACCCCTCCCTTTCAACTGTCAGAATTTGTTGATTATTCGTAATTATTACAGGATTGAAGTTGGTTGAAGTTATTAGGTACCTTGAACCTTGAACTGTTGAGCACCCATAATATAATAAATTGACCATACCGGCACGAAAATGAAACTTCTCCTGCAGCTCGTGCTAGCTATAGCACTAGCGTCAGCAGTGAACGCAATCTACCCAAGCGACCACTGGACTTACGCTACTCAGCTAACAAAGTCCAACTACCACGACGCAATCCAAACCGAAATCTCAGCAGGAAAGACTGTATTCGTACGCTGGATTGCTTCCTCCGGATGAGGGTGATGACGAAAACAGGCTCCGGCCTGGAATGCGGTGACAAAGTCCTTTGCATCTAATCCAGATGTAGTTTTTATGGATGTGAACTTGAGTGAGGAGAGGATTGGGGAGGGTCCCGGGGGAGAGCCTTACAACCCCGGAGCAGGAGGATGGCCTACCATTCGTTACTTCAATCAGGAGACTGGAATGAAGAGTGGAGAGTACAAGAAGAAGACTAGTAAATCAATGTGTGATGAGCTTGGGGATGACGACATGATGGCTGCTTATGTCGAGGAGTATGCGAATACTTCGACTTGTTCCGCTGAGACCGGAGAAGGATGTGGAGAGCGTCAAGTTGAATACCTTGAAAAGATGAAGGCAAAGTCCAACGAGGAAAAGAAAGCACAGCTCGAGAGGTTGGATAAGATGCAAGGATCTTCCATGAAGCCTGAGCTCTTGGCTTGGCTCAAGCAGAGGAAGAAGATCTTGAAGCAACTTGTTGCTTTAGGAGATGAACTCTAATTGCATTGCATGAGCTCTTATCATACAATGAATATGATACCACTATCTGAGCATGACGTGATTTGGCTTGACAATAATTTTCTGAATGACGTATCATGGTGAAGTAAATCATCACTGCCATGACGCTGAACAAAAGACACTTCCTTGTTCTAATTGATAGTACGGAGTTTCGCCGCACCTACTATCGATGGATCTTGGGAATCTAGAAAATACTGTCTTGCTATTTCATAGTTCCTGCTCTAATTTTATAAAGGTATAAATGAAAAAGACGTTTGTTATTTTTCATTATTCTAGTGTACAGTACGACGTAGAGATGTTTGAGCATTCTGCCAACATTCACCAATGAACAAAATCATCGGGCGTTTCTCTACGACTGACCGCTAGAAGATACTTCAAGAGCAGCGCCTTACAAGTACGGCACCAGCGCCCTTCCAAGATGATGAAGACATCGCAAGAATAAAGAAGGCTCAATTTGAAATTCGCTTACTTATCAGCCCGAATAGTATTTTTTTAATCTACGAGTGTTTATTCATTCTTGGCAGTATTTTTATCTTTGAACATCAGTATCATGAAGTATGCATTTGAAGTAATTATTAGGTAACATTCTGAGAACCAACACAAAACATAAAGATGATCTTTCACTTTACGCACTTCCATGAAGGATCTTACAAAAATTAAGCTGAAGACGTAACAAAATGATTGTCTTCAAATAGTTTTAAATTTGTGGACATACAAATCCTATTTCTAATGATTCATTCCGAGCTACAATGTTGCGCATTTCACCTCCTACAATATCCAAACATCTCCCGACATCCATTCCACAATCCATAGAAATCCGCCATTCTTACTTCCAATTCAAACCTCCAAAAGGTCCATTATTACTCGAAAATACATTATTAGAATTCCCATTCGCCGGTCTAACCTGCGCCTGTCCCGCCAAAGGATTTCCATACGAAGAAGGAGCTTGCATTTGCACAGGCATCGGAGCTGGCACAGGAGCACTCACGGGCGGAGTGGGAGTCTGAACCGGTGCCGAAGTCATTCCCAAAAAGTCATCATGAGTGGAATTGTTCTCAGATGATGCTGCACTATACGTCGGTCCATGCATATCCAAAAGACTTGCTTCTCTGTGTGGTTGAGGTGCCGTCGGTACATCGAGAAGATTTCCTTCATTGGAAGGAGCACGTGTAGGGTAGGTAGGTTGCTGTGGTGTTGGCTGCTCATCAAATCCTCCAAGAAGATTGCCCGATTCTGCAACGGGTGCTGGTGCTTGTCTTGGTGCTGGCGCTGCAGCCCTTGAGGGAATTTGTTGTGTTGTGCGTGGTGCAGTAGGTGCCGCTGTAGTCCTGGTAGCCGCAGGAGCGGGAGTTGCATGATAAAAGGCTTCCGCATCATCCATATTTATCCTGGTAACTTTGGCAAAAATCGTGTTCCTCCATACACCGACGTGTTGATCATCATCAGAACAATCCATCCATACTGCGAATGCTCCCTTTTCCCGGTCTGTTCCAGGGATCAGCGAGGTTTTGAAGCGGAAATGGTAATTACCCGGCATTGGGAAGGATTCTTTAATGTCTCTTAAACGAGGTGAGAAGCCACTTTGTGTTGGCTTCGACATTAAAAAAATGTTGGGGTGATCTTCAGAGTCTCCATCCTCTGGAACGAAATAACTGATTGTTGAATGTGTATTGTGTGTGAGGAGGTGATTAGATATGAGATGGATGAGTCCTAAGTCCTAAGTCCTAAAGTATTCATTCTTCATGATGGATGCAAAATACATGTGATATGTCATTTTTCATCAACGTCGATCATAATCCCCATTGAACCCAAATCCTCATGCGGAATATTTGATCGCAACAAAATGAGGATTCTTACCGAATGGTAGTCATCGCCTTGTCTATTTGATTTGATGCACTAGCTGATCTTGATACATTGATTAGTGCTTCTAGTCTAATTCACTTTCAAGGCAAAATCCTTTTCGTCTCGCTCGTCTTTCGATCGTGTTGTTTGTTGTGTTGCGCGGAGTAAATGAAAATATAAAAAAGCCTCCAAATTTTATCCCCAACGGTGATAAACCTTGTCAAGTAGGGAATCAAAATTTAGGATCTTCCGAGATTTGGATTATTCGTGAAGTTCCCTCGTGAGCGAGCCCTGAAAGCCAATGAATGATTTTGATGCCAACAATGATGATTTTGCGAATCAATCAATACCATTAAAAATACAACACATCCCAGGAACACCCACCAGTAAATCCAAAGTACATACCGTAGTTCCAGCACTACGTTTTCAGCAGATAGCGGACTTCAACATACGCTATACTCAAATAATCGAGCCTGAATGTCAAACATCAACACAAAATCGAGACAGAAGATTCGAACCTCCTCCTTCATACTTATCCTTCTAATCGCTCTCTCAACTCCCGTTATCAGTGCTAGAAAGATTCCAACCAACCAGAAATATTTTGCCAAAATACAAAAATTACCATCCAACCATATTGATATGCTTCGACAAAGAGCAACAGAGCCCGTGAAAAGGGCTCTCAATTCTCGTGGGGGAAGTGAGAATGAGAATGAGAATCAAAACAGTATTCCTCCAGCAGAACAAGGAAATACAATCATTAGTGAAACACCTACTGGCAACACCACTACTACTGCTAACACCTCCGTACCTGAACCTGAACCTGAACCTGCTCCTGAGTCTATACAGAAAGTGGTAGCGATAAAAGAAGAAAAGGAGAAAGTTAGCAAGCTCCGTGCTGCTGTCTTCCCCATTTATGGTTCGGAAGTAAACAAATTCTTACTCATGGGTGCCATCAAATTCTTTGTGATTATGGCACTCACTTTAACGAGAGATACCAAGGATACTCTCGTGGTTACTCAGTGTGGAGCCGAGGCTATCGCATTTTTAAAGGTGAGTATGTGTAGAAAATTATTCAAGATGCTTTCGCATGCCTCATGGTTGTAATGTGCCGTACTGTACTTCCACCACCTATATCAATTCCACTGACACAATCGCATCATACCTTCAATGCACACAATTCCTAGATTTATGGTGTATTGCCAGCTGCAACAGGATTCATCGCACTATATTCCAAAATGTCGTCCGTCATGGAAAAGAGACAACTCTTTTTCACCACCTGCATACCATTCTTTATTTTCTTCCTAGTCTTTGATATTGTAATCTATCCAAACAAGGATTTAATCCAACCTTCTTATGAAAGTGTGAGGGCATTGTTGGGTGCAAAGAGTGGAGCTATGGATATTCTTAGCAAGATTTTTAGTAATTGGACATCGGCGCTTTATTTCGTGGTTGCAGAACTTTATTCATCTGTTTCGGTTGGTATTCTATTTTGGCAGTTTGCGAATGATGTCGTTCCTATCGATCAGGCAAAGAGATTTTATCCTCTCTTTTCGCAGGTAAGTGCGTTTATATCGTTTATCATCAGGTTTATTACAATGTAATATCTATGTCATGTCTATCTGCACATTTACGGCTTCTGACGCGTTCATCGACTTGGTTTCGTAGATGGGTGGTCTCGCACCAATCTTAGCTGGTCAATACGTTGCCAGATTTGCGAGTCACGCGGATGATTTTGCTGGTTCCATGCATAGGCTGACTTACGCCATTACATTTGCTGGTGTCATGATTTGTGTATTTTACCAGTGCAGTGTAAATTTGACAGATAAAGAGCAAGCTAGTGTTGTCAAAGCGAAGGGTGCAGTGCCAAAGAAGAAAAAAGAAAAAATGGCAATGGGTGAATCTATGAAATTCCTCGCATCATCGCAATATCTTCGTTTGATTGCAATGCTTGTTCTTGGGTATGGTTTGAGCATTAATTTCACTGAAATCATGTGGAAGTCTCTTTTGAAAAAGAAATACCCCGATCCTCTCGATTATCAGAGATTCATTGGAAATTTCTCCTCTGCGGTTGGTTTCGCTACTTGTGTCGTAATCCTTTTCGGTGTCCACGTGATTAGGATCCTAGGATGGCGTATCGGTGCAATATCAACTCCTGCAATTATGTCCGTACTCGCCATTCCCTTCTTCGTATGCATTGTGATGGGAATTGATAATCCAGCACGATTGAGTATTGCTGTAGCGTTGGGAACAGCTCAAAGTCTACTGAGCAAGACAGCGAAATATGCGTTGTTTGATCCAACCACGCAAATGGCATATATTCCATTAGATGAAGAGTCTAAGGTGAAGGGCAAAGCAGCAATTGATGTCTTGGGATCCAGACTGGGTAAGAGTGGGGGATCTTTTATCCAGCAATGCCTCGTCTTATTATTTGGAAATATTTTGAATGCAGCACCGATCGTGGCAATAATATACTACTCCGTACTATTCGCATGGCTCAATGCTGCTAATAGATTGAGCGGTCTCTTTGTTGCCAAAACCGAAATGCAAAAGGCAGACAAAGCTTCATCATAGAATTTATTATTAAACAAAATATTAGAACTTCCTGCAATACTGTAATATTTTTGAGGCTATCATTAGACTCCATTGTATTCAGCAGTACTGTAATGAATGAGGTTGCATCAGTCTTTCGTCAGCAGTATTCGATTTGAAGCCATATAGTCTCGTAGTCTATCATGCGTTAATATATCATCTCTGCATATAGGGCAGCTCAAACTTCTTTCTATCCACGACTTTATACATGTTTGATGGAAGGAATGGTGGCATCTTTTAGTTGTACAACTGCCTTGGCCTAATTCTACTAAACATATGGAACATGTATTGCGTTCATCCTCCTCTACGTGTACTTCTTCTGGTGCAGTTTGCGACTCTTCATCTGCTCTTTTTTCATTAGTTTCAGAGCTTTCAATAGCCTTTACATTGGATTCATCGTCCAGATCAATATCTTCTAGGCGCCTCCCCTCTTGGAGTATTAGAAACTTTTGGATGGACAAAATGAAGACAAAACCGTGAATCAATGCCATCATGACAATGGAAGCATTTTAATTACAACAGCATTCCTCACCTCATTATTAACAATAATTTCCAACAAAGCTTTGCGTTTCTCTTCGCCCAACTCTTCGCTATAAAGGTAGCCCAGTGGATCATCGAATGCCCCTATTGTTTGAAGAGCCAACGCTCCCCTCACACCCCATGGTCTCGGTCCACTATTCGTGCCATCTTCTTCAGCGTCCCTTCGGCAACAACACACACAAATTCTTTTCCAGGCTGTGCAATCACCGAGAATACATATGTCGATGACACAAATGTTGATCACGTAACGGAATATGTACAAGAGGAACATCATTCCTACAGTAGCCCCAAGGATCATACCCCAATGGGTTAATGTGAATTCCTCTTGCTCTGGTATCGATCCTCCTGGAGATGACATTTTTGTTTGTTGGTTTGTTTGTTCAAATTTGTTGTTTGTTTAGTATGTAGAGATCGATAGCTTCTTGTGGTCAACTGGCATCTATCTGGTGAATGAATGTATCACCTGCCTGCTGGTACTGGTTGCTGGTTGGTACCGATGAACATTTTTCATTCTTCATTCTTCATTTGTTTATGTCGTGTGTTATCGTGTTTGTCGAGTCAGTCACAAATTCAAAAATTGAAAATGAAGAATGAATGAGACATAACAACATAATAACAGCTGACAGACAAACAAACATTCCCTCGTTCGTCACAGCTAGCACAGGTTTACCACAGGAGGTCATGTCACAACAGCAAAGAAAACATAAAATACTCTTCAGGAAACAGTGAACATTACTCGTACGGTACTGTACTTAAACTAGCTACATACAATGCGGACCATTCAATATATAGCAGTGATATCAGCTTCTTTATTGTATACTGATGCCTTTTCGGTTGGGAGGGGTCGAAGATCTGTCGTTGGGAATAAAGAATCTCATGGAATTGTACGAAGAATCCCATCCCCATTTTCTAAATCTGCTCTAAAAGATAAGTGGGATGATTTAGTTGACGAGGATGAGATTGGAGATCCTCTGTGGCAGGTACGTGTACGCTTTTTATTTCACATTGCTTTGATTCAGGAGTTTATTCTCGAGGTAATACTAATCGCTCTCATCATCTTCAATTTGAAATTTGCTTGTACGAAGGGGCCACCTATCCCAAAAGACATGAGGTACATTGTATTTAATCTCATGAGACAGAACAAAAACTTTGAAAAAATCAGAGCAGCTGGGGGTGCAGAATTAACGAATGATATATATGTCCGCGATCCAGATACAGATGTATTCTGGTTCGCTGGTAAGGTTGCACGCATCGATGATGTTTCCGTAGAAAAGGCAGTTGCCAGGCAGTATCCGCTTATGGAGGAGCATGCAGCTCGTTTGCGTCCGCGTGAATTATTTTCAAAAAATGGACTTCTTCAGCTGTGGGCCGCACCAGGTGACTCAGAAATGGATGTTGCCTACAATAGGCCTGCCGCGAAATTTATTCAAATGCATCGCGCACACGAGGTTGAAGGAGCTGACGACGTTCGCAATGTAGAGGTTGGTTTTCAAGGTGAAATCTATGAGGTTGACGAAGAAGGATTCAGATCACAACGTACAGAGGATGGTCTACCTTTAAATCCAGAGATCCAACCCGAAGGAGAACAGGGGATTCCGACTGGTGAAGAAATTAACCAGATAATTGATACGTCAGCTACTGGTAATTAAACAAGCTCTGAAATATCACACGAATTGTATTGTGCAGTAGACTGGGATTTCTATGATACGTATAGGATAAGTGTTTCATAATCGCTTCTTCTTCAGTAAACCAATGCATTGCGGTGTTTCTGTTGTGGCTGCTTCGAGGATATTCATGGTGGTTCCAGGTTGCGTCATAGGAGTATTTTCAGACGAAGCACGACCCTCTTCGTAGACCCTTTAATTGCAGGTTTTGAGAAGAAGTGGTTGGTGCCCTGAAAGGGTCTAAAGGAGAAGACATCCAAGAGCTAGATACGTGAATGATGGATCGATGAAAGGCAAAGTACAACCGTCAGCAAGCAACAAAGATGAAAAGCAAAATCTCATGAAATGAAGATCATTTCTTATCAATGTGTTTATCATGTTAGTTATCTTATTTTAAACGCCACTCAAAACCAGCTTTCTCAAGGCGCTGAATGTCAGCTTTAGGTGTCTATATGTCATTTTTCTTCCTCGTCCCTCTTGAACAACTTTGTAAGACTGCCGGATACCACTGTACAAGCCCGTGGTACTTGGCTCACGCCATCCCATCACACGTGGGTTCGAACGCATCGTTTCGTACCATTGTATTTGTGATTTTTAATTTTTTTGATTCTTCTTCCAACCTGGAAAATGGCTCTTGCGCTTGCTTGCCTGCTTTTCGTTAGGGTGCCAAAACTGGGTGGGGATTTACTAGCCCCCATTTCTCATTGTTCTTCTCAGCCTCTCATCGAGCCCGACTTCTTTCGCCCTCTTTCATGCTTTGGTAACTCATTATTGCACCACAACAGTATCACAACCCCACAAAGATTAGTGCATAGTTTCTTGAGGTTGTTTCAGGCACATTGCAGTGCCCAAACTCTGCGTTCAACGCCCCGTAAGATCCTTGAAGCGCTCATCAAATGACGTGTGCTTACCTTTTCTTCTTTTGTTGACCCTTGTAGCGGCTGCTACAGCCAAGACCCTTCGAGAAGAGACTATATTCACATCTTCGTTCCTACCGTTCATCACCATGTCTCATCATCAGTTGCACTGCTGTCGTCAAGAGGAACATCAATCAATGTAGTATTCCTTGTTATCACAGGCGTCGTAACATTGTTACGACGCCTGTGGTAGCACGAAGAGATGCTTCCCATGATTCCTCTTCTACTACTGAAACATAACGGGGGGTGGGAGCAACCTTGACCCGTTTGCTTCTCCTTGTCCCACTTGCAGCGTCCATTTCGTTTGATACACTAGTACGTGTACTAGCCGTGTCCTCAGAAGATTGTCGGCCAAAAAAGCTGTCCTCTGTGCGAGCACATCTCTTTTGGCCGACAATCTTCTGTGTTTCTTTTTAAACAAACACCACCGCCTGTTTCTCTTCTTGCTCCTCGCTACTGATTTGATTTTCCAAGGAAACAATCAATTCGTTGACCATTCGGTCAAGCTGAACATGATCCACATACTATTGAACATCATTTTGTCCCAGTGCATGTACTACTTACAATGTGATCAAATTGCGGATCCTTGCGACATGTTCTATATGTTGGAATATGAACCCTGCAGGTTGGGCATTCATGCTTGCACTTGCCTAAGCTCTTCCTTAATACATTTTTTACAGAAGCAATGATTGCGAGCGTGTCAGTGCAGGGTTCGAAGCAGATGGGACCTTCGGATTCTTCCTGATGAATTTTCTTGAGGGATTAAAGGATGGAGGACCATGTGAACATCATGATCATTGAGCTGAATTGAAGATGGTAATTGGTAATATGCTGTGTTGCGTTTGGCTGATGATGTGTGATGTCTCCGTCCGGTACGTACCGGTATGTACGTATCGGCGGCGGTACTCGGTATTGATAGGTGTGTACCAAAGTGAAGAGAGAAAGAGATGCCAGGAATCGAGAAATTTTGGTCAGGACTGGTCGAAAATCTGCCAAAACCCGCCGCAGATCCAGGCTCATTTCATTGTTTCTTCAATCGATTTATAAACGATTTCATCCGCTCCAACGAAGTAAACGTACTGCAGTAAATACACACTAAAGCACAATGAGTTCCGAAATTTCCAATCAGTCTCCCTCCTCTGCTATCGGCTCCACCAAGACGTTAAAGATTAGCCCCACCCGGCGGTGTAATGCCTCAATCCTTCCTCTCTCACATTTTGGAAGAAAGCAGAAAAGCCATTACAAAGTGAGGCCTTCTGTTCTCCAATAATATCAGATCGAAGCCACTTTTATGCGGTATATAGAGGACTAATTCTGTTTAAAAATTCATAATTTGATTTTTTTAAATATATTTTATGAAGCTACGTGTACGGGTACTGTACACGTATTTAATGCTTGGGTGTAGTATAATAGCATTTCAATTGTATTATTTCTGTTTAAAAATTACACCGAATAAAGCGTAAATAATTTACATTTGAAGTCACAACGCATCAGAACGATCTAAGCCAATATTTCTATATATCAGGTACAGTAGGAGTAATGGGCTTATCGTTCGTCATCTTCATCGAATGTGAACCCAATAAATGTATTCTCATTCAATTCTTCTTCTCCTTCAGCATCATCACTAGAGTATGCCTCATCAAGATCAACTGAGTGTACGTTCATGCGAGTAAATTGAGCATCAAAATTTGCTGTCGCTGCGTCCAGCTCTGCGGATGGCATCTTAGTGCCCGGTGATGTAATCGTGCCATCTGTTTCAACTCTCGCTTCATCTTCTTGTGCAGATGATTTCCATCCTTCGCATGGTCTTATAGGAGGCTGGATTCTTCTGTAAATGACTTCTCTGAAATCTAAACCGCGAAAGAAATCATGCGCCATGGCCGAACGCGGACCACGAACACCTAAACGGCGCCGAGGATCACGTTGCAATAGTGATATGATGCAAGAACTTACTTGCGGAGAGAAAGACGAAGGGATTTGTAGCGGTGCACTTTTCAATCGCCTGTATAACTCATTTCTATCAGTTGTGTACCATGGGGGCAGTCCTGTCATCATCTCGTATGTCAACATTCCCAGCCCCCAATAGTCTGCGCAAAAGCCATGGCCAAATCCTTGCAAAATCTCCGGTGCCATATATTCTGGTGTACCACACATTGAAGTAGCGCCTTTGTAAGGGTGTCTAATGCCTGCTTTTGCAAGGCCAAAATCACCAAGCTTCACATGACCCTCCGAATCCAATAAAACATTCTCCGGCTTCAAATCACGGTATATAATACCTTTTGAATGCAAATGTGCCAACGCCAATAAAAGCTGAGCTGCATAGAACCGTGTCCACCTCTCTGGAAATCGTTGATATCGGGACAAATGGAAAAATAATTCTCCTCCCGCACAATAGTCCAAGACTAGAAAAAGCTTGCTGTCGGTCTGAAATGCAAAATGCAATTTCATAATGAAAGGATGATCAACAACCGACAACACTTTTCTCTCCGTCCGCGTTCTCTCGATCTGTCCACGTCTTAGTAGATGCGACTTTTTTAATATTTTCATTGCAAAGAGACCGTCCTTCTCCTGTCCTTGATTTTTTTGTACGAGGACGACCTTTCCAAACGAACCTTTACCGAGCACCCTTAGCATTGGTAAAAACATCATGAGATTGGGTTTTTCATATCTTCCTTTGTTTTCTATGGTGTCCCATTGGACGCCATTAGCTCCTCTTTGAAGCTCGGAGTCAACCTTGTTCGATATTATTCTATTAGCCGCATCGTCAGATCTTGGTTGTGTTTGTGTTAGACTTCGATCAGATGATTGGTGAAAGTCGAAGGATTGAGTGTGTTGATATTTCGATTTTGCATTCATCGGCGAAGAGTGAGCCGAATCCATGCCTGGTCTCATGACTTGATGCAAAGCTTCATTCTGAGCCAGAGGCGAAGACTCTGCTGCGAGTTTTTGAGGTGTTATTGGTGCATGAGATCCCGCCAATGCAACGTGTGATTCTCCAGCGACCCCATCATCGTGTTGCTCGTCGTCTCCATTATCTTCATCGGACTCCGTATCTTCCGCCCAAGCTCTATCCCACAGATCTGCATCATTGTTGAAACTTTTCTGCCGGGAGGGCGATATAGGTCGGTTACTTAGATTCATGGCTTTCATCATGCTTTCAGTTGGAATTTCCTTTGACGGTGACGATGGCGAGGAATTTGTTGTGGCAACCTCCGATTTTTTTCTAACCATTGAAATTGATGACGGCCTCTGTTGTGAACCATGTGCATGAGCATGTATCGCAGGTATAGCCGGAGCCCATTTAGGAGACCCCCGAAAAGTAGAACCTGCATTTTGTCCATTTTGGCTCTGAGTAAGCGGGGGAGGTATTCTTCCCACGTGCCCATTGTTTTCATGCTGCACTCGATTTGAGTTTAAAACCATTTGTTGTTTCACCGCTCGATCCTTTTTCAACTTGCGTTGGACCTTTTCTTTTTGCCGTTGAACTCCTTCTTTCCCTTTTTGTATTCTTTGCTGTGCTGCGGTCATAAATTGCCTAGCGTTTGCACCGGAAGATTGAACCGCATCAGATGGAGATGAGGGTAGATGATTCTTGATGAATGCCTTGATTTTCTTTCCTCCGTGGGTTTTGCTTCCATTTGAATGTCCACTTTGCTGTCGAACAAGCGTTTCCTGTTGTTTCCCATTAGGAGATCGAGGCGAGGGAGACGATGCTCCATTTTTTTGTCGGTCTGCCGGAGACCGTTTCGCATTATTATCGCTTTTTATTAATACATCACTATTGGGAAAGATTTCTTGAGATGCTGGCGCTGATGTTTCGTTGCCCATGATACCGAGGTCGTTTTCAGTTTGGAATGTTATGTAGACCTTATTCTAGCTAGCGTCGATGTATGATATGTAGTAGTTTTACGTTGCGTTTACTGTACAAATTTGTATGGGGCGTTGCGTTGGCTGAACTCTCTTGAATGTGTGAAAGCATTCAACCTTGGCATAGACTCAGGTGAGCAAAAATCTTATGAAGCAATCAATCTGATGGACAGTAGCGGGCAGTTACAAGGTGAAAGGCACAATGCAATGGCGTCGATTTGGACCTTGGACTGAATGAGATGAGGTATGAGGTGTTAGAGCTTGTTGGTTAAAGAAAAAATTTGAGCAACTATTTGAGCTATTTTAACCCCGTAAGACAGATTGAAAACAACTATTGACATACGTTTTGCGCGGTGGGTGACTGATATCTCAACGGCAAACAAACGGATTGCCCTGGGGGGAGTGTTGTAGTGTCGGGGAAAGAAAGTGGAAAGAAGAGGGAGAAGTGTTTAACTCTCTCATTCATCGGGAAGAAGGTTCGATTTGACAGGACTGCTTTATTTTAC
>Ga0115005_10003072_pt1 | contig 13265 bp, 12 predicted proteins | sample ArcOceMetagenome_FD_87163 | JGI IMG/M metagenome (GOLD analysis project Ga0115005, IMG submission 87163) | Marine eukaryotic phytoplankton communities from Arctic Ocean - Arctic Ocean - Greenland ARC118M Metagenome | ecosystem: Environmental > Aquatic > Marine > Oceanic | place: Arctic Ocean... | reverse complement strand
GCTTGGGCGCACCTCTTATAATTGCTTTTGATTCAGATAAAACTGCACCATCTGCATGAAGTGTGGTAGCTCCACTCTCGATTATTCCAATCACGGGGTCTTTGTAGTCCGCATTAAACTCCAGATTTAGAGCAAGGAAGTGACCTCTTGCGGAGCTATCACTGGACGAATCAACTTCGCACTCCCAATGCTGTTCATCATGATTATCTTCAAACTGAGTGTCGGCAAGAACCAAGGTACAATCCAATTCACGCTCGTCAGTTTCGAGCGTGTCGAAAGCCTTCGAATAGTTTCTCAGAGAGCCAGGCTGTAAAGAATAGAGGCGTAGATGATAGATGATTAGATGTCTGAGAAAAGATCTTGAATAATGGTAGTCTTAGTCTGATTACAAATCCACCTAGAGTATTCCTATTATGACAAAATTGAATTTGAACGGTGGATATTTACCTTTGCAGTCGCTAGGGTCGCTATGAAAGCAGTTGCGAGAGCGTAAAATATTGTCTTAGTCACAAGCATGTTTGTTGTATTTTGTAAATGGACTTTTATGAGAGATTTCCTTCATTTTTTTGTTCTCTTCTCAAGGTTTCAGAACCTCGAAGCAGTCAAGGAAGGAATGGAAATTCAAAATGACTTTGTGACCTAGAAGCCTCAATCACTAACCATATCTATGAATAGGCTGTTTATTATGCTATCTTCGTTTTCTTGAAATGACCTGCCCCGGTAATTTCTTAATTTCTCCGATTCGCGACAGATTTCCTATCGAATTTTGATTTTCCCAGGTTCGATCAAGACGAAACTGAAAATGACTTTAGCTTTTCACTTTTCTCCCTCCGTTCCTGCACATGTTCAATGTTCAAACGGGACCAAAATGTCCAAAATGTCCAAAATGACTATTCAGCTTTTTTTATTATCATTCTTTGCTTCTGTCTTCTGTACCGTATGTAAAATGCGGTTCTGGGAAACCAAGCTCGTGACTGTGAAAGTCATGAAGCTGGACTGCTTTTGTGATCAGAAGCGTTGAGAGTCATAGACCGAACCTGGATTAGCAGTCGTTAAATTGAGCGTTATGCCCCGTTCAAAAATGAAGCGGTGATGCATGCGCGTTGTCATCAAACGTCCGAATGAAGCTGGACTGCTTTTGTGATCTTCTTGTGAGTGAGTAAGGTGTGAAAGTCATAGTGGGAACGACTGAACCTGGATTAGCCGTCGATGGTTTACTGACTATTGAGAAAGATCGCAGTGTGGAAAGGAAGCCACGATATTGTGATAGTGTGCGACTGGATAGAAATCGTGTCACTAGCTGATCAAATTGATTGGCAACTCTTGGCTCGAATGGGTTTAGATTCTCTCATCTAGCATTTATCATGATTGGATTCCCAATCCAAGTTGCAAGGCAGACCAACCCCATAGATTTTGTACTCAACATGCTTGCAGCCTTTTTATCATCGAAGTAGATGATATTGATTCCCCAAAGGTTCTTGTGAAAATATCGGGTCTGCAAGCTGGTTCAAAGCCCTGGAAGACGAAATTCAAGTCATAGAAAGGATTTTATCCATTCGATTAGTATCACCGCTGAAGTGAATAAGGTCTCTCTACCTGTCCTTTCAACAAGCCAGTGAACTTTTCAGCATTGGAAACGAAATACGAAGAAGTGATGAAAGACCTTGCGAATAATCTGTTGACTACACGTGAATTGGCAAGGGAGAATCTGGTTGGAACACGGGACACGGGCAGTCAGAGAATTGACGAAACCATCGAGGATGATTCTACTGTCAAAGAGTTCAAAGCGCAGATGTGGATTGTTTCTGAACGACTAGTTTACTTCAAAGAGAAGCTAGAATCCTTGGAAAAACTTACGACCGAGGAAGGACAAGGAACCGAGGAATTAGAACAAGCCCTCTTAGAGGCCATCCCGAGTGAAACAGACATCCCACAGGAGGATGGACCCGAACAAATCATCGACGATTTGATCACTCAGCACGAGCGTTTTATATCTTTATTCTCAAGAAAGAAATTGGGTGTTTTCTAGAGTCAGGCATTGGTCAAGGTATTTACCTGTATAATGCGGCTACACAATTTATTCGACAAACACATGTAATACATGCACTACATAAGGTCATTTACTATTTAATACCTCATTCAATACATCTGTCCCCTTAGATGGACATCATTGTGACATTGTAAAGCCCATTCAAATTTTACACTTTGATTACTACATGACAAGTGGAAACTGGTAAGTCTCCGTTTTTAGACTTCCTCCTCGACTGCGTCTTCCTTTCATCACCCTATTATCATGCGTGCGAGAATTCCTTACTTCACCGAATCAAATTTTCCAATGATCTCCAATTCAAATGCAATTTAAGATTGGTTTGACTTCTGAGGGTCGTGGCGGAGCAAGTAGGAAGCAAGAAATTGAACAGGGTTTGCAGGACGTTCCTTGACTAGTTCTGACATACCTGTCACCACCAAAATAAAAATGCGTTAGCAAACCGACGGAAGTAGACATACATATATATAGATCAGCTAAACTCACCGTCAGCTAGAATAGGAATAACAGTCTGGTCCAAATATGCACGAATTGGAACATTGCCCCCGCCAGTGTTCATGTTTCCTGTATTCATCTGCTGTCCCTGAGATCCAGTGGTCAATCCAGCACTGGCAGCTGCAGCGGCAAGTTGTTGAGGAGTATACTGCATGCCCTGTTGGCCGAGTCCCTGGTTCATTCCTTGATTGGAGGGACCAGGATTGTTGAAGGAGTTGACGTTTCCGCCGGATGCGGTGTGAGCGTTAGCAATCGCTTGGCGCTGCATTTGCATCTGTTGAAGCTGCTGCTGTGCAAGTTGCTGGGATTGTTGCATCGCGAAAGTTTTATTTGTTGAGTGACGGGTGGGTTGGTATCAGCCTTGTTACTGTAATAGTGTAATGGAGGTTGGTTGTTGGTTGTTGCGCTTTGTTGTTTGTTGTTTCGCGTTGTTGCTTTTTGGGTTGTTGCGTTGTTGCCTGCCCCGCGCCCCGCCCTCCCTCTTCTTGTTATTGATGTTGCTACTACTGTTGTACTGCCTGTTGTTGCTACCAGCTTTTTTCGAATCCCAACCCAACATTTACATGTGAATGATAATTTCACGGGACTCAATCACTCTCCCTTTTGTGTCATTTTCGGGCGCATCGAGTTTATTCTTTACGAGTATTCTCAATTCGATCTATCGTCTATCGTAGGCCATTTTGAAATCAACAAGAAGACGACGTCGTGGTTCGTGGTTCCAACTCTCAAAGAGTAGTATAGTAGACGCCTCTATGATATGACATATGACAAACAGTACATAGTTCGAACGGACGAAACAACAAAGGCAAGCGCAAGCAAACATGGTAGCATCACCAACGACAGGTATGTACCTGGCAGTGTCCGTAGTGGCCCTTCTGCCTATTGCTTTTCCCTTTAAGTTTCATAACGTCCTCCATTCCACGAGACGAACCCCCCCTCCTGCTAACAAGAACCTGCATCATCATACATCTTTCCTACAAGATCCAAGTCCGGAACTACCAAAGGTTCGATCCTTTGGAAAAACAAAAGGTGGTGAAGATGTAGAGATTTATACCATTGTAAACCAATCTGGATTCTCTGCCGAAGTCATGACTCGAGGTGCGACGCTCGTGAATCTGCACGTTCCTGACAAGGATGGAAAACTTGTTGATGTGGTACTGGGCTTTGACGACGTTGCCGGGTACGAGTCGGACAGCAATCAATATTTTGGAGCTACAATCGGGAGAGTCTGCAACCGCATTAAGGAAGGAAAATTTAACCTTGACGGAAAAAAATACACTTTAGCAATCAACAATGAGCCAAACCATTTACATGGTGGCGTTGAACGATCTTTCGAAAAGGTAGTCTGGAAAGCAGAGCCGTTTAGTAATGGAGATGAGGAGGGTCAGGGGGTTAAGTTTACATGCACTAGTTTGGATGGTGAAGAAGGTTATCCCGGAAAGTTGGAGATTGCAGTCACATTCTTTATTCCGGCAAAATCAAACTCGATTGAGATTTCATATCATGCCACAACTGATGCTCGAACGCCTGTTAATCTAACGAACCACGCATACTTTAATCTAAGCGGTGAGGGTAGTGAAACGGCTCTGAATCACATTTTAGAACTAAATGCTGAAGGATATACTCCAACAGACGAAACTCAGATCCCAACAGGCGAAATCACAAGTGTGGAGGGAACAGATTTTGACTTTCGCGAGCCTAGCCGCATCGGTGCTCGAATTGATTCTATTGCCAAAACGCCAGCCCTTGGTTTTGATCACAACTATGTTTTGAATCGACGTGATAGAGAGATGGGGATGACTTTTGTGGCACAGGTGACGGATCCAGATTCTGGTCGTCAAATGCGAGTCATGACAACAGAACCTGGAGTTCAGTTTTACACCGGGAATTACCTTTTCGGACAAAAGGGTAAAGGTGGAAAGACTTACTCTTGCCGTAGCGCACTTTGCCTTGAAACGCAGCATTTTCCAGATGCAGTGAATCAATCCAATTTCCCCTCAATAATCCTAAATCCAGACGAGGTCTACGAAACAAAGACTACATACAGTTTTGATCACGAGTAACTGCTGTTCATCAATGTAAAATTGAACTGCCGCCCGCCGCTGAGTTGAAGACGGTGTGAAATCAAAATAGCAATAAACAATGAAATAATCATCATACAAGCAATACCATAAGTAGATTTTCCCCTTGTACTCGTATTTTCTGATAAGGTCTCTGATAAAATACAGGCCGCAGTTGCGCGTCGCGCCGACATTTACAGAACATCCTAACTTCCAAATCCAGTTTGAAGTTAATATTTCCATAACCTTTATCGCCTCTATCATCCTCTTTACCGTTCTTCTCAACAATCTTTCCCGGCTCGTCAGATGATGACTTCAGCCTCAGCTCGACCAACTCCTCCTCCTTCATGATCAAACTCTCAGTACCATCTAGCAGTGCGAACAACGAGAAGAAGAAGAGAAAAAACAAAGTCTACTATTCGTAAATCCTCCGTGCCTTCGAAATCCAAATTTTAGAAAATGTTTCGAGTTTTATTTTTGACGTGCCTGCCTGTCAGGTTGGGACAACATATCAACTGGCAACAAGCAAGCAAGAAGCAAGAAGCAAGGTTGCAAGCAAGCAGCTCACCACTCACCACTCAAAACTGAGACCACTCTCAGATCACTCTCAGACCACTCAGACCATTCATTCAGCTTTCAGCAAGTTCAAAGTAACAATATCGTTACTATTATCTATATATAGCGCCAACTATTGAGATAAGAGAAACCTGGATATCTATAGCAAGAATTCGCCTTTCATAGCATTGAGTATGTGTCTTCTTTGAAAAGATTTAAGATAGAAACACCTAGACGATTTTTCACCACGGGGAAGAACATTACAAACCCATTCCATCACAGACATGATGGGACCTCCTTCAGCACAACCCGAAGACGAAGATGTGAATATAGCAAAAAATACTGAGCATGTCAATAGCGAATCTTCACCATCGTTGGCAAATGAAGATTGTGGCTTCGAGGATGATTTCGAATATGATGATTTTACAGACTACTTAGACGAATACATTCAGCGGGAATTAGATGCTCAAATCCAAAGTCAGTTAGACGATCAAATGAGCGAATATCAGCGCCAGGCTGACGACCAACTTCAGCGGCATATAGACGATGCCATTGGTAAAGATGCTGAGCTCTTTAGATCCGAGATGTTTGAATGTAACCGACAACGTGGTATCATCGCTTTTGACGATAACAAGGGCGGAGACACAGAAATAGAAGAAATGATTCATTTTATGAATTTGAAAGGGAACTCGGCAGAAAAAAAGAAACCTATTAAGAACGGGAGAACAACAGTGGATGATATTGACAAAGCAATCCGACGCATAGCAGATAAAATCAAGAAGGACGAAAACGGTATACATAATGGTATACCATGACACAACTGGTATAGGCAATCTCCTTCTAAAAAATTGATCCCTGTACCAACTTTGATCTTGCGAACACCAATAACGCACACAATAACTATAGCCCCATTCATCGCTTTCATTTACTAGAAGGAATGTTGACTGAAGTCAAAATGAATTTCATCTAAAACCACTCAACATTCAGTTTTCTTATAATACATCCAGCAAGATTATAAAAGCGCATTATATTATCTCATGCCTTCCTGGAAAAGTTGTGACTCATTAAAACTACACAATCATTGTTTGCATATATAATCTAGACCAAGTTGAAAGTATTTGAAATAATTGTATAGGGTTACACTGCAAATTGTACTCAATAAAAAGTTGTCATGAACGAGAAGAAATTCCATCGTCTCGTTCAACCATCGAGTGCATCTGTGGAAAGAGTATACTCGCAGTTAAGTTACTTTCGTCAGACACATTGTTGGAGATAGTAGAATCTGAAAGATGGGCGATCTGTTTGAGTTGACATTTTTTATTCGGTGCAACAATGGATTGCAAAATGACTGCACTGTTTAGGGAGTAGTAAACGCAATTAGGTCGCACCTCTATGTCGTCAAATACATATGGATATATCACGTATATCTTCATGCCCATTAGTCTAATTGCCTCTGAGATGTGTCGACATCCACAGATAAGTGGCCAGTATTATTATGTGCGGCGGTCATGAGATCGACAGAGGCACAGATTTTCCGGGGAAATTGACATTTAGACTGTCAAATATTATTCAATATTATATTCAGAATATTATGTATCAATCGCGAGCAGCCGCCATAAATACCGGTACGTACATAATACATAATACCGGTACTGTACCACCGCGACTTGACGATTGACGACTTCAAGTCTTCTGTACCATTAATCTAACAAAACACTACACCAAAACACACGAAAGCGCTAAACCCAGAAACTGGTTGTTCACATTACCCTCTACCTAATTTCCTCAGCTACAAAGAAGACAATCCTTGATTCCTCCAGCTATACAGTATGAAAAATCTGGATGCGAAAGATATCTTTAGCTTTCCTATTTCATCAAAAAACACAGAGGAAGACAAACGATTACGCTCCTTAGATGGGAGAAGGCGACTTCAATCTATGCCATTAAAGCCGTTGCAAATTTTTCAAGGGAATGGTGCGTATTATTTTGACCTTTATATCGGTTCACCACCTCAAAGGCAAACAGTGCTTCTAGATACAGGAAGCGAGAATGTTGCAATACCATGTCAGGAGTGCAATGATTGTGGAGATAATCACATCGATCCTTTATTCGATCAATATGCTTCTGAGTCCTTCCGCCAACTAAAATGCTTGGAATGTCAACATGGAAAATGCAGCGAAAAAGACGATACTTGCCGAGTAGAATCACATTATATAGAAGGAAGTAGTTGGAAAGGAATAGAAGTAAACGACAAAATATTCAATTCTAGATCTGGAGAAGTACCGATAGATACAAATTCCATAGATAAAGATGAAGGTGTGTCAGACAGCGATGGCTTCCCTCTCACTTTCACGTGCATGGCATCTGTGGAGAGAGAATTCCACGATCAGATTGCAGATGGCATTGCTGGTTTGGGGATGCAGGGAGGATCACTATGGAGACAAATGTATGATCAGGGCTATATTCAATCAAAGCAATTTTCACTGTGTTTATCATCTCATCCGCTCCAAAACCGCCTTGTTGGAGCACTTACTTTAGGTGGCATTGATGAACGACTTGGGCAAAAAGAATCTGATATGGCTTACATGGAAATGAAGAACTCATCCGGTCAGTACGAAGTTCAAATCAGAAACATATTTCTTAAAAAAAATGGGGGTCAGCGAATGCGAGATTTATCATTGGATGCACGCAGCACGAACACAATCACTCTGTCCAGCGAAGAAGAGATTTTAAATCACGAAGGTGTTATACTAGACAGTGGGACCACCGGAACTTTACTTACACCTGCTTTAAAAGAGGCACTAGATTCAGCATGGCAAGAAGCAACAGGAGAAACGTTTCCAACTGATCTAGTGTCAATGTCTGCAAATGATTTGAAAGATTGGCCGACATTTGTCTTTCAAATGAAGGGATCACCAAGCAATGCACGACGAAGAAAGAATGATAATCTCTTGGCTAGTACGTACAATCTACATGATAATCCAAATGACGTACTTGTGGCATTGCCTCCATCGCAATACATGAGTCTTGATATGTCTACAGGGAAATATTTTCCATTGTTAAAAGCTGACGGGGCCTACAACAAGGGTACCATTCTTGGATCGAATTTTATGAGGCAGCACAGTGTTTTGTTCGACATTGAAAATAAGCGGATAGGTTTTGCAGAAAGCGACTGCAACTTCAACACTATTTTATCTTCCGAGGGAAAAGAAGATCAAATGATGTTTCCTGATCCCTATGTGAGCTACAACAAGGTGATGGCATGGTATCATGAGGACTTATGCGCGAAAGATCTGAGATTGTGTGCGTCACTCAGACGAAATGCACTGGTATTAGTCAATGCTTCATTATCTCTGATTTTAATACGTATGTTATTTATCATCAGATCTGGCAAAAGAGCACAAAAGAAGGATGGGGATTCACACATTCGAACTCAGATTGAATTATACTCGTAATTGCCATCATATTAATTTTTTTATTAAAATCTTAGATACACATTGTGAAACTTAATTATATGAGACGAACTGAGCTTGTGTAAAGGCGATACCTGGTACATTAGTTTGAGTTGTATGTCTTTGGAAACTTGTGTGGTTATTTTCGTGATTTCCAAAATAACGGTTGTGTATGTCGGTTATATTTGGGGAAGCATTTCAATTTCTACCCCTCAGAAGGTTACCTCTTCATACTAGCTTTCACGAAAAACATTCCTCCAACTTTTTCTAGTAGAGTTTTCAGGTACGACGATGATGATGAGTGCTGATCTAGATGCGAGGCACCAGGCACGATAGACTTCTTTATACACGACAACGTGTATTGCAACTATGGTCCACACTGCTGTGATTAGGGGCAGAAGAGCTGCACACGGGCGAGATAAGCATAACTAGCTGATTACCCAATATTTCGAAATATCCACAGAATTGATGGCAACACACATGATCTGATTTGACCATCAATGCATGATAGGCAAGGCAAGGAAAATTGAGAGTTAGAAAACTATGTGATCCATCATCTGAAGTTTGAAACGAAAAAATCTCCAAGCGCTCGTCAGACAGAATAGTGGATTGGCCGAAATGTTGGGTGATTTGAAGAAGTCATCTCTCCAATATATATCAGTGTATCCCTGGTGCATCGAACTTGAGGCAAAACAGTTATACACGTAATTCAATCAACAAAGACATTGTGTTCTCACATATTTCTTATTCTACTCACCAACCTAACAGCTTTCAGTGTTCCGGAATTTATCATGGCTCCTCGTATTACAACTACCTACAAAGAGTGCGATCAGCACGAAAAGGCTTACCAGAGCCAAGATGCTATCTTCGTAGCTCGCAAGCGTGTTGTTGGAAAGCAGCGCCAGCAGGCCATGCGTTTCACTCGCTCTGTCGGTCTCGGGGTTAAGACTCCTGATGCTGCTATCGAGGGAAACTTCGTTGATAAGAAGTGCCCCTTCACTGGAAACGTATCCATCCGCGGACGTATCCTCAAGGGACAGGTCATCTCTGTCAAGATGAAGCGTACCATTGTTGTACGTAGGGACTACCTTCACTACATCACCAAGTACCGTCGTTTCGAGAAGAGGCATAAGAATATTGCTGTTCACTGCTCCCCTGCGTTCAATATTAAGGAGGGTGATATTGTTACCATCGGACAGTGCCGTCCTTTGTCCAAGACTGTTAGGTTCAATGTTGTATCTCACGAGCCTGCTGTCAATGTTGCATCCGGAAAGAAGTCCTTCCGTGTTTTCTAAGCATCAAGCATGAATAAATTAAAAAAAATAGCAATCTACTCTGCAAATACTGATACTTCTAATCCATTTTAAAGTCATATAAAAACCGAACATTCCTTCACGAGATATATACCTAGCAGAATGAAATCTGAAATCAAACGCCGTGCTAACTGATTTGAGTGAAGAATGTTCACACAATTTTGGAATTTGGGATATTGTTTCGAAATGTTTTTTTAAATTTTTATTTCTAGTTGAAATATTTCCACAGTAGTTTTAAGTTTGAATCCTGTTTCATCGTTGATAATCATCTTATGATCTTATCCATCCTAGTCAAGTAGGTAGCTAGAGAATTACCTCGCATATAACTTAACTATCATACTTCTATTGAATATCCTCTCCAAGAAAGTCTTAACTTAATTTGCTCGCACGGTTCACTCTAGGTTATTCTATTGCTGCAAAATACAGTCAAAATACTGATTCATTCCACAACTTCGTGACAACCCAGGCTTTGTTTGAAACCATGTGTATTTATTTGAATAAACGTTATGTAGCGTACGAGTAGAGAGATGATCTAGAGGGGTAGTTCATATTCACAAGGTTTCAAACATTTGAAGGTTGAGGCTGATTGAACATGCCCGAAAATTTCACGGTTATGAATAAGCGCCTTGCAAGTTTGATTTGGAATGCACAAAAATCGCGATACCCCAGACATTAATCAACGCGGACAGACATCCGATCATTAAGGTAGATGAAATTGCCAGTAATACAGCCAGCTTCCTTCTCTTGAAAGAAAAAGGTTCAGAGAAAGAAGACGTTGTTAATATTCAAATATGGGTTTTAAAAATTGCTATATTGAAACACAGCTTTGAATAAAATTTGAGTTAATGGCGTTGATATTCAAAAATAGCAACGTTCTGGCGTTGAATGGCCATAGCAGTTCAATCAGCTGAGTTCAATTGTTTGGAAAAATGAATGCGACAAAAGGTTGTTCAATACAGTTTCAAGTTAGATGGGGCAATATTGAAAATTAAAAAGGCTTATTTTCGAAATCCAACGGCTCACAAGTTCAAAGTACTCGCTGAAGGTATTTCAGCGATTGATGGAAAGCAAAAGTTCATGAAAATATCACTTTCTTTGTCTCATAATTTCACCTACCGCACAAAGCACGAACAAACTATAAATCCAAAATGTAAGTTAATCTACTCTCACGACGCCGAAGCCGAGAAGTGAAATACACAAAGCCCCTCTCCCAACTTTAAATGCACCACAGGAGATAATGGAGTTTGGAACCATTCATGCAACGAATTTTATCGCTTTGACAATGTTTCTCTGTTTCACAAACTAACCGTTGGCTATATGCTACAGGCTTTTCAACTGCTGTAAATCTGATGCTGTCGTAGAGCGTGCTGCTCCCGTAGATGCTCCCGTTGATGCTCTCTTAAAGGTTGAGGATGAGGTCATGACCGAGGTTGCTGCCAATGAGGAAGAAGTTGCTGAGGATGAGGCAGCTGCTAAGGGATACAACTGCTGTGGAATCTAATTCACGCATCAGATGAGTTGTGCGACTGTTGCCTTGTGATGTTTGTAAATCAGATTCTACACTCGCTCTCTCTCCCTCGCATACAAGGAATTTAGCTCGTTGAGACGAACTCTATCCTTTTGTTTCTTCATCCTATATATGTACGTTTAAAAATAATTAGAAGTTGATAAATTAATGATGCCCACCTAAGCTCTAATACAATTGAGTTTATAATGATTTAGGTTAACGATGATGACAAATTGAAAATACAAATTTCAAACTGATGCAGTCTACTGTTGAGATAGATGTCTAGACGATTAGATGACAAGTTGCACGAACCTTACTTTTATTAATCCCATCTCTTGGCTTTTTATAAGACGAATCCATTGCAAAATTCCGGTTCAATATTACTACACCTAGTCTATGCCAGTGCTTTTCAATCTGGGAAATTGAAATTTCGTTGGCAACTATCTACATTTGATCCTTCTATTTCGTAAATTATTACATTACTTTTACTTCATGTGACCACCAATACTTATTTACATTCGATGAACAAAATATTGTACTGCCCGCAAGACATTTTAAATATGGCCCATCATCTCAAATCATATTCAAATATACTCATATATTCAATTAATTATAATAACTGCAATATTTTATTTGGAGGGCTTTCGACGCACGCTGTAACTCTGAACTCGACCAATGTATAACATTGTGTTCAAATAAATTCAACGTGCCACCACTACATCGTTTGAAACTCCACCAATTGAAATGATGATGTCGTCGTCTGCTTACAAGAATTAATTTGTCGACGTTAATTGACCTACACTGCTCATTTTTCCCTCATGAATACTCTCCCTGTATCTTCTTCCCTGGTAATGACGAATGCCTTTGCATTAACCATGGCATCATTGATAGTTGCTGTCTTTGATAAATTCGCGACGAATCCTGCCAAACCAGTTCTCTTTAAAGCAGGACCGTAAAATCCATTCTTGAGAGAAAAGGTAGTTGAACAAGTAGGGCATGCCAAACGAGGCAAGTCTTCAAATGACTCGTCGGTAATAAGGTCACCCTTGTACAAATCAAATGCACATCTTGGGCAGCCTCCTTGAATTGCATAAAAAGTTCCATCAACATTGGCACAAGCAATACGTTCACGTTCACCAAATTCCCATCCTTTTACATTCCCTGAAGGAGTAACGAACAAAAATTGTAGATTTTCAGCGTCAACATTTGCTTCTTCATTTGCATGGATTGTATTGTAGAATAATAGTATCAACGTGTGATGGTATCTTCAGGGAAGAGGCAGCGAAACTCACCTTCAGCTGGTAAGGTAACTCCTGTGATTTCTTGACCCCTCCCATTGTTCAAGCTCGAAATTTTAGACTTTTCTGAAGTCAACTTCTTGGATGATCCATCGGTTATTTTCATACCTCCCTTTCCTCTTCTGGTTCCCATCATGGTGAGTGAGAAAGATGAGATAGGTGCCATCATGCACGAGGCAGCTAGAACAAATAGTAGTGAAATATAAGCGATCCTTGACATAGTGATGAAAGTGAAGGTGTTGTTATGTTAGTAAGCAATATAGAACTTTGTCTTTCAACTATCTATTGTGTGTGCGTGTCTTGTGTGCGTTCACGTTATTGATCTTTGAATGCGGGTTAGTCAGTAGTTGCTGCAGGTTCAAGGTGCGATGGCAAAGAATGAATGAATCCCTCCCCTCCCATCCCTCCCTCCCTCGTCACGTCACGTTTTTTCCCGCCATCACATTTCTACTCGAAAATCAACTGTCCTCACGCGAGCACGACATCAAGAGGCATCAAGCAGTGGTTACGCAGTTGTAGTTACACCCAATCATTTTTG